>Ga0163179_10001035_pt1 | contig 19929 bp, 14 predicted proteins | sample AtlANTMetagenome_FD_109643 | JGI IMG/M metagenome (GOLD analysis project Ga0163179, IMG submission 109643) | Marine eukaryotic phytoplankton communities from the Atlantic Ocean - Atlantic ANT 2 Metagenome | ecosystem: Environmental > Aquatic > Marine > Oceanic | place: North Atlantic Ocean... | reverse complement strand
GGCTGACGGCTTTACTTCAAAATTGTCTAAAATATAATTCCAACACATATCTAATTCATTATATTTTACTTTATATTTTTCAATAATATAACTTATATAGACTTCATTATTAAAGTCACATAATTCTCTACATTCATTAAGCCTTTCAGTAAATTTTAATTCATTCATAGATTCTTCATCACAATGAAAGACTCCTGTATTTAATATTGATTCATTATAACTAACACCTTCTGAAGCTAACATCATTTGTTTATCTAAAAGTTTAGAATATTCTCTCATTCCTGATTGAGGATATGTAGGATAAAGACATAATCCACTTACTTGATCAAATATATTTGGAGCATCTAGACTTGGTATTACATCAAAATCTAAATATAAAACTTGATCAAACCTTTTAGAATACTCTTCAGCTTTCTGAATTTTATTAAGTTGTAGATCATCATAATTGTCTATATCTGGTTCACACAGTACATAAAGACAATTACATTTTCTAGCATAATCAGATTGAGCACCTATTATAATATCTTTATATTTTTCAAATTTGTCAGTTAACTTTACGTACTGGCTGAATATTATTTTCGTCACACCATTTCCTCACCCATTCAAATTCTTTATTAATCACGTGAATTAAATTTGTATTTTTTGGAACATAACAATCTGTATCCATAAAATGATGCCATTCTTCGGTAAGCCATATATTAGGAACTTCATGTATTTTATTCTTAACACTCCAAAGAGTTTCATTATCCCATCCAAATATTTCCTGAATCCAAAGAGGATACATAGAATCTTCTTCATATCTTAATTCAGACATATTCTCTAACCAATAATCATGATCTTCAAAATATTTTAATTGATCTAAATATCTTTTTGTACAACCTACGATTCCAGTATTATATACAAAATTCTTAGGATCTTCTCCTTCATTAAGCAATAAAGCTATAGCATTCCAATATTTAGCAGCTGGACTTCTTGAGCTATGAGAAGATTTGTCTTGAGTTTCTCTCCAATTAGTTTGATCTCTTATACTACTAATTGATGCGTTTACTTTAGGATCATTTTGAAAAATAGCTATTCCATTATTTAAGTCAACATTATCAAAAAAGTTTTGATTAGATATTGGTACGACATCTATATCAAGATATAATACTTCATCAAACTCTTCTGCGAGTTTATACATTAAATGAATTTTATAAAAGTTAACTATATTCCAAACTGTAACATCTGGATGATTGTCTTTATACCATTTTTCAAATTTTAAATATTCTTCATCACGAGTATATTGTCTATATTCAACGTTGCATATGTCTGCATAACCTTTTTGCATGGCGCTAAGCCATTCATGATTTTGTAAAAATACTCTATTTGCTTTATCGTTTTTAGATTCTGTTTCACCTGGATATGGTGGTTGCCAATCTAAATCATCATTTGGTATTTGTATAAAAATGCTGTAAATTATTCTTTTCATTGTCCGATAAATAATCCATGATATATATTATTATAGGAGTATATATATGTGGTGGAAGTTAATGCAATTAAAATATAAACTTAAATTTTTATGGGTAAGATTTAAATCCAAGTTTAAGAAAGAAAAAGTTCGAACTGAGAGTAGATTTATTTATGAAGACGATTAATGATGAAACGGTTATTCTAAGTGGTTGTAGTTATTCTGTAGATGTATATACCAGATTCCGTAATAGGGATCCTAAAACTGGGAATTTTTTTAAACCTACACACTGTGAAAATACTTGGCCTAAACTTTTACCATTTAAGGATATAATAAATTTATCATTATGTGGTGCTTCTAACTGTGAATTTATTTCTAGAGTTATAGATTTTTTATTGGCTGATACAATATATGATGAAGCCCATAGAAATTTTAAAACACATAGTAAAAAAGTAGATAGGGTTATTATAGCATTAACACAATGGGATAGATTCGATACACCATACGACCGAATATTTCCACATTATTTTTGGTGGTTTAATGATGAAGAACTTCAAGAATCAATAAAGAAGAATGAAGGGGAAAGATTTATCGATATGACTGCAGAAAAGAAAATGATGTGGTGGCATCAAAGATATGGTTCTCCGAATATTGAAGACTTAAAAGAAAATGGTAACATGCCACAAGAAATGATAAAAATGATAGATTCAATTCTGCATTCATTATTAATATTAGCTAATATATGTGCACAAAAAAATATACCTCTTCATATATTTCAAATGTTAGAGGTTTTTGTTTTACCTTTTGGGAAAGATAAACCTATATTAGAAAAAGGAATATTTAATCATATTATACATTCTCCCTTAACAAAAAAATTAAAAGAACTTGAATATCAAAAAAAACTTGAATTAATTGGGTTTCCTTTTATTACTGGAAGTATTATTTGGGAAGATGTTGTAGAAGAGAACAGAATTCCTTTGCATGATGAAGCTGATAAGACGCGGCATAGATCATGGTCTAACGAATTTGAAACAGCGAATATTACAATAGGTGACGGAGATCTACATCCAAATGAACTTGGTCATAAATTAATAGCAGAAAAAGTTTTAAATGAATTAAATTTAGAGAAAGTTAAGAATGATTAAAGATGAAGTAGCAATAGTAACAGGATGTAGTTTTACCCTTAACGAATATGAAATTGATGGTTTAACTAAGAATCATAGTTGGGCAGATTATTTAGGTTTTAAAAAAGTATTCAATCATGGTCGGCCTGGTATGGGTAATCGAGGAATGCTAGATCGTGTTTTATATTTTTTATTGACTGGAAGTGTTTTTAAAATGGGCACTCATGAAATTGATACGAGTGATTTATCTCCAAAAGTGGATAGAATTATTATAGCTCTAAGCAGTTGGGATAGATTTGCTACTCCATACCAGCAGTTTATACCATCACATTACTGGTTCAGGGAAAAAGCTTATGAAACTGATATAAAAAGCGAGCACGCAAGTGCTCATAAACAAATGATGTGGTGGCATAAAAAATATGGTAATCCAGATTTTTCTAAGGATTTTGGCAAATCAATAATTATTAATATGATAGATGAAACTCTTAAAGGATTATTAACAGTAGCGCATATATGCGAACAGAAAAAAATACCTTTACATGTATTTCAAATGTTAAATCCATGGATAACCACTATCCCAGAAAATCAAAGAAGTATATTAAATGAAATATGTTTAAAACATTTAGTAGATTCTCAATTATCATATAAATTACATTCTTTAAAATACACAGATTTAATTGGATTTCCTTTTGATGAAAATATAGGAGGGCGTGAATTTTGGATCTCCATTTGCAGATCACATGCAAAAATTCATATAAGTCCTGAAGATGCTCATCCAAATGAACTTGGTCATAAATTAATAGCAGAAAAGCTTTTAAATGAATTAAATTTTAATTTAAAATAGCGAATTTTTATAAATAAGACTAAAGAGGCAGGGTAGTAATACCGACAAAGAAACGAGGATTTCATGGCCCAATACGAAGAATTTACTATTAGTCAAGGCACAGATGTTTCTATAGAAATACACTGTGAAGATGGAAGCGGTAATAAAAAAGATTTATCTAACTATGTTGTTACAGCTAATCTTAAAAAAAATTATTCATCAACAACATCAACTACTTTCGTAAGCAATATATCTTCTCCTCCTACTGATGGAAAGTTAACATTGACTTTAACTAATGCACAAACTGCTGCATTAGAAAAAGGAAGATATGTTTATGATGTTGATATACAATTTGTAGATGGTAATGCTAATACTATTATAGAAAGAATTCTTGAAGGCCGTGTTCAAGTAACACCTAAAGTAGGGAGTGGGGCATGACTACATATGTAAAAAAAGTCATTGTTGGTACGCCAATAGCAACTGCAACTTCTGGTTCAACAAATTTATTTAATTTAGATGGAGTTACAGTTACAGGTGATGCTGGTACAGGTCAAAACATTGGTGAAGGTATACATAATGATCTTTTGGTATATGACTCGGCCGCAGGTGTATATAAAAATCTACAGACATTAAGAATATTAAAAGTTGATCAACTCACTCTTGATAGTAATGCTATTACTTCATCTAGTAATGAGATGACTTTTAATGCAAACCTTGGAGCAACATTTTCTGGTAAAGTAAATGCCGATAGATTTAATCAAAAAGAATTGAATGTTTTTGATGATAGTTCACTTACAACAAAATTTTATGTCGATCAACAAGTCACAAAAGTTAATGAGTTAGCATTTATAACAGACGATGGCTTTATAGATTCTGTTCAATTACATGATGATGAGCAAGTAAAATTAATTGGTGGTAATGGTTTATCAACTAAAGCTGTTAAACTAGGTAAAATATTAAATGTCACAACCGATTTAGATTCTACCGGTGCAGATTCTGGAACATTCGGTTCATCTATTCGCATTCCAGTTATTAAGACAAATAAACTTGGACAAATTGATAGTATTAGTGATGTAGCAGTTGCATCAATTGATTCAATTAATTATGATTCTTCTTCAGGCCTTTTAACTATTAATACAACTGATGGCGGCGTATTTACTGACTCTATTAATTTGAGTCCATTTTCAACTGCCACTTTACTTGAAGATAGTACTAATTTATATTATACTAGAGGAAGATTTGATTCTGCATTAGGCGATAATACTTCAATACAATCTATAAGAGGTTATATTAATGCAGCCGGTGATATTCAATATGATTCTGCTACCGGTACTATATCTGTTAACGTTTCTCAAGTTTATAATACTACTGACTTTGACTCTGATTTAGATGCTGCTCTTTCTGGTGGTGTCGGTCTTACATATGATTCAGCGACTAATACAGTTAATTTAGATAATACAGCGGTCACTCCAGGTTCTTATGGTAGTGCAACATTAGTTCCAACATTCACAGTTGATCCACAAGGACGATTAACTGCAGCAGGTACAGTTTCAGTTGCGGGTGTTGATTCAACATCTTGGCAAAAAGATAGTAGTAATTATAGAATTAATACAGCAGACGGTTCTGTATTTAATACAACTATAAATCAATGGGGTGACAACCAAACACTTTATATAGGTTCTGATAGTGATCTTCAATTATATCATACAGGAACTGATGGCTTTATTGATAATAACACTGGTGTACTTTATATTAGAAATAATGTTGATGATCAAGATGGTGGTAATATTGTCATTGAAGCAAAAGCTAGTAGACGTTCCATTGTTGCTCTAGATGAGGGAGGAGTATTATTATTTTATGATAATGATGAAAGGTTAACAGTTACAGATAGTGGTGTGAATATAAAGGGTCATTTAGTTCCTAGTACTGATAGTACATATGATCTTGGTGATTCAGTTCTTAAATGGAGAGATTTATATTTAAGTGGTCAATCTATTTACATGGGAACAACCAGACTTGTAGATAGTGGTGGCCATATTGCAATTAAAACTCATAGTGGAACTGAAAACGATTTAAAAGCACGAAATCTTATTGCCGACACATTAAGCTTAAGTGGCGGTGCAACAATTTCAGGTGTTGATTCTGCAAGAATAGAAAAAGTATCAGTTGATATTTTAAATGCTGATTCTGTAAGTGTTGATTTTATTAAATTCGATAATGTTTTATGGGATGATAATGCTAAGCCTTCAACAGTAGAAGGAGCAGTCTATTATAACAAAGGACCAGATGCTCTTGTATATAAACCAGCAACAGCTTCACCGGTTAAACTAGGTCAAGAAGAAGTTACTAGAGTTTATAATAATACCGGATTTACAATTGCAAAAGGAACTCCAGTTTATGTAACTGGAACTTCAAATGATTTTCCGACTATTGCACCAGCAAAAGCAGATGCTATTGAAACAATAGATACTACGCTCGGCCTTACAAAAGATGCTATTAATAATGCATCTTATGGTCTTGTAGTCAATAGAGGATTAGTTGGAGGTCTTAATACTACAACATATTCTACTGGAGATACTTTATTTGTATCGGCTGATAGTGCTGGTAAATTTACTACGATGGCTCCAGTTTATCCAAACTTTGCTTTTGAAATTGGAAGAATTTTAGTAGTCGACTCAGCAAACTCAAATGTATCAGCTGGAGGTTGTATACAATTAGATGATGAAAAAGAATTTGCTACAACTTTAAGAATTACTGGTTCAGGTAGAATTGATAATAACCTGACAATTGGTGGTAACCTAAACGTTCTTGGTACACAAACAACAAATAATGTTGCTAGCTTAAATGTTGCCGATACTATTATTGAACTTGGTAAAGGTGACACTATAGGTGGTAATACAAGATTCGATGGAGGCGGTGACCAAAATGCTACGTTAAAAGGACACTTTACAGGTGATGTTAACAGGCTTTTTCACGTACGTATAAGCACATCAGATCCTGCTGGAGATACTATTCAATGGTCATTTGATAGTGATTTTAGTTCATTAGGAAAATTTGATTCTGCTACTGGACCCACAACTTTTACATTATCAGATGCAGATTTAATAGCAGGCTTAGATGAAGGTATTTCTATACAATTTGATGCTAAAGCTGGTCACGATTTAAATGATAGTTGGCAAGGTGATGCTGCACCAGTTAATGTTCAAATTGGACTTATTGGTAACTATAATCCACCTGCAGATTCTCATGCTTATTCTGGTATATTTAGAGATACTTCTGATGCTAGATGGAAATTATTTCAACAATATCTTCCAGCTCCAGCAGGTAATGTAAATACAGGTCATGCTTCATTTGAATTTGCAGATTTCCAAGCTAAAAATATATACGGTAATTTATTCACTGGTCCTTTAACAGGTAATGTTACAGGTCAAGTTACAGATATATCAAATCATACAACTGATGGTTTAACCGAAGGATCAACAAATAAGTATTATACTCTCGCACGCGCAGACTCGGACGCGAAAGCAGCTTTAAGTGTTGTAGATAATGCTGGTCCTGGCCAAGTTGTATATGACAATTCAACTGGTGTATTTACATATACTCCTCCAGGTGCTGATAGTATTAATGTTACTCATTTAGATTGGGGAACAGGTGCAAATCAGATTTCTACAGCAGACATACCAGAAAATACAAATTTATTTTATACTGAAGCTCGTGTAGATACTCATTTAGCTGCTGGTAGAACTGGTGATATTACAAGAGATGGTGTCATCTCTATGAGTGCTGATTCAAATACAACTCATACGCTAGGTAAATTTAAAGTTGGTTCTCCACTTGCAGATCATCTGTATATTAGTCATGTAGATCAAAATACTACAAGTAATTATGCTCTCTTACAATCACCAGCTGGTTTAACAAGTATTAGTTCTGTCGGAACATTATATTTTAATAATACCAATTCGACTGGAATGGTATTATCAACAACCGGCCTTGGTATTGGTGAAATTAATCCTTCCAATAAATTAGAAGTTGTAGGTACTACTAGATTAAGAGGTGATTTGAATGTTGATGATAATTTAAATGTTGATGACTCCGGACGAATATCTTTCTTAAGTGGAAGTCATGCAAGTTTCGATTCAGCATACATTAAACAATTAACAGTTGATAGTTCATTCATTAGTCAAATGGATATTGATTCATTAGCAATGAATGTTTTAAAAGTTAATAATACTTTAAATGCAAATTATACTTTCTCTGATTCTATAAAAACAGATGCACTTATTATTGATCATGATAGTAATGGTGATTATAGAGTATCTTATAATATTATTCAAAGAACATATGAAAATAGAGATTCATTAAATCTTACAAGTGGTATTACTCAAGACTCAAATAATCAAGGATTAGTTAATATATATGTGAGAACTGGATTTAAAACTGGACAACATAGATATTATAAACAAGGATCAAGTAAAGGTTATTTTATTGCATATGATTCAGATCATCTTTGGACTGATAAAGAAATTCAAGCACCACTTCTAGATTTACTTCCAGGTGTAACATATAGATTCCACCATAGTGATTCCTCAATGAATTCACATGATGTTCGATTCTATTGGGATAATGCTAAGTCAGGATTATTGACTGATAGTGCAGCAGATATTACGTATACTGGAGTTGGAGGAGATAAAGATACTGGTAATTCATATTCTCAAATTAAAATAAAAGATGATGGACCGCGGTCATTTGGATATCAGTGTATTAACCACCCATATATGGGTAACCTTGCACTTTCAAATAGTGGAGCAGGTGGAAGAATTATAGGCACTGCTGAAGGAATTAAAGTTGATGGAAATATTGAAGCTACAATTGACGGCGGTGTGTATTAAATGTATAAATAGATAACAGTGGGACTGAGTTTTTACTCAATAAGTCTTCCTTATTAGGATTAGGATATGGCAACAAAGATAAAACTAAAAAAATCCTCGGTTACGGGGAAACAACCTCAAGTATCTGATTTAGATCACGGCGAATTGGCAGTTAACTATGCCGACGGTGTACTCTATTATAAAAATACTAGTAATACTATTGCAAGTATTTCGGGTGGAGGTGCTGAAGCTGATAGTGCTGCTCCTGCCGGTGCCGCTTTAAGAGCAGGTGATCTTTGGTGGGATGCTGTTAATGGAAGACTTAAAATTTATTATGATGATGGCCAACCAACTAATTCTCCAATAACTGTTAGTGCAGTTATTAATAATAATACAGATAACGCTAATTATTCCTTTAATTCATTTACAGATAGAGCAACTACTCATGCTTTAGATGCTACTGATGTAATAATAACTTTACAACAAGGTGATACTTTAAATATTGATAATACTCTTCAAGTCGGTAATCACCCTCTTTATTATGTCACTCAATTAGATGCCATTACAAGCGGATATAATTCATCTTATAACGTAGTAAATCCTGCAGCTAATTATGGTGGTGGTACTGTTGCTGTAAGTTATCAATTCAATTCAGCCGGAACATATTGGTACGTTTGTGGAGTTCACCCAAATATGAGAGCTGAAATTCGAGTTGTTGCAACTGGAACAGCTTCAAAACAATGGGTAGATGCTTCTCCACAAGGAAGAGGTTATACTGGTTCAGCCGGGGCAATTGGATATTCTGAAAATGCTCCAGCAAATCCTTCTGGTGGACAAATTTGGTGGGATGCTAAAACTGGTAAAGCATATATGTGGTATATTGTTTCTGGTTATGGCCATTGGACTTTATTTGCTGATCCTACAGTTACTGATGGAGATACTGGTTATACTGGATCTAAAGGTTATACTGGATCGGTAGGTACTATTTCTCCTCGTTTATTAACAATAGTATCACCAACATTAAACGACGAACAAACTCTTTTATATACTGGAAATTTTGCAAGAACTGTAGATTCTATAACAGCAGTTATAAGAGGAACAGTTAATGTTGAATACGCATTATATTATGCAAGTAATAGAGATGAAGGAACACCAACTGAAATTGCTACTGATACAGTAACAAATAGTAGCACTGGACAAACCGCTACTATAAGTAACGCAGCTGTACCTGCTAATAGTTGGATATGGGCAAAAGCAATTGCAGTAAATGGTGCGCCTGAAGAACTTAATATTAATATAGTATTTACGGAGTAACACTATGTCAACAATTATATTTCCAAATACTCCAACCCATTTAGAAACTTATATTGATCCTAATCAAGCTACATGGCAATTCGATAGTGATGGACCTTATTGGAATGTTATAACATCAACTACTCGTAAAAATTTTAGTGGAACAAAAATAGAAAATACTTCGGCCTTTTCATTAGGAACTTCATACGCTTTAATAGAATTTGATACTCCTGAATTTAATATAGACAATTATTATATTAATACTCAAAAGGGAAGAATAACTGTTCCGTCAACTGGATTTTATAGAATATTCTGTAGCTTTTTTACATCTTCAGAAGGAAGCGGTTCTTCTTATTCAATACAATTAAGAAAAAATGGAAATACTGTTGCTCTTGAAGAAACTAATATAGGCCCTAATCAAAATACAACTCTTGATGAAACGTTAAGTTTGAATGAAGGAGATTATCTTGAAATATGGGGTAAAGAATCTACTGGTACTGGAGAAATTCAGGCTAATTCAACATTTCAAGTTTATAGAATTGGATTTGCTCCTGGAACAGGTGTAAGTAACCATGTCGCTTTTAGTGGAGCTAGAGCAATTTTAAATTCATCATCTAATACATCTAACGTTGCAACTGCGGTTACATGGAATGATATTACGTTTAATGCAAACGCAAATGTTCTTGGAGATCTTTATTGGTATAATACCACACCAAATAGATTAAGTATAAGAGCAGCAGGTTATTATAAAATAAGATCTTTTGTAGAATCAAGTTCTGCCGGATCTGGTGATTCTTATACAATTCTTTTAAGACGAACAAGAAGCGCGACACCTGTGACGCTTACATCTATAACAATGTCTGCAAATGATTTCATTGAATTAGATGAAATATATCAATTTAATACAGACGATTATATAGAACTTGTAATATCAAATAGTGATAATACAGGATCTATATTAGCAACATCTTATCTAGAGATAGTTAGAGAAGGAGTATAATAAATGGCATTTATTAAATCGACCAGCACACTTTCTTCTAATGCCGTGTCAGTGCCTAATCTAACTGGTGGTGATAATGGTAAAGTAGTAAGAATATCTGGTTCAAATACTGCAGTTAATGCAACAAATACTGATACCGCTACACAATTAATGGCGGTGCTAGTTAAAATTGGAGATGTATATTATGCATCTGGAACTGTTTCAGGATTTACAGGTTTAACACCTGGAGCACCATACTTTTTAGGTTTAAATGGAGATATGGTATCTTCACCACCTACACCAACATCAACAACAAGATCATTAATTATTGGGTTTGCTCTTAATACAACAGATATTATTTTTAATCCAGGGATACCAATTTCAGGAAGTTAACGTATGGCAATTGCTAATTTAACAAGAGAAGTCGCATTAGTTGATTCAGATTTTTTGGGCATGCCTTATAATCATCATATATCTGATGATGGTTATTGGTATACATATCATCCATCAGATCTAGATTCAAATAATGTAAAAACCGGAAATTCCATACAGCCATATCAATGGGATTCAGGCATGCCAGTTGGTGCTTCTTCTCAATTAGCCACAAATTCAGCAAGAGTAGAACTTGATGGTACTATTGCGTTTATGGACGATTCACATGGAACGGGAACTTTACGTTATCATGGTGGTACTATTATGCATATTGGCTCGGGTGTGAATGATATTACAGGCTTAACTGAAAATGATGCTTATATGTTTTCGCACATTGGTTCTTATGGAGATAGCGATACACCAAGCGGTAGTTTACCTAGTGGTACTCTTCAAGACGATGCTTTTTATTGGGATAGATTATATCAAGAAAATGCGGGAGGTCCTTGGGATTTTTATCAGTATCACAAACACTTACCTTCAAACTATTCAAAATATGATGATGGCCGAGTTGTTTTTGATGCCGATGGATATATACGAGAAGCGGATAAACAATATGGTTATTTAATTAATATTTTAGCTAAAGATGGTGGTAGTACATATTCTGTTCCTCTTGCTAGAATTCATACACCATCTGTTGGTGGTGCACATAACTCTCACAATGATGTGACTTTGCCTAATACTGCAGGCATTAATTATCTTCCTGGTGGTATCTTAAAAGGAGCATCAAATAGATTTCATGCATTTTATTTAGAAGATGCAGGCGCATCTGGATGGAATATTTATTCTCGTACTTATACATCAACTTCTGCTTCATTTACTCCAGAAGTGAATTATGGATCTTATACAATAGCTGATCCTAAATTTGATCCTTATCCAGGCGGTAATGAATATGCCGGAGGAACATCAAGTGAATATACTTTAAGAGCTAGTGCCGGTCATACATTTGGTTCAAAAGTTTATGTTCCGGTTATTATGGATGCCGTCGCAAGAAGTTATACTTCTACAGTAACAAATATTGTCGGAGGTGGTGTTGTTTATGCTATGACAACTACTGATAGAGATGGTGCTAAAGCAGAAGCAAATCAGCCCGACATTAATATATTAGTTGGTGATACTCTTACACTTAATAATAGCCAATATCTTGCTCACCCTATGTCTGTTCAAGATAATTTTAACCTAGGTGGGGCACCGGCAGACGAAGCCGCTGGATCAAGTGGAAATGGAACAGTACAGGTAACATTTACTCCTGTAGCGGCAGGCACATATTATTATGTTTGTAATTTACACTCTAATATGTATGGTCAAATTAATGTTGGAATAAGAACTGGAAAATTTGATCAACAGATTTGGAGTTTTACAGACGCTAATACAATATCACCAGGTACTTTGAATAGAATGGATTTGCCATTTATGTTTCAAGGAACAGAACATAAACCTGATACGTATATTACTAGTGTTGGTACTAATATGTATATTGCCGCCGCTGGTGGTATTCAAGGTGGTGTAAAATTATTTAGTGCTAATACTATTATGGATTCTGCTGGGGCATTATCAGATGAAGGCTTTATTGTTACAAATGATTCAGATGATCATTTAAGACTTCACGGGTTTAAATATAATCCTACAAACACTAAATTTTATAATCTTATATCAGGTCCTTTAGCTGCGCCAGGCACTTATAGCGGAAGGGGTTTATATAGCTTTGATTTAGCTGGTGGTGCATTTAGTGGATACGAACATTTATCATATGATTCTGCAACAGGAGCTTTTAAAAATAAACCTAAATTACAACAAAACTATTTGTCTTTTAATCATAGTACTGCTACAATAGAGCACGTTCCCGGATTAGAACCTGAAGGAATTCCTTCTGGGACTTCGATTTTACAATGGGATTTAGCCTCTCCTCAATTTTTTAATAAGAAGGAAATTACAACTGGAGCTGAAGAATATTATTTTCAAGGAATATATTTAGCAGATGGCCGAAAAGCTCTTGTTGGAAGAGTTGAAGGATTCGAAGGAACTACTGGTGGAATAAAAACTGGAGATTTACTTTTAACAATTGTAGATAATGAAAATGATGCAGTTAGTTATACATTTGGTGGAACTGGTGATGATTTTGTCACAGGTATTATTGAAGATAAAGAAAATAATAAAATAGTTTTAAGTGGTTATGCTAAAGGTGAATTAACTATGAAAGGTGATCAGTGGGTTCACGGTTGGGGAAGGAATATTCACCAAGCAAATGATTCTGCTGCATGTGTTTTTTATGATGTTATTCAAGATTCTGTATCAACTCACTATCATACAATTGGTGCTGATAATATAGCAGGTCGACCAATATTAAATACTTATGATAGAGATTATACTCATTCTGGTTCTTACTTTTTTGATATTGGAGGAGAATCGGATCAGTTAAATTCAGTTGATAATATGTCTGGACAATATGGTATTTTTAGTGGATATACTAAAAATCAAACATCTGAAACAGATGGTTTAATAACAAAACTAAAATTATCAGATAATACAATCGCTTGGAGTAAGAGAGTATTTCAAGCTACAAAATATAATAAGATTACAGACCATTGTGTTATAACTAAAAATAATCAAGAATATATTGTAGGATTCGTAGAAAATAATAACATATCAGAAGATTCTGCAGGAAACCAATTAGATCATGGTATATTATTTTTAATGGATGATACTGGTAATATTACAACATCAAAAACTACAGAAGCAATTAGTCATTCAGGTCCTGGAGCGAATTCTAATTTACATATTAAAAGAATTAAACCCGGCAAAAAAGGAACAGGAGATTTCTTTTTCTGCGGATCAGATACTCAACCAATTTGGAAAACAAGAACAGGTGCTTGGGGATACGGGAATGTTTTAAGTAATAATCTTGTAAATTATATAGCTCTTCATTCTTCAACAGGAGCAACCCAAACTCTTTCAGATTCTAATAATGATACTAATTTAAATAATGAAGAATGTGCTTTTAATGATATATCAATGATATCGTATGATTCAGATACACGTACATATGAAGTTGTAGTAGTTGGAAAAACAGAAGATGTTTCATTAGCGGCTGGTGTAACTGAAGGTGGTATGATGAATGCTCATAGAAGTTTTCCATACGCTGAAAAGAATACTATAATTACTCAAGATGCAGGTTCGGTTCATAATGTAACAACTAATTGGAATAGAAGATATGTAGCCGGACATGGACAAGCAGAAGAAATAAATTCAGTTCTTGTAGAAGATTCAATAAACAGACCTTGGTATAAATTTGAAACAGATTTTCACCATAATGGCGAACATAGAATAATTATGGCCGGGCATGGTACAAATCTAGATAGTGATGGAGCTCATCAAGATTATACTGGTGATATTTTAATGAGAAGAGATACTTTCTTTTTAGGTGTAAGCGATAACGATGGTGATATTCTAAAAAGGCAAAATGTTGATGAAACTAAATGGGCAAATTCATTAGGTCATATGGGATTTGATGATATTAATAAATCTATGATATGGGATAAACATTATAGAAATTTAGTTGTAGTTGGAAGCTCTACATCTCACTCAATTGGAGAAGATGGAATATTATTTAGACTTGACAAAGAAGGTTGGGGAACTGGAGTTTACCATACTGATGTTTCAACATCAAATGCCTATTATTATGATTCTTGTTTATTTACATCACAAGTTGAAACCGCATATATTAATTCTCGAGATAGTGCGACATTTCCTTCACTTTCATTAAGTTCTATAACATACTCAGATATAACAATTAGTATGCAAGATAATACGGCACGAGCAGTTGCAACCGAATATAATGGATCTTATGGAGCTAATGGTTTGTTTACTGGATTTCTAGCAATCGTAGATCAAGGTGAATTACAAACATTTAAAAATACTGATAATTATATTAAAGATACCCAATCAGGTAAAACAATTCATAGAGCTGAAAATCTCTTTAATATTCATCAAATATCAACAGTAGGAGATGCTACAGCTGATGATGGTAACGTATTTGCTTATGATGTTATAAAATCTACTGATGGTGAATATTATTATATAGATGGACAAGTTTCTGGAAATATTTCGAAAACAAATACAGGTCAATCTGGAGTTTATGATTATTTTATAGGACAATGGGATATTGCTTCAAGTGAATTTAGACTATGGCAAAATGGTACTGCAGTAGATGAGGAAGTTTTTGCTCTTACAGAATTAACTGGTACTTCAAAAGCTGTAACAAATCCTGAAGCAGTAAATAATGGAGCCACAGTAGGGACTATTTCATGGACACCAACAGTAGCCGGAACATATGTTTATCAGTGTGGTAATCATAGTAATATGAATGGTCAAATTGTTGTATCTGATACTCAAGCTGGAACTCAAACTTTTGACATAACAGCAGTTCAAAATGGAACATTTCAACATTGGAATTTTACTGGCTCAGACAGAAATGGTGTAATTTATCCAGCAGCTCCTGATCCTATTATTAATATCGATACTGGAGATACTATTAATGTTACTATAGGTAGTCACGTAGGAGTTCACCCATTTTGGATTCAAACTGCAACTGGAACTGGTGGTGCAAAAAAAGGACATATAGCTTTTTGTGGAAGAACTACTGGTCAACTAGCCGCAGATTCAACAGATACTCCAGTATTTGGTGGATACGATATATTCTTAGGAATATTTGATCCACGTGCATGGTCAGCCGAATATTATAATATGGGTTCTGGTTTTAATGATAAAGGAATGAATTTACATGATATTCATGATAAAGTTTCTGACACATTAGCAATTGTATATACTTCATTTGGATCTGTTAATAGTTCAACAACATTTGGATCCGAAGATATCGGAATCGTTACATTTAATTATGATACAGATGTTTGGTCACAAGGGTTTCAAACTGGATCAGAAACGTCTGAAGAAATAGAACAAAATGGTAAATGTAGTACTAAACTTCAAGATGGAAGAATCGCAGTAGTATGTAATACAGCTGGAACATTTGCAGACAATGCTGAAACTTATGGTTTAAAAGATATGGGTCTTGGTATATTTGATTTTGATAGCGATGGTAGTGGATCTGGAAACTATTTAGGATGGAAGAAATATCAAATTGGATCTGGTTCAACTGACTTCTCATTTAGTGTAGATAATAATGGTTCAACATTTCTTATAACTGGATATTCAGAAGCAACTTGGGATAAAGGAGTCTCAGGAGTATTTGTAGAATTTGATCCAGAAAGAAACTTCAAAGGAAAGAGCGCATAATGGCAATACTTAATTTCCCTCCCGCTCCAAATCATAATGCTACGTATTCTGCCAATGGTATTGATTATGCTTACGATAGTACTTCTGGATCTTGGGCGGTTCAATCAAATTTAGGATATACTGGATCACAAGGTTATACTGGATCCGCCGGAGCAGGTTATACAGGTTCAAGAGGTAATTTAGGATATACTGGATCTCAAGGTGATATTGGTTATACGGGATCAGCCGGCCCTACTGGATATACTGGATCTTCTGTTACAGCAGGATTAATATATGCATATGATGTTGGAACTACAACAAATACTGCTTTAACTGGAGAATTTAGATTTAATAATGCTACTCCAGGATCTGCTACTGAAATCGGATTTCATAAAAATCCATTTGGTTCCACAACTGATATGACTGCTTATTTTACAACACTTGATAACTTTGGAGATTCTGATAATAGTTTTTTTGGTCAACTAGTTTTTAGACCAGCTGATGCTTCAGATTCAGACTTTATGGTTAGCACGGTTACTAGTAGATTTAATGTAGATGGAAATTGTTTAACTGCTAATATTTCTGCTGCAGGTGGAAGTTTAACTCTTAATGATAACGATCAAGTTGTATTAGAATTTATACCTGCCGTTATTGGTAATATAGGATATACTGGATCACAAGGTGTAATTGGTTACACTGGATCGAAAGGTGATCAGGGTGTAATAGGTTTTACAGGTTCAAAAGGAGATATAGGATATACTGGATCAAAAGGTGATACTGGTAATGATGGTACATCAATTAATATTGCTGGTTCTGTAGCAGATGTTAATGTTAATCCGCCAAATAATCCTCAAACAACTTTGAATACTGCTTTCCCAGGTGCTTCTGCGGGTGATGGTGTAGTAGATCAAACACTCGGTGATCTTTGGACTTATGATGGAGCAACATGGACAAATGTTGGTCAGTTTGTTGGTTATACTGGGTCTAAAGGAGCAATAGGATATACTGGATCAAAAGGAGATCAAGGTGTTATTGGCTATACTGGGTCTAAAGGTGACTTAGGATATACTGGGTCTAGAGGAGATACTGGTTATACCGGCTCCAAAGGAGATATTGGTTACACAGGATCACGTGGTGTAATTGGTTATACTGGCTCTAGAGGAGCTACTGGCTATACAGGTTCAAAAGGAGATCTTGGATATACTGGTTCGGCGGGTTCAAGTTTTACAACAGGGAAGGCTATTGCAATGGCGATGGTATTTGGATAATGATAAATACTGGAAATTTAGTTAATTCTAGTGAAATCTATGGAAGCACTGTATCTGATAGTTTGTCAAATGGGCAAAATCTTAATTTACAAGCTCCGTCAAGCGCAAATGCATATTATATTTTAAAATCGGCAATACTTACTAATACAAATGCAAATTTAGATGTTCAAGTTAGATGTAGTTTAACTCATTATAATCCAGCTCCTCCAGGTGAATTGCAAACGGCTTATCTCTTAAAGGATGCTTGGGTTCCAGCTGGAACTAGTTTAATTGTAATAAATGAATCAAATATGGTGTATCTATTTCAAAGGCTTCAAATGATTACAAGTGTTCTTACTGGTAATGATTTAGATGTTGTATACAAATATGACTATGTAATATGTACATAAAGAAAGGAAGATAATATGGCAGCCCCTAATATAGTAAATGTTGCTACGATACAAGGAGCGACAAACTCAGCTGCACTCGGTACAGGATTAACAGCTATTGTTTCAAATGGTAGTGGTTCAAACTATGTTTATAAAATTAATACTATAATGGTATCTAATGTAGATGGAACAAATGATGTTACTGTACGAGTTGCATTTGTTAATAATGGGACAACTCACTATCTAGCTTATGATGTAGATTGTATTGCTAAAACAACTTTAATTGTTTTATCAAAAGACCAAGCAATTTATCTCGAAGAAAATGATAGTATTAGTGCATCGGCAACTGTTGCGAGTGATGCACAAATTATTATTTCATATGAAACGCTTATAGACTAATGAGTAGAGTAACTCAAAATGGAGGAGTCCGAGGTAAAAGTCGTCAGTATTATGATGCTAATAATATGACTGGCATTCATGATATGCAAGCCGTTTATGATTCTTTTAGTGGTTCTCCTACAAATAGAGAAGGTTATCATCAAGGTAATGGTACATATACAGCTCCGGCCTGGACTGATGAATTGTACACATTATTATCATCTAGTATACAAACTGGTTTAACCGAGCAATCTGGATCTGGCCTTAGTATCGGATATAATGCGACCTATGGACATCAACAAGCAGGAAACGCATCTGGATTTTCTTGTCCATTACAAAGAACGGCGACATTAGATGGTAGTAAGGATTGGCTTATACAAGTAACTACAAGATGTTATAGTAGTTGTTGGGATCCTGCAATTCAGCTTTGGCCTGCTAGCAACGGTAGATCAGCTCCTTCGTGGGGCTGGAGTAATTCATCATCAACACATGTTAGTTTCCAATGTAATTGTAAAAGCTATACTATGATAAATACGCCTACTGGCGGATCAAATAGTGGTTCTATTGGTGGTTCAAATACCGGAGAATATTTTACACACCATTTATGGTGGTTACCAACTACAAATTTTTTAAGAGGAAAAATAACTTATGGTTCAAACGATGCATCTGTGAGTGGTTCAAATGCCGCCACAGCAACATCATATGGTTTTAGTACTTATAATGGAGTGGCATGTTATGTTGGATTAGCTAGTGATTATGACGGTGCAAGTATTGGTTCTCAATCTACAAACTTTACTTTTTGGAGAATAAGAGAATTTGAGAATGGGTATGGTACTAATTCTAATGGACTTCCGACTTGGTAAAGGAGAAATAATATGGCTAAAGGATCAAAATGGGGAAGATATATAGGTGCACCAAAAGCAATAGATGATGCTTTTACTGCAGGTAGTTTTACTGAGTTTAAAGAAATACCTCGTGGTGGTTCTAAAGGCATAGGTGGTATACATTATATTCATCACTTAGGAGAATATTCCGCTGCTGATGAAGCCGATGGTGGTTATTCAGCAACTGCTGCTGGTCAAGTTATATTCACAGAACAAAATGTTACTGTTGAAACTGTATATGGTTGGGTTATTCCAGCTGGAGTTAATCAAATATCTGCTGTAATTATCGGCGGTGGCGGTGGTGGAGGAGGTAACAATGGGTATTCCGGACCAGGTGCTGCAGCTGGAGGTGGAGGTGGTCTTGCTTGGGGGACATGGAATGTTACTCCAGGAGAGAATTATGAATATGAAATTGGACAGGGAGGCCAAGGAGGCACGCGTAATAGTAACCCCTTTAATGGAGGAGATTCATATTTTTGGAAACCAACTGGAGATATAGCTATATATGGTGGCGGTGGCGGACAGGGCTGGACAAATAGTAATAACTCATCAGGTGGGGCCGGCGGTGGATTTGGAGGGACCGAAAATGATGGCGGCGGATCCGGTGGGCAAGGAGGTTCTGCAACAAATAATGGAGCCGGATCTGGCGGTGGAGGTGCTGGCGGTTATTCTGGCAACGGAGGTACACAAAACAACAATGGCTCCGGAGGCGGAGGAGCTGGAGGAGCTAATAATAATGGTTATTCATCAACATATGAGGTGCAATGTGGTGGTGGAACAGGATTATACGGTGAAGG
>Ga0163179_10001034_pt1 | contig 19932 bp, 26 predicted proteins | sample AtlANTMetagenome_FD_109643 | JGI IMG/M metagenome (GOLD analysis project Ga0163179, IMG submission 109643) | Marine eukaryotic phytoplankton communities from the Atlantic Ocean - Atlantic ANT 2 Metagenome | ecosystem: Environmental > Aquatic > Marine > Oceanic | place: North Atlantic Ocean... | reverse complement strand
GCAATAGCAAAGCGTAGAGGTGCTGGTCAGGGAGCAATGAGAACAGTTTAATGGAACCAATATCCGCAGCTCTGGCTGGTATAGCACTGTTTAAAAGTGCCGTAGATGGCATTAAGGGTGCTATAAATACAGCTAATGATGTAAGCGATATAGCTGGCTTTATAGATAACCTTTTTGAAGGTGAGAAACAGGTACAGCAAAAACGTAACCAAAAATCAGGTCAAACGGTTGGTGATCAACTTGGTATCAAGCACGTCGCTCAAGAAATTATTGATGCTAAATTAGCTAAAGAGCAAATGCAGGAAATAGCTACTATGGTTGACATGCGATTCGGCCATGGAACTTGGCGTAGTATTGTAGATGAAAGAGCTAAACGCATACGCGAGGCAAAAGAAGCTCAAGCTGAAGCGCGTAGACAAGAAATCAGAAAACAAAAAGAGTTAGAAGAATCTATAAAAAATGCTGTAATGATAATAATTGTTGTTTTGATTATGGCAGGGTTTTTTATTGTAATGATTATGATGATAGCTAAAGCAGGGTCATATAATCCACTCTTTATATCCCTCAGCAAGTACACGGCTACTAATATCAATCTTATTCCGTAAAGCGCGGATAACTTTTTCATCCACTGTTTTTTCAGCTATAATATCTATGTAAGTGACTTTATTTGTTTGCCCAATGCGATGAGCTCTATCTTCACTTTGTAATCGAACTTCAAGATCATAACCGTTACTATAGTATATAACTGTTTTAGCCTCTGTAAGAGTCAACCCATAACCGCCTGTGCGGGGTTGTCCTACAAAAAACCGTAAAGAGTTAGCAGGGTCTTGAAACCGTTCAACAATAAGTTGGCGTTCTTCTGCCGGAGTAGCACCGTAGAATAACTCTACACTATCTTCACCATATTCTTTTGCAAGGGCTTTTTGTATAAGCTCAAGGTCATGTGTAAAGTTGCCCCAAATGATAACCTTACCATCAATTTCTTCAAGTACAGACATTAGCTCGCTGAGTTTGTTTGTTGGAACTTCAATCATTCGCCCATCTTCTAATTTAGCAAAGCCAGAACAAACTTGTTGCAATCTAAGTATCTGTGTAAGAACAGTAGGTGCAGATATCAAACCACCATCTTCACCTTCTACAATAGCAAGAGCCATACTTTTCATTTGTTCGTATAGCTTTTTTTGCTCAGGTGTAAGCTCTACTGTTCTACGAGTATAAACTTTATCAGGTAAGTCTAAACAATCTTCTTTACGAACGCGGTAGCTAAATGGCTCGATAATGCCATTTAGTTCATCAAGGTTTTGATAACCTACAATCTGATTAAAACTATGCGCTCCCATTGTTCGGCGTAACACTTTAGCATACCTGTTTTGAAATGTCCAAAAACTGCTTTGCCTTAATACATAATGTTCCAAAAACTCACATTGGGTAAATAAATCTAAAGGTGATTTAGTAACAGGTGACCCTGTAAGTATCCTACGATAAGGCGCATTTTTACCTATTCTTATTAGGTTTTTAGTACGTCGGGCTGTTCTACTTTTTATAGTAGTGCTTTCATCTACTGCAAGCATAGACCTATGTGTGAGCAAGAATTTATCTGCTGCTTCTAAACCACGTTTAGTGCTAAGAGCTTCCACATTCATTAAGAAGATTTGTAGGTCTTCAGTAACTTGTTTTAGTGTATCTAACTCTTTTCTTTTCTTTTGAGTTTGCTCAGGTGACCACGAAACAATATTCATTGTAATGTGTTCAGGCATATGTGTAGGTAACTCTTTACGCTCCCAGTTTCTATACACGCCTTTTGGTGCAATAATTAAAGCACTATCAAGTTCGCCTTTATCATACAACATTGCTATTGTATCAATAAGGACTTTAGATTTGCCTGTACCCATATCCATAAACAAGGCGTAATACGGCTTATTCCATGATTTTGTTAAAGCCTCGAGCTGATGCTCATAAGGCTTATGCTTAAACTTGTACCTCATAACTTCCTCTTTCTACTGGAATATATTTATTCTACTGTTTTTACATATTGTGTGCAAGTTTCATTTTATCTACTTTACTATATAGAGTGCAAAAGACAACGAGTGAAATTTTGTTTTTTAACATTTTCCGATATCACCAAAAAATATATAAAACTTTTTCTGTCCGCGCGACAAATTTAGAAAACTTTTTTGTTTTGTTTCAATGTGTTTTAGCCCCTATTATAAAAAGTTCGGGTATATTGGATATATTTAATTTTTACCAGACCAAACTTGACAAGCATGTTTTACCAATATATGCTAAACCTTAAAAACAATGCGTAACCATGTGGAGAAAGGCATGAACAATGACAGTATATATAACACAGGAAATGCGGGGTCGTGATATTACAGATGCCACCAGCTTTGGTGATATAGAAATATTACTTCCTGCAGGAGAACAAGCTAGTTACTCTACCCAGCCTACTATACGGCGCATGGGTAGGAAGCTCAGTAAGTTCACCGATGATGATTACTTGTTGTTAGCAGGAGACCCAGCGGCCATCGCACTTGCAGCGGCTATGGCCTCCCGTGCAAACAGCGGTAAATTCAAAATGTTGAAGTGGGATAGGCAAGAGGGTAAATATTACCCTTTAGCGGCAGACCTTAACTATCGTCCAGGAGGTAAAGATGATTGACTTTGAAAGTGCAGCCGCAAAGCTCACAACATTAGACGAAGCTGGTGTTAGCCAAGTAAGTAAGTTAGCACAGATACAGTTAGATTTAGAGCAGCGTGTGGCTGATTTAGAAAACGATTTGAAGCAAGCGAAGTTAGAACTAAAAAATATTGCAGAAGATCAGTTGCCAGCAGCAATGGCTGAGCATGGAGTAGCAGAGTTTAAATTAGCTGATGGTTCTAGCATCAGTGTTTCTAAATTCTACAGTGCTAGTATACCTCAAGATAAAAAGGATGAAGCCTTTACTTGGCTAGTGCAGAACGACCACGGTGATTTAATTAAAAACCAAGTCGCCACTAATTTTGTGCGTGGTCAAGAACAGCAAGCTGAACAGTTTGCTACCGAGCTGGTAGAAAGGGGTATGGCTCCCAGCACAAAAAAGTGGGTCGAACCTATGACATTGAAGGCTTGGGTAAGAGAATCCACGGAAAAAGGTTTAAATATACCGCATGATTTATTCGGTGTATTTATTGGCGAAAAATCTAAAATCACAAGGAGTAAGTAATGAGTGAAGGTAAACAAGTGGCTACTAAGAGTAGCACTGATATAGCTGTGTCTGCACAGTTTGAAGAGTATAGCAGTGCAGGATTTAGTGAAGTAACTGCTGAAGATTTGTCCATACCTTTTATTAGGGTACTGGCACAGTTAAGTCCACAAGTAAATAAACGTGATGGTGCCTACGTAGAGGGTGCTGAGGCAGGAATGCTTTTCAATACTGTGTTAAACGAAGTTTACGATGGCGTGGAGGGTGTTGAGGTAGTGCCATGCCACTATAACCGTAGGTTTGTCGAGTGGAAGCCACGGGAGCAGGGAGGAGGTTACATACAATCGTATGAAACTACCGATCCTATCGTAAACACTACAACTAAAAATGATGTGGGGCAGGACGTATTACCTGATGGTAATTTATTGAGTAACACTGCTCAGTTTTTTGTACTGTTACTTCACCCTGAGCTTGGTCCGCAACGTGCTTTAATTACCATGTCTTCTACACAATTAAAGAAGGCTAGAAAGTGGATGACGCAAGCACAATCTATGACAGCACAAGGTAAAAACGGTATCTACACTTTACCGTTAATGTCACAGGTTTATAAGGTTGGCACAGTCCAAGAACAGAATGATAAAGGTACATGGTTCGGGTTTGATGTAACTCGTGTGCGTGGCCTTGACCTTGCAAGCGATGACGATAAACAACTGTTCGCTACTGCTCTACAGTTTGCAGAGTCTATTAAAGCTGGTGAAGTGCAAGTAAAAGAAGATAAATCCGCTAACACAGAAAAAGACGGTGACGACGACATACCGTTTTAGTTCAACTGTGGGGGTTGATCGCCTCACGGTTGCGGGACGGTGTACTCGCAGTCTGTTGAGTACACCGTCCCACCTTATTGGAGGATGTAATGTCACTTGCACAAAGATTTTATAATTTATTTAAAGGTAGCGATATTGCTCATGGCACATATGTCGTAAAGAGTAGTCGTAGCACTGACGGCAAAAAGCAGGGTCAGGCCACAGTTTTGCGTGAGCCAACCACTGTAGATATGTGGGAAGAACATTTAAAAGGTGGCACAGGATTAGGGATAATACCTATCCGTAGTGATAACCTTTGCCAGTGGGGTGCAATAGATATAGACGAATACGATGTTAGCCATAAAGATTTAGTAAAGGTATTAAAAGATAATAAGATACCAGCCGTTGTTGGTAGGACTAAATCGGGTGGAGCGCACATTTGGATATTTTTAACTGAACCAATTGAAGCTGAAGATGTGCAAAGGCGCATGACAGAATTAAGCGCGGCTCTTGGCTATTCGGGTAGTGAAATATTCCCTAAACAAACAACTATATTAAAAGACCGTGGTGATACAGGCAACTTTTTAAATATGCCTTATCATGGTGGTGATAATTCTACACGTTATGCTTTTAACCAAGAAGGTGAAGCATTAAGCACATCAGAGTTTTTGGAATACGCACAATCTTTTATCCTTACACCAAATAAATTTTTAAAACTTGTTATGAGTTTTGGAACTAAAGATGGCGTATTAGAAGAAGGTCCCCCATGCTTACAGCACTTATGTAGTAAAGGATTTGGTGAGGGTTCGCGTAACAATGCCTTATTTAATCTAGGTGTTTACGCCCGAATGTTTGATGAAGAAAATTGGGAAGTATTAGTGCAACGGTACAACATGGATTACTTACACCCTCCCCTCAGCCATAACGAAGTGGGTGTTGTAATACGGCAATTAAAAAAGAAAGATTACTTTTATAAATGTGATGACCAACCAATAAAACCTTTCTGCGATAAAGAAATATGTAAAGGTAGAAAGTATGGTGTTGGTCCCACAGGTGTAGGCAATGATATGTCTAGCCTTACAAAAATTGACGGTGATCCACCTATCTGGATATTAGATGTAGATGGTGAAAGGCTAGAGCTTTCTACTAATGGTTTGACTAGCCAAGCACAGTTTCAAAAAGAATGTGTTTCGCAAATAAACAAATTCCCCGTAGTTGTAAACCAGAGGGCGTGGCAGACCCGAATACAAATGTTATTAGATAATTTAACTATTGTAGAAGTGCCGCCTGATGCCACTATAAAAGGTGAGTTTGAAGATTTGCTTCATGCCTTTTGTTGTGAGAGAGCTAAAGGTGAAGACCGTGAGGATATCTTGCAAGGCGTGGCGGTTTGGGTAGAAGGTAGGGTATATTTCCAAGTAAAAGATATCAAAAAGCACTTGTCCGTAAACGACTTTACACATTACAGTTCTAATAAAATCACATTGCGATTACAGAACATAGAAGCAGAAAAGATGTTTTGGCGTGTGAGGGGAAAAGGTGTCCATGTTTGGTCGTTACCCCAAGAGTTTTTTCAGGGGGAGGATACTGATATACCATTGCCAGACCTTCCAATATCGGAGGGAATAATATGAGTATTGATTTTGAACAATTTAAAATTGATAACGCAGTTTACTTTTCACAGACTCATGGGGCATGGGTCAGGCAAGGCACTTTAGATGATTATATATTAAAAGAAGTACGGTCTGCTTATAAAGATTTAGAAATAAAAGAAGGTGATACCGTATTAGATTTAGGTGCCAATATAGGTGCTTTTGCAAGACAAGCGAGTAAAAAGGGAGCTAAAGTTTTTTGTTATGAGCCTGAGCCAAATAATTTTATTATGCTAGAAAAGAATAGCCCTGACTCACATAACATTAGAAGTGCAGTTGTAGGTGAGAGCAAAGGTAATGTAAAATTATATGTTAACTCTAAAAAGAATAAGGGTATACATATGTTAAAATCTGTAAACGGAAGGGGTAGTATAGAAGTTAGCTCTGTTTCTTTTTCAGATTTGATACAAAAACATAGACCCAACAAAATAAAAATAGATGTTGAGGGTGCTGAGTACGATTTCTTACCTTTTACTTTTCCTGATTTTGTAGAAAGATTAGTTATGGAAATACATTTTCAGTATGACCCTTCCTGGAGAAAAAAAGGTTTTGAAGTTCACCAGAGTATGCTGCAACAAGGGTTTACACCTCAGAAAGAATTTGTGGATACAGGTAAAAATTGGCACATTATCGGGGCTTATGTCAGATAATGCAGATTGTGCTCGGACCTCCAGGAACAGGTAAGACAACTAAGCTCTTAGATTTAGTTGAACAATACATGCAATCAGGAGTTCCACCAGACCGCATCGGTTACTTTGCGTTTACCCGTAGGGCGGCAACAGAAGCCATAGACCGTGCCTGTACTAAGTTTAATTTAACGAAAAAAGAGTTACCTTACTTTCGTACTCTTCATAGTTTAGCTTTTTTTATGTCTGGTATGAAGCACTCACAAGTTATGACTGGCGATAAATACCAAGAAGTTGCTGAGTGGCTAAAAATAGGTAAGTTTTTTGGTGGTGGGGTAGTTGATCAAGGACCATATAAAGATTTTGGGTATGGTGATAAATTTCTTGAAATTATAAATGTATCTCGTATTCTGCGCCAACCATTACGACAAGTTTACAATGAAAGTATTGTTCCCTTAAAAACGGATTGGGCAAGGGTAGAGTATGTTAGCCGAGGATTACAGCATTGGAAAAAAGTGTACGGACTACAAGATTATGCGGGGATGTTAGAAACTTTTGTAGAACAAGAATTATGCCCAAGATTAGAAGTAGTGTTTATTGATGAAGCGCAAGATTTATCTCCCATCCAATGGGAGATGGTAAGATTATTAGAGCAAAATAGCCAGATGTGCTATGTCGCTGGTGATGACGACCAAGCCATTTTTCGTTATGCTGGAGCAGACGTAGATCATTTTGTAGGACTCCAAGGGGAAGTTACCCTCTTGAATAAGTCCTATCGTATTCCCTCCTTGCATCACGCACTCAGTCACAAAGTTATAAAACGCATTGTAGGAAGGCGGGATAAAATCTTTGAACCCAAAGAAGGTGATGGTGGTATGTTCTGGCATAGGCACTCTGAAGAAGTTGACCTTAGTTCAGGTGATTGGTTATTACTTAGTCGCACTACTCGCGGCGCACAGCAAATAGAGGAAGAGGTACGCCGCCGAGGACATTTATATATTTATAATGGTTCAACCAGTATAGACAGTAAAGTACTAGAAGCAGTGCGTTATTGGGAGCATTTACGAGAAGGTAATCGTTTAAACGCAGAACAGGTCAAATTAGTTTACAAACATATGCTTTTAAATACTCAAGTAGCTTATGGTTATAAGACCATGCCCGATGGTGATGACTCTAGTTTTTATAGTTTAGAAGACTTACAAAGGGATCATGGTTTGATGCATAGCCAACCATGGGATGTAGGGCTGGGTAAAATAAATGAACGTGATCGCACTTATATAAAAGCCTGTTTGCGAAAAGGCGAAAGTCTAACTGATACGCCACGGTTACGAATATCCACCATTCACTCTTCTAAGGGAGCGCAAGCTACAAATGTAATGCTATTAACTGATACTATGCGTAGACCGTATAGTATGTGGCGTAAAATAAATAACCAAGCGGAAGATGAAGCGCGAGTGTTTTATGTAGGATTGACCCGAGCTACAGATAATTTACATTTGATTCATCCTATGTTTAGTCAAGGTTACAGTTTACCTAGCTGAAAACAAAAGAGTTATCATTTATTACGGCTTGGTGCATTGTTGGGTTGCTGGTAACAAACAGAAAGGAGCTACCATGCAAGTGAAGTATTTTAACAAGGCGTCTCTGCTAGAAGCTAATAATGAAGCTATACTATCTGAGCGTAACCGTTCTTTGCATAATGAAAAAATTGTTGATATTGCAGAGGATACATTATTCCCCATCGTTTTTAGTATGCCACATAACGATGTGGAAATGCGGGTTGAACTTATGCTTGACCCCACAACAAGGGTTTGGTTAGATATGCCGTTTAAGACATATGAAGCCTTACCTTCAATAGACTACCCAACACAGTAATACTCTAGAAAGGAGTAATTTATAATGGCACATTTAGTTGAGACTATGGCGTATGCAGGACAAGTCCCTTGGCACGGTTTAGGAACCGCCGTTGATGGTAATATGTCACCCCAAGAAATGTTAGTTGCGGCTGGTATTGATTGGACAGTAAGTAAGCGTCCTGCTTATACAATCGATAAACCAAACTGTTGGAATATTGTCGACCCCACTGGTGAGGCTAGTTTTATCCGCGCACCAGATAGCCACTTCCTTGTAAGGGATAGTGATAACAAAGTGCTTTCGCATTGTGGTGATGGTTATGTACCTTTTCAAAATGCTGAAGTTATGGACTTCTTTAAAAAGTTTACCGATGCTGGGCAAATGTCCATGGAGACAGCGGGTAGCTTAAAAGAAGGTAAAGATATATGGGGTCTGGCAAAGCTAACTGATAAGTTTAGCCTTGGTGGTGATGATGAAGTTAAGGGGTACTTACTTTTGAATAACAGTCACCAAGTAGGCAAAGCGATGACTATTATGTTCACACCGATTCGTGTTGTATGTAACAATACTCTTACACAGGCTATGAGCATGGAGGGCAACCGCTTCCGCGTACTACATCTGCAAATGTTCGATGAAGAAATACAGAAAGCCGCTGAAGAGGCTTTGGGTATTAGTGGTCAGCAGATGACCAAGTTTAAAGAGCAGTCTGAGTTTTTGTCAAAGAAACGTGCAAAAGAGTTCGATGTTGATAACTTTATTGCAGAGTTGTTCCAACCCCACTTATTAATTGAGCGAGCCAAGGCTTCTGTAAAAGATGACCTACCACCTCTACGTGACGAGTTTAAGCGTACTGCCGAACTTGTTGAAGAAGCATTACACACGAGTCCTGGTGCGAGTATGAAGTCTGCCAAAGGTACATGGTGGGGTGCGCTCAATGCAGTGACTTATGTAGTAGATCACCAAAAGCGTTCACAGGCTGAGGGTAATGCACTACACTCTGCATGGTTTGGGTCTGGTGCTAATACTAAACGTAAAGCACTGACCAAGGCTTTGGAGTATGCCGAAGCTGCTTAAATTGACAAAGTAGTTCTTGTCGCGGTATGGTTCGTTTAATAGAATGAGCCATACCGTTTTTCCATAGAAAGGGAGATGTAAATGTTTTATGCTATATGTGAGGGAGCTCCGGGAAGTTCTGGTTCAGCCTATGTTATTTACAAGTTTCACACACTAGAATCCATGAAGCCGTGTGAAGCTGTAAATGAATATAGCATTATTTACAATGGTGATTCACATAGGCAGCTAATTGATTTCTGCTCTTTAGAAGAGTTGTTTGAAATAGCTACCTGTTTGTGTGGGGAAGTCACATTTGTTTCCCACCAACAAGCAGCTGATTATGTCCACTCAGTAGTGGTAAAGAAAGCTAAATTATGGAAACCCGAAGAGGAGCCTAATATGTCTACCGTTCACGTAGATCAGTTCAATAATAAAACACAAAAGCACGAAGCCGAGGTAAAGCAAGATAAGAAACCTCGCACTCGGTTAAATAAAGAAGCTAAGATAAAGGTGTTGCACGACGATCCTGCTTTCCGCACGGGAAGTTTGCGCGATCGTTACATAGAACTTATTAAAAGTTCTTCCACTGTAGGGGAGGCTTTGGAAAAGTTAAAGGATGTAAGCAATCCTGGATCTTGGGTAAACTTTGCTATAAAGTCTAATATTATAGCAGTAGAGCAGGAGTAACTAATGCTAACCGAAGCTATAGAAAGTTACTTCGGGTGGATAAATGAGAGACACTCGATCTACCTACGCAGGAGATCGGGTGCTCCCGCACCTTGGACTGACGATAAAATCCTACAAGAATTTAAATTCACAAACCCTTTCCGTGAAAACGATAGGGTTACTGTGTGGATGCGGGAAAACTGGACAAAGCCAAACGATAATCGCCCTCATGGTGAGATACTGTTTAATTGTTGTATGTTTCGTATGGTTGGAACTACCGAGTTTGCTAATGCTCATGGTTGGGAAGCTGATTTTAAAGCTGAATACACTAAACATCTGATAAACAGTATGCTGAAGCAAGGTTTACGGACTTTTACTGGTGCTTATATAATCACTAACCAAGGACTCAAGTTACCAAAATCAGAGGTAGTAGTTGACCATTTCCTTTCGCCAATATGGGAGAATAAAGAAGCGTTGGCGCAGATTGCCGCCAGTACGCAGTCGCTCCAAAAAGTACATGAAGCGATGGGTGCGTATAAAGGGTGGGGAGGAGGAGGCTTTATGTCATACGAGGTGGTTACCGACCTCAATTACACACCTGTACTGGATAAGGCAAAAGACCGTTTTAGTTGGGCAAATGCAGGTCCAGGAGCAATACGAGGATTAAATCGTATTTTAGGTATTCCCTTGAAAAAGGGTATGACTCAGCCTGTTGCTAATGAGTATATGGTCAGGTTGTTAAAAAAGACCCCTAATTATATATTGCCTCATGTCCCACTTAAAGAAGTAGATATGCGTACGATTGAGCATAGCCTATGTGAGTGGGATAAATATGAGCGTGTAAGGTTAGGGCAAGGAAGACCAAGAAGTATTTACAAACCTAGTTTAATAAACGATATGCCGAAAGGAGCTGTAGAATGAAGTTTCTAATGACAATGTTTCAAATACAAGATTATGGTGGGATAATCAACCATGCTGAGTATCTTGCAAAAGGTTTAAAAGAATTAGGTCACGAAGTTGATTTCACTATGCTTGTGCCTAAAAATAAAGTGGCTACTAAAAGTCCCCCACCAAAAAACTTTGATCAATACCGTAAAGTTGGCACAGGATATCTACACCATCAAGCTAGGGGGTGGGCTGGTTTACCTAAAGTCCCTTATCTTTCTAAATACCAAAGGGATTTGTTTAAACAGAAATGCAGTAAATATGACGCTGTTTTATGGCATATCCCTGTACCCACTATGAGTAAAGAAAATAAGGGCATTACTGAGTGGCTGGATTTGTATGACCACGGCACTAAAAACATAGCTATTATACATGATGGTAACTTACCTGAGTTGTACCCCCACTTAATCCATGTACGCGAGATGTTTCACTCTGCTGTATGTGTGCATGAGTCAGCTATGATTTCTGGCAATATGCTACCCATACCACGCAAGATGATAGTAAATCCGTTTGATGTTAGCGAGGCAGATGGTTGGACTGACTTTGAAAAACGTGATGGTTTTGCCGCTATACAAGTTTTTAAAGCATGGAAACGTGTAGATACTTTAGTTCGCGCGATTGCATACATGCAGAACAGCGAACAGAAACTCATAGGTGGCGAGGGTATAGAATATCGTTACATGACTAGCCCCGATAAATGTAAGCCAAAATATTTTGATGATGTAGGCGAACGTATTTGGGATAGAGCCAAGCGTTACGATATGAAGCATTTAGGAACAGTGCCAAATGATAAAGTGTTTGAAATACTAAAACAGGTGAAATTACAAATTGACCCGAGCTATAGTAAAAAGTATTCTAATTTTGGCGCACATTTTAATAGGACAACAGTAGAAGCAGTTATCTGTGGCGCGGTGCCTGTGGCTACTGATTGGGGTATGCGGGATAGTGATATATTTAAAGCGGGACAAAACTACGTACAAATCCCTGCAGAATGTGAACCATTTAAGTTTGCTGACATTATAGATAATGCCATACATGATAAAGATCAATGGCTCCGCATAAAAGAAAACAACCTAAAATTAATAGAGTTGTTTGATATGCGTAATGTAGCTCAAAGCTATGTTGATCTGGTAAACAATACACAAGAACTGCTTATCGGCACTCCGGATGCTAAAGCTATGCAAAAATGCCATAAAAACCTAGAGTTCTTCGGTATTGGCTCTTCAGACACTACTCGAGTGGCTTAATGTTTTTAGGCCATTACCCTACCACCCCTAACCTTTAACCACGTCGAGGAGGCGTTGTATGCAGTCAATTTATGCAAGAGGGGTAAGTGAAGCCCTGTTTTTAGGCCAACAAACCTTATTTTCATCAGGTAAGGAAGTAAACACCCGAAATGGATTAGCTTTAGAGTTTCCTACTCCTGTGGTAACTACTTACACCCATAGTAGAGAGCGAGTCCTGTTCTACCCAGAACGTGATGCCAACCCTTATTTTCATTTGATGGAAAGTTTGTGGATGTTAGCAGGGAGGAATGATGTTGATTGGATAAGCCAGTTTAATGGAAGAATAGATACTTACAGTGATGATGGTAAAACTTTCCATGGTGCGTATGGGTACAGATGGCGAAACTGGTTTGGCATGGATCAACTTGAAACAATTAAGTTTAGATTAGCTACTTACCATAACGATCGTAGGGCTGTTCTTGGTATATGGGATCCACATCAAGATTTAGTTCAAACAAATGATGGTAGAGATTACCCCTGTAATACTCAGATATATTTTTGGGAGCGTAATGAAAAACTTAATATGACCGTAACTAACCGCAGTAATGATATGATCTGGGGTGCGTATGGGGCTAATGCAGTTCATATGTCTGTGCTTTTAGAATATATGGCAGGAATGCTCGGCCATGCAGTAGGGACGTATTACCAGTTTTCTAATAATCTCCATGCTTATGTAAATGTTTTAGAAAAGCTAGAAAATATACAGCCTGATTACGAACCTTACTTAACATTAGCTGATGATGGGCTAAGTTATAACCCACCAGCTTTAATTGATGATGCAGATTCATTTGATGAAGAGCTACTGGATTGGTTTAAAGATGAGAGTCGGACAGAGTACAATAACTCTTATCTTTCTACCACTTGTTCACCAATGAGAAGTTCTTGGAAATGTTGGAAAAGTAAAAACTTTAATGATGCATTTTATCACGCAAATAATATTGAAGACCGTGCTTGGCGTAAAGCCTGTGTAGAGTGGTTACAGAGGAGAATATAATGAGTGCAGAAAGGCATGAAGAATATATGAAACGTAGGTTAAAAGAAGAAGAGGTAAGCAAAATAATAAACCAAGTGGATAAGCTATCCAGTTTAGATACGTATAAATTACATGAAGCTGAACAATCTTATGGCGATAGTTGGAAACAACGAGGCGGTGTAGGTGCATTTATGATGTTAGCCCGTAAATGGGATAGGCTTGAAAAACAAGTAACCGAATATAATTACGATGTGTTTAAAGCTATACAGGAAGATAACAGGCAGGAAGGTATAATAGATGATATACGTGATCTGCGTAGGTATTTATTTCTTGTGGAAGCGGAGATGATTTTATACGGCAATGTCAGAAAACAAAAGTAATTTAGATAAAGAAGTATTAGCTGAATGCGAATGCGGAAGAGAAAAGAAGATTGTTACTTTTCGTAATCTTAAAAATAGATGGCCGATATGCAGTAAATGTAAAAGGCCGATGAAAGTAAAAGGTAATGCAATACCCATTATTTCAACCACCGACTGAGTGGGTTATGCCTGATGGCTATCCCGATATTTCTAATGCTAAAGAGGTTGCTATTGATTTAGAAACACGTGATCCTAATTTAACAACTATGGGGAGTGGTTGGCCTAGAAAAGATGGTCATATTATTGGGGTAGCTGTAGCGGTAGAAGGCGACCAATGGTACTTTCCCATCAGGCATGAGATTGGTCCTAATTTTGATGTAAAGAGAACTTTAGGGTGGCTGGCAGATGTTTGTAAAATTGATAGGGATTACATTTTCCATAATGCTCCTTACGATGTCGGTTGGATGCTCGCAGAGGGTGTGCGGGTTTACGGCAGAATCGTGGACACAATGGTCGTGGCACCTTTGCTCGACGAAAATAGATTCAGCTATGCGTTAAATGCAATTGGTAGAGATTATCTACAAGAACGTAAAAGTGAAGTTGAATTAAGAGAAGCAGCCGAGGCTTTTGGTGTAAATGCAAAAAGTGAAATGTATAAACTTCCTGCTCATCATGTAGGGAGGTATGCTGAACAAGATGCTGCACTTACATTAAAACTCTGGCAGCATTTTAAAACATTAATAATAAAAGAAGATATTAAAGATATCTTTGAACTTGAAATAAATGTTCTTAAAACAATAATACCAATGCGTGAGCGTGGCGTCAAGGTTGATTTAGATAAATGTGAACGTATAAAGAAAGAGCTTCTACAAAAAGAGCAACAACTGTTAAGTCTAATAAAAAGACAAACAGGTATAGAGGTGGAAATATGGGCAGCTGAAAGTGTATCAAAGGCTTTTGACGCATTGAGTCTACCTTACAGTAAAACAGAAAAGACTGGTGCGCCTAGTTTTACTAAAGGATTTTTAAGTAACCACCCTCATGAAGTACCACAAATGATTGTACAAGCTAGAGAATACCAAAAAGCTCGTAGCACTTTTGTAGATACCATACTTAAACACCAAGTAAACGGACGTATACACGCTGAGTTACACCCCTTACGTAATGATGGGGGAGGCACGGTTACTGGTAGATTTAGTTACAGCAACCCCAATCTTCAACAAATACCAGCAAGGCATGGTGAAATAGGTCCAATGATACGTAGCTTGTTTATACCAGAACAAGACTGTTTATGGGGCGCGTTCGACTACTCCAGCCAAGAACCACGTATTGTTGTGCATTATGCTAAACTCATGGGCTTCAGAGGTGCTTCTGACTTTGCTGAACAGTATAATGCAGACCCCCGTACAGATTTCCACCAAATGGCAGCTGATATTGTAGGTGTTCCGCGTAAACAGGCAAAAGATATCAACCTTGGTTTGTTCTATGGGATGGGCAGTAAAAAACTAGCGGCGAGCCTTGGTTTAGAATTTGAAGATGCTCAAGAACTGTTTGCCACATACCATGATAAAGTACCTTTTGTCCGTGAACTTAGTGAATATAGCACTAACCGAGCTAATTCTCGTGGTGTTATCCGCACATTATTAGGGCGTAGGTGTAGATTCGATAAATGGGAACCTAATAAGTATGGGACTTGGAAACCAATGACTTACCAAGAAGCCTATGCAGAGCACGGTCCTGGAATTAAACGAGCATTTACATATAAAGCTCTTAATAAACTTATACAGGGTAGCGCGGCCGACCAAACTAAAGCCGCGATGGTTGCTTTAGCAGATGAAGGCATACTACCCATGATTCAAGTTCATGATGAGCTAGATGTATCTGTTGAGTCAGAAAAACAAGCAAAAAAGATAACTGAAATAATGCAAGATTGTGTTAAATTAGAGGTTCCCTCTATAGTGGATGCTGAGTTTGGTCCAAACTGGGGGGAAGCAAAACAAGTATTCACGGAAAAACCGTGGTTAAGAGGATTAAAAGATGGCGGCACAGAAATGCAGCATAACATCACGAATTAAAACACTCACAACAGTTTGGGATGCCCAGTTTTTATTGAGATATCATACTGTTGCAAATCAATCAGAAAGGCAGACCGTGGGAGCACATTCATATGCAGTAAGTGTTTTAATAGACCAATTATGGCCTGACAGCACTAAACAATTGATAATGGCGGCACTGTACCATGACGTGCCAGAAATAATTTTAGGTGATATTCCAGCTACAGCTAAGTGGGCTTATCCGGAAATACAGCAAGCCTTTGAAAAAGCTGAGAAAAAAGTGTTTGATGACCTTGGGTTGATATTTGTACTCAGTCCAGAAGAAAAAACACGACTTAAAATGGCAGATATGCTTGAGTTAGTTTTATACACACATCGGCACTCACAGGGTAGCGACCAAATGAAAATGATTATGCACTCTGGTATAAATTATTTATATGAAAAATTTTCTTCACATAAAGACTTTGAACCAATAAAAAAGGTTCTGGCTTTTCACAACTTAGGAGGGATACCGTGAACTGCATTAAATGTGGCAATAAAAGTAAAGTTTATAACAGCCGACCCCATGAGGATAGTATAAAACGCCACCGACAATGTTTAAAATGCGGTCATAGATACGCTACGGTAGAAGTCTTGTTTTTTGTAAAAGAGTTACCAAAAGCAGAGCCAGAACCACCTAAATTGAAATTAGTGAAAAAACCTGTAAGAAAAAAGAAAATGAGATTTGAAGACCTAGATCTAGCATCTATGACAGATGAAGAAATAGAATTAGCTATATCTAGTGGTAATTATCTATAAGAGCAAAAAAGAACAGTCTTCTTGGGGTTATTGTTATAAAAAAAGGTATGAATATATTTATTATCGATTGGGATCACACTATCTGCGCTCAATGGCATTGTGATAAGCATGTTTGCAAAATGCCACTTGAAACATGCCAGATGTTAAGTAGTGTGCATCATCGCTACCAAGGGGATGCACCTTATAAACCCTTCAGCCCGAGACATGGCTGCACTCTATGGGCAGGTCAAACAGTAGAAAATTATCGGTGGTTGTGGAAACTAGGTGTAGCCCTCTGTAAAGAGTACACTTATCGTTATGATAAATACCACGATTGTGGGAGGATTCTCGCAATGCTACGATGTCCACCGATAGGATTAGAAGCAAGAGGGTTTACTAAACCATATCAAGCTATGCCCGATGAGTATAAGCATTCTGACACGATAATTGCATACCAAGATTATTATATTAACGAAAAAGCGAGGATATGCTCATGGCGCAAAAGACCAACACCGCCCTTCATGGAGGAGACAATGTCATCCCCTTCATACCGAGAGACAGGTTAACCCATCATAGAGGAGAGAGCCAAATTGTCACGGAACATGAAGTAGAGATTCTACTCTGTTCGCTCTGTGGTTCCAAATCTTTCCATCTCATATCTGGTATGGATGGACAAATAGGATGTGGAGAATGCGGATATCTAGTTGGAGCTAAATGGACATCTAATACAGAAGAGTAAAGGAGATATGTAAAGAGTTGTTTTTGATACTCTTTTTTGGCATAGTACAATTATAAGTATGGCGGCAATCTCCTTTTTGCAAAGCACAAGCTGTCATACTTATACTTTTGTAACAGTTGTCAAGAAAGGACAATATTATGTCATACTCATTTTTACAATCAGTGCAATCCGTCATGCAAAGGCGTTTTTCCAGCAATCCAATCTTAAGGCAAAATGTAATAACTGTGGATATAAGTGATACACAGTTCTTAGTTGTGTCTGCTGTAAATGTTCCCGACCCAAAGCGCGGTGATGATTATTTACTCACCCATGTAGGCTTTGACCGCAACGGTTACGAGGTATGTAAGGCAATAATCTACGCTCAAGATAGCGAGGGTAGGCAAGCTATTCTTGATTATGTTAGTGTTACAGGTGATACAAAAGTAGCCTGATACAACAAGATAAGTATAGGTATAGTCTACCAATAAATCTATACCTATACTTTAAACATAATTTGTCGTAGAAAGGACAATATCATGCAGATCAAAAAACAATTAGAGCACACTTATCACATCCTTGATGATGAAGGTATTGTGATGGAAACTCATGCACATGAGGATAAAGCTAAAGTGTATCGGTTAGTTCAAGATATTCAAAATCAAACTGGTTGGTCCTATGTGTACGCAGGGCGTCAATATAATGCGTATCATTGGGATCAATTTAATGATGAGGCTCGCGATTTGTTACTTAAATTGCGCGATGCCGAGCTTATATACACTTGATACAATAAGATAATGTAGGTGTGGTCTATCAATAAATCCGCACCTATATTTACCATAGTTGCTGGAACACCACCCTGAAGAAGGGTAAGACTAGCGATAGGGGGGTGAAGTATTTGGGAGCAAGATCGAAATTGCAAACTTCTTCACCTCCCGACTAACCTTTGAGCTCGTAGAAAGGAGCTAGATATGCAGACTATTGATTTATCTGGGTTTTATGGCAGTGCTGATAAGTATGTCCATAGCCTACCAATGACCCCCGACCTGTTACTTACGGAGGGAGTTAAATATTTCGCCGAAAAAGCTGGAGCCTACTGGTTTATGGATATTGTGGCTACTGAGTTTGTTCCTAAACTCAGTGAAGAAGATTATATTATCTTTATCCAAGTAACTGTTGATAGCGATAATAGTGCTGTTATTATAGGCAGCGATGGTGATAAGGGTGATGGTCCTAAAATATTGCATACTCGCACTATTGAGTATACTGACCTACCCGCTAACTCTACTTTCAATTTTATATTGATGGTAGGCTACGAAGGTAATACGTTGATGTTATCGAGTGAGTACTAAAATGGTTATCGGTGGTTACTCAATGGAAGATGAGCAGTTTAACGGTGAGCGTTGTATCACCGTTAAACAGCATGAGTCTGGGTGGTCTTTCTTTTTGCAAGGTGAGGCCGCACAGGATTTTTGTCGTGAGTGGGAAATTTTTAAGCTGACAACGTGTGATCTTAGCTTTGAAGATTTCTTATACGAAAACGACTATAACCTTTGGCTCCAGTAGGAGGTGCGATATGTACTCAGCACAAGTTTATTATAAATCGCGTGAGGGGCATTCCCTCACGCCTATGTGTCCTAAAATAGGATCATTAGAAACTCGTCTATATTATTTGTTTGATATGAACAAATATGCTGATGATGTTAAAGAAATTGTAATCTTAAAAGGTGGGCGTCGCAAAATGCCCACTATCCATGGCTATTATAATTGGATTAATGGTAAACTCAAATTAGATAAGAGTAAGCCAGTCATGATCCATAACATTTTGTATGGGTTAGGAGGTTAAGATATGGGTAAAGTAAAAGAGCTTTGGATGAACGAGCTTGAAAAGTTGCAAGATGATTACCATAACGCTAATATTAGTGAAGAAAAGTTTAGACGCAGTATGGCTAGTCTTGGGGTAGATTATATAGATATTGAATGTTTTATAATAGAATCTCAACCACTGAGGGCGGTTAATCAAGCATTCAAACCGTTTTTTGATAAAGATGGCAAACCTAAAATGTGATAAATGCAATAATCAAGCAGAGGTGCAAGAACCAATCGGTCACCTCTGCTATCCTTGCTGGTTAAATGAATATATGAAACTCTCTAGAAAGGAGACACAGCATTATGGAAATGGATCTTTTAAGCGTGGTTATGATAGTAATCAGCCTTATAGCTCTTTTGTAAGGAGTTAATGCCTAATGGAAATGATTATTATGATAGTAGTAATTCAGGCTATCCTTCTTAATGCCTATTGATTACGCACGATTGTTCCCCGTTAGTGATGATGTAACCCACATCCCATGCCCTGAGTGTGGGGGTGAAGGACGTTGTGAGTATGAACGCTCTGTAATTGATTATCAGCGTGGTGGGTATCTAGAGGGATATTACGATGATTGTGAAGAATGTGGAGGATCTGGCGAGGTAGAGCTTGATCCCGAACGTGATTGTGTTGCTGATGAATATGGTAATCTGTACTGGAAAGATGAGCCGAAATTCTAAGATAAAATAAAATGTACTAAGAGTGCAATCTTGGCACATCCTGTGGTATATTAATAATAGGCAAGGGGCAGTCTCTTGTCTACCACATACAACCACTCAAGAAAGGAGTAGGTTATGAATGAGAAAGTTAAAGCTAATGGTGTTGTATCTAGTGTGTCTGGTGCTGCTACTGCTGTGCCTGAGGATAGCGAGGTAGATAATGCTGTATGTACAGACATTGCCGCTCGTGATGAGTTTGACCCTACTAAGCATGTAGAGTATGCACAGCAAGAGGCACAGTATCAGCGTATAAGTGATGTACGTTCTAGGTTTGAGAACCTTGGTGCTGATATGCAGCATATTATGAATGCGATCTACAGCTTGCAAAAAGAGGTAAAAGCTCTACGCATAGGCCAAGAAAATATGACAACGGCTGGTACAACAGTTGATGATATATATGT
>Ga0163179_10001033_pt1 | contig 19950 bp, 18 predicted proteins | sample AtlANTMetagenome_FD_109643 | JGI IMG/M metagenome (GOLD analysis project Ga0163179, IMG submission 109643) | Marine eukaryotic phytoplankton communities from the Atlantic Ocean - Atlantic ANT 2 Metagenome | ecosystem: Environmental > Aquatic > Marine > Oceanic | place: North Atlantic Ocean... | reverse complement strand
TGATGAATTAGATAATTGTCCTGAGGAATATAATCCTAATCAGGAAGATTTTGATTCTGATAATCAAGGTGATGCTTGTGATGGTTTAGGTGTAGCTGAAGAAGGGATTGATAAAAAAATTGTCCAGATTACTGATCTTTTAGGTAGAGATATTACTATTAATTCTAAAAAATCTACATTGTTTTATATTTATGAAGATGGTAGTGTAGAGAAAAAATATATTAAGTAATCACAATCAGATATTACAGCTGCAAAAACTTCTTCTCTAAACACAAATCTCATCTCTGAAAATATTATTATATTTATTTCAATTAAATCATACTGAATGAATATAGGAAATCAAGATAAAGAATTCAAAGAGCATCCAATTTTAGCTCTTCTATTTTACATACCAGCGATACCCATTACTTCTATAATGATTATTCCTCTTACTATTATATTTCTCCCAATTATATATTTATTTAAAAAACATGAAATAAAGATTATGCGGTTCAGTTTATATTTGCAAAATGCCTGTGGATTAGCTGGTTGGTTGGTAATTGAGGAGTGGTTGTTGTCTAAACTACCAATTTCATTTTTAGCTAATATTTCAATTAATTGGATTGATTTTGTAATAGCTATAATAATAGCATTTTTTCTTTTTTATAGACATATAAAAGGAATGGTTCATGAAACTTTATGTAAAACCTATGGAAAGGATTGGAAAAGTCTACTTTAAATAATATCTATATTAATAGATATCTATCAAAAGTACCTATGTAATTTGATTCTTATAGTTGACTGTTTTTATAATCATCAATAAATTTTTGTAAACCTGAATCAGTTAAAGGGTGTTTAATTAATGAACTTAATAATTTGTAAGAAACGGTGGCTACATCCGCTCCAATTTTTGCACATTCTATTATATGTTTTTTATTACGTATAGATGCTGCTAGTATTTTAGTCTCATATTGATAGTTGTTAAATATTTTTTTGATATCTGAAACTATTTCAATACTTGAAGAAGTTTTTTTATCCCAATCATCAATTCTACCCATAAATGGGGAGATATAGGTTGCGCCTGCTTTTGCAGCTAGTAATGCTTGTGAGGCAGAAAAAACTAATGTGCAATTAGTTTTTATTTTATTTTTTGAAAAATAATTAATTGCTTTCAACCCATCTTCTATTATAGGTATTTTTATGACTATTTTTTGATTAATTTCAGAGAGTTGGTGTCCCTCTTCAATAATATCTTTAAAATTTGTTGAAATTACTTCTGCACTAATATCCCCATTCACAATATCACATATTTTTTGATAATGATCGAAGATTGAGTTTTTTGTTACTATACTTTCTTTTGCAATTAGAGTAGGATTTGTAGTAACACCACTAATAATACCTAAATTATTTATTTTCTCAATCTCATCTAAATTCGCAGAATCTATAAAAAAAATCATATATCAAATATAAATATTTTAGTATGGTGTTTTAATATCTTCGAATACTTTTTTAATTTTTTAAAATTCTGATCATTCAGAAACAAGTATATTTGTAATATGAAAAAACTTCTAATATTATTATTTCCATTAATGATGTTTGCACAAGAGACAACTCTTGTTGGTGACGTAGATTGTAATGGACAAGTGAATTCAGAGGATGCGGCATTGATATTACAATTTGTAACTAATGTTATAGACGAACTTCCTTGTACCGAAAATATGGTGGGATTAACTCCTGAAGAATTACAGGAAATCATTAGTATGATAGATGAACAGTTAAATATTAATTATACTGGAACTGGAAATAGTAATTATCCGATCATGATTTCAAGTATTTCACCTGAAGTAATGAAGTGGGGTGATGCATTAATTTATTGTGCTGATTTAGAAGAAAATGGTTATTCTGATTGGTTTCTTCCTAATCTTGACCAATTAACTTATTCTGTTAGCGGAGGATGTGAATTACCAGATGAAAGATTAATTGATGCATATTTATGGACCTCAACGAAATCTCATTACGGTAGTGCTTCTATTGTTATTTTGAGTGAAGAAGGATCTTATGGTCTTAATGATAATCCTGGTAGTTCTGAAAATAAATGTAGATGTGTAAGAATCGGAGAACAGGGGAGTGGTGAAGGTTCAAGTAGTGTATCAGGGTCTTCTGTTAGTAGTAATTCTGAAACTAGTATTAGTATGATAGGTCCAATGTATAGATATGATGAGTGTGATGAAAATTGTTTTCCAAACACTCTCTTTATACATCCTTTTGACAATTACCAAGAAGCGAATACACTTGAACATAGACTTTATTTTGCTGATGCAATTAAGTTTTGTGGTCAATTAGAACATGGTGGTTATTCAGATTGGTTTTTACCAAGTATAAAACAGTTAACTGATTATATTTCTCAAGGTAATAGTGTTTCTATATCAAATATTATTGATTGTGATAATGAAGTATGTACTTGGGAGTTTTGGACTATTAGTGGAACATCTAACTCGGCAGCGATAACTTATTCTATGATTCCAACTGAAAATACAACGGATCATTATTTAGTAGGTTTCGGTGAAGGTTGGTCATATAATAGTTATAAAAAATGTTTTTGTGTTAGGTGAATCTTATATTATTTTTTTCAATAGTTAATTATGAAAAAATCATTTTTCTTTCTCTTGTTTCCTATATTTTCTTTTTGTCAGGAAAAGTGTATTCTGGGAGATTGTGAAAATGGTCAAGGAACTAAAATATTTCCTAATGGCATGAAATATGTAGGTGAATGGAAAGATGGGAAGGCGCATGGACAAGGAATACAGACTTGGGATGATTCTGAAAGTAAATATGTAGGTGAGTGGAAAGATGGAAAACATCATGGAAAAGGACATTTTATTTATGCTCCGTATAGTTATTTAAAAGATGAATATGTGGGAGAATTTAAAAATGGTATGAGAGAAGGAAAAGGAACTTATACTTATACTTTGCCTAAAGATAAATACGTAGGAGAATGGAAAGAAGGAAAACGCTACGGTCAAGGAACTCTTATTCGTGCGGATGGGATAGTACAGGAGGGGTTATGGAATAATCTTGAATATTTGGGACCTGCAAAAACTTTTGAACATTAATTTATCAAAAAACTATTGTTTGATTAAGTTCTTTTGCTTTTTTCCCAATATCCCACTTTTCAATCTCGTCACTTTTACACTTTGTGTCATACAACATATGACTCATTTCTGTTACATTACTAACACACCAATTATTTAATTTTTGGTTGAAGGAATTAGCACCTCTTAACATACGACTCATGTTAGTGACATTACTAACATTCCATTTCCCTATATCACAGTTGAATTTACATGCGTATTGAAACATAGCTCTCATATTAGTAACATTACTTACATCCCATTTACTTATATCATGATTAAAAGATTCACAATTAAAGAACATGAAGGTCATATTACTAGCATTACTAACATTCCAATTACCAATATCTTGATTAAATGGTGAAGAGTGTGTGGCACAATCAAAATAAAACATGTAAGACATATTAGTCACTTTACCTACATCCCAATTACTTATATCATTATTGAAAGATTTTGCATCCATAAACATTGCACTCATATTAGTAACATTACTTACATCCCAATTACTTATATCATTATTGAAAGATTCCACATTCATAAACATACCACTCATATCAGTTACTTGACTCACATCCCAGTTACTAATATCTTCATTAAAGTCAGAAAGACCATCAAATAGTTCACTCATATCAGTTACTTGACTCACATCCCAATTTTTTACATCTCCCCAAAATTCTTGCAGGGTTGAATCTGTACCTACCATATGATCACTTTGGAATATAGTCTGGAACATTAAATTTGTCACTTTTTTATTTTTTCTAAACTTTTCATTTTTTTTGTCCTTAAAAAACTCTTCACAGAAATAATCAAAGGAATTCTTCCATAAGAATAGAGCGACTCTTATTGATGTGTTATTAAACTGTTTATTTTTTTGATATTCTGAGCGTATCTCCTCCATTTTCCTTTTGTCAAGAAGAACTTTTAGTCTAGTTTGATTTTTTTCTTTGCTATACATGATTCTTATATATTTTCAACTTCAAGAACTAAAATATGAATATTATCATAATCTTTCATGATTTATAATTGTAAGAATTGGTGTATTATTTATATTTATGAAAAAAAAATTGATTTTTCCGATTTCACATTTTTATAAAAATATTAATAGGAATTTATGTTTTTGTTTCATGTTATTTGTATCCATGTTCTATGGACAAAGAACAACAATAGGATTTTATTCCGGTTCTTCTGTAGGATATAATTCGATTTATGGAGTTAATACTCCAAATACAGACTTATTAGATTTTAATTATAATTCCGATTTAACTTTCTTTGAAAATATTAGTGTGATGAATGATGGGGATTTATCTAATTTTGAATTTTTTAATGGATCTGTCTTTGGTATTAGAGTTAATTTACCTGTCATCAGAGGTATTTCAATTCAACCAGAAATTGAATATCAACAATTAGATTTCAATCATATTTTATATCAAAATGGAACAGGTGTGTTCAATAATTTAAATTTCGGATTGTCAGGTTTAGAAATAGATGGAGAGTATAAAATTGCTAATTATTTTTGGCGGACCCATTCTGTGAGTTTCCCCTTTGTTGTTAAATTATATCCCACCAAAAATTTATTTTTCCAATTAGGTGCAAAGTTTGGATTTTTAGTTAGAGCAGAAGAGTCTCGTACATTAGCGAAATTTAATATTGGAGATGAATATGTAGACTACGAAAGAATTAGTTGGGAAAGAACTGTTTATGATTTTTTTGACTCTAATTCAATAGAAGATAACCATGGTTTTGATATTAATCAGTGGCCATTTAATTGGAACACCTCATTGTTAATGGGATTAGGATTTGAAACAAAGTCTTTTTATTTTTCCCTACGTTATAATTTAGGACTTTTAAATTTCTTTAAAGAGATAGATAATAAAGATGATGATTTCTTTGATAATTACAATCTAGAAATAGATACTCAGATTTACCATTCATTTGATCCAATAACTCCTACGGTGAATAATAATTTTAAATTACACACTATACACATATCAATAGGATATCATATTTCTGATTAGTTATTACAATAATAAATTATTAATTTCGTTTTAGATTAGTTCAGTGTGATAATAATTTTTAAAATTTAATATAAGATGAAAAATTTTTTAACTACCATTTTCTTTATATTGACAATGACATTTTCATTTGCTCAAGATAATTCAAAAGCGCAAGAAATGAATGATATGAAGAAAAACACGGTAAAAGCTGTTGAATACTTGGCTCAAGGTTTGAAGTTAGATCCAAAGCAAAGAGCTATTTTTATGAATGCTTTTTCAGAATATGCAAATCATATCATGAAAGCTAAAGAAAAAACAAAATCAATAGCTAAAAAACCAACAGTCAATAAGGTGAATTCGTTGAATTCAAAAAAACAAATGTTTAATCATGTACTTAGGTTTTCAGAGAAAAGAGATAAAACTATTAAGAGTTGCTTGAAAGGAAGACAAAAGAAAAAGTATGATGAATTAATACAGGCAGTCGCTCCTATGACTTTAGAGGTAAATAAGAAAAAAATAAAAAGATAATTTATTCTGAATATGTTCTTTCAAATTCATTGTTTTCATTTGAAGATGATGAATTTGAAATGAATATGTTTATCTCACCAGTATGTTCCTCCTTCTGTTGTTTCGCGATATTAAATATCTCAAGTATATAGAAATAAACTCCATCATTTACTGGTTCATTTGAGAAGGTGGTTTTTCCATCCCAGAACTCTCCATTTATTCCATATCCCATACTACTATAAACTACAACACCCCAGCGATTATAAACTGTAAACATACTTTCTGAATATATAGCTGGATTCAGATTTTGTATTATAAAAAAGTCATTATTACCATCACCATTTGGGGTAAGGGTATTTGGAATAATTAATGGACATTCAAAACCTATATTAATACTGGTGATTGTGTCACAACCAGCATATGAAAAATTATATATTCCAAAATTCGGAACAGTTACATCTGTCATGTTTGAATTCGGATTTGAAAAAATCACTCCAGGCTCACCACCAGTTTGGGTCCAGGGACCACCTCCATCAGGATCGTCAGTATATGCTAATAGTGTTGCTGTTAGAACACAGTTTTGAAAATTTGGAGCGATTATGTGTGGAGCAACAGGTTGAAAATGTAATTCAGTAAAAGTGGTTCCACCACAACCGGTTAAACCTATCTCATATACCCCATATTCAGAGACTGTTACTTGTGTATTAGTTTCTGTTGGATTACTAAACACTACATCTGTATTTGGACCATCATTCAAAAACCATTCAACAGATTCATTCTCTAATAAACCTGTCAATTCTGTTGTTAAATCACAATATATATTATTATCTGCTATTATTGTTGGATTTAAAGTTTCAAATTCAATAGTCACAGATTCACTTTCTTCTCCACAACCATAATAAGTGAATTCATATATACCATATGATTCTACAGTTATAAATGTACTGAGGGCATCTTGATTACTGAAAATAACATTTCCTGGTCCCTCAAAATCCCAATATCCGGGATCACCTATTACAATTGCCTCCAAGTAAGTTTCTAAGTCACAAGAGATAGATAAATTTTGATCTGGTGTAATGATTTGTGGTTCAGTTTCTAATGAGTTGACTACGAGATAGTCACTTGTTACTCCACAACCATTGTAGTTGAAAATGTAAGTACCATATGAATCTACGGTTACTGAAGTAGATAATCCACTTTGGTTACTGAAAATTGCTTCACCAGGACCTTCAAAAGTCCAAAATCCGGGATCATTATTTACTTCAGCTGTTAATTGAAATGGTTCCAAACAATATGTTTCGTCAGGACCAACAATTATAGGTTCTAAACCAGACATATTTATAGTTATTGTATTACTTGAACCACACCCATAATAAGTAAAAATATAGGTACCATACCCACTAACATTTACTAATGGTGTGAGTGATGTTATATTATTGAAGTCAACAATATAGGGACCTTCAACATCCCAGTAACCAGGATCACCTTCTATTTCTGCCATTAGTTGAAACTCTTCTAAACAATAATATGTGTCTGAGTCAGATGATACAATTGGTTGAACACTTTCCACACTCACAGATGCGGAAAATTCCTCATCACAAATAGTATATGTGAAAAGATAATCTCCGTATGCATTCACATCTGCAAATGTATTATTTTCTGCGGGGTTATTTATATTCACATTAAATTCAGGAGTAACGCTCCATACTCCATTTTCGTTTCCACCATTTACTGATAATGGAATTGGATCAAGACAATATATTGTTTCAGGTACATTTATTGTTATATCATTGGCAACCTCTATTGTTACTTGATCTACAGAACTGACACATTCATTAGCAATTTCCCACTGAAAAATATTATCTCCATTACTTAAATTAGTAACTTCTGTAAATGGATTATTTGGATCTGTAAAAGTTCCACCTCCACTGATGACTGTCCATGTTCCAGTTTCATTATTTTCTAACGGGGTATTAGCGTCAAGAATCGTATTTTCTTCACATGTTAGTTGATCCTCACCAGCGATTGCAGCAGTTACATCATCTAGATCTGCGTCAGACGTGACATCTAATATATAGTCACCAGGTTGAAATCCATCAGAATATATATCCACAATGATATAATATGTTCCAGCTTCTAAACTAGTATTAATATTCAAAGTTCCCTCAAAAAATGACATTACTTGTTCTATAGAAGCACTACAACATCCTAGAGCTATAGTTAACCATGATTCCCCAGACCAAAAACCAGCATCTTGAGTTAATGTAAAGTTAAAATTACCGTCACAAGTAACAGTTAGTTCAATTATTTCATCGTTAAAAGGTGCAAAATTACAATTTTGACCTGCGGGAAATACATCACTATCAATACTTCCATTATCAGTAATAAAATAATTTGGTAAACAAGGACCGGGTATAACACCACATGTAATAAACTCATCATTTTGAGTGAAACCTAGACAGGTTTCATTGATACCGATACTACATAATGTGGCCCCTTCTGGATTACTATCTACGATTACTCCAAATTCAATACAATCTAGTCCCCAACCTCCATTTTCAAAAAATGTTCCATTTGTATTGTACTCATCAAAATAGGCTAACCATATTCCATTATTAACACTTACTGTTGCAATATTCCCTGTAGTTGGTGCTGTCACCTCTGTAACAGTTGTGGCTAATATGTTAATATCATTATTAAAATATAAATCAAATCCATCAGCTGATCCACCTGATCCAATACATGCTTCAATATCCATGTAATAGGTTCCGTCTCCATTATCAATGACATTACTAGCACTTAAAGTAGGTGTTGTGTCACAACCAAATGTTAAATTTGTATTTAAACAAAAAAATGTGAAAAAAGTATAAAAGACTATTTTCTGAAAAAGAGTATTTTTTAACATAATCATAAAAATAAAACTTTATTAGTTAATGGCTATTTTTTTCAGCATCAAATTTCTATGTATTTTTGAAAAATTATTATACTGAATATGTTTTATAAATTATTCTTCAGAAGAATTTTGTTTTTTTTAAACCCAGAATCTTCTCACAATTTTGTTTTTAAACTATTAAAAATATTATTTTTAATACCTGGTTTCAGGTATCTTTTAAGATTTTCATATTGCGTGACTGACGATAGATTGAAAAGAAAACTTTTTGGTCTTAGATTTAAAAATCCTATAGGTTTAGCGGCAGGATTTGATAAAAATGCTGAAATGTTTAATGAATTGACAGAATTTGGATTTGGTTTTATAGAAATAGGTACTGTCACTCCTTTAGCTCAAGAAGGAAATCCAAAACCTAGGTTATTTAGATTAAAAAAAGATCGAGCATTAATTAATCGTATGGGGTTTAATAATGACGGAATAGAGGTGATTGTTAAAAGATTAAAAAATAAGTATAACGACATTATTATAGGTGGAAATATAGGTAAAAATAAGATGACTCCTAATGAAGAAGCAAGTAGAGATTATATTAAATGTTTTGAAAAAATAGCCCCATATGTTGATTATTTAGTGTTGAATATAAGTTCTCCAAACACTCCTGGATTAGTTAAGTTACAGAACAAATCATATTTAACTCAGTTATTATCTGAAATTCAAAATTTAAATTTAAAAAAATACAATAAACCTATCTTAATTAAGATATCACCTGACTTAACCTCGGAACAACTTGATGAGATATTAGAATTGATATATAAATTTAAGATTTCAGGTGTTATCGCAACAAATACTACCTCTACAAGGGAAGGTTTAAAAACTGTAAATAAAATAGTAACCGACTATGGTCCAGGTGGATTAAGTGGTGCTCCTTTGAAATTAAAATCAACTCAAATAATCTCATATATTAATAAAAAAACTTCTGGATTACTCCCTATCATCGCAGTAGGTGGTATTATGGATGAAGATGATGTTATTCAGATGTTAGATACGGGAGCGAGTTTAGTTCAAATTTATACAGCTTTTGTGTACCAAGGACCTTCAATTATAAAAAAAATGAATCAAAAGATTTTATCTTCCTAAGATGATATGTTCATCACCTTCTTGGTAAGGTAGGTAATTAATAATGAATTGTAACATTTCATCTGATGTTTTCATACTTCCTTTTCCATTCATGTTTTGTCTTTCACTTACTGTTTTGGGAGGATTAAATGGATTGTCTGGATTGTTGGTGGTGTTATCATATTCTGCTTCGACGATAATTTCTGAACCAGCTGGTATTTTTAACATTTTTTTAAAGGTGTAAAAATATTGCCATCTAAAATTCCATCTATCAATCTTTATTAAAGGAATAGTATCATTATTTAAAGTGACGGCATAAGCCAAAAAAGATTTTCCCAATAAGTGCATATGTGGATTAATTGTTAGTAATGATATGTTTTGTGTGATCCTTGCTCGTGTTGTAAATTTTTTTATTTCATTCGGTGGTATGATTAATGCTGGTGTGATTTTTGAAATTCCAAAAGTTCCTAATTGAGTTTCTTTGATAATTCTTTTGGGAGCTTTATCAGTGAAGTAAATATTAAAATACGAATTGTCTTGTTCTTGATAAGGGGTGGGAGCATAGTGAAAGTCATTTACAAGTATAATATTTTTTTCTCCGACTTTGAGTCCACCTATACCATCTGGGTATATAATTGATTCTGAACCAGGTAGATAATTTGAAATAGATGGTGTCAAGGTTGGATATGTGTCATCATCGTTTAGTAAGTTAAGTTTTTTAAAAGCCTGTAAGTCAGAAAATAATTCGGTGTCGACTACATATTCCCCATTGAATATATTGTCTTTAGAATTCTTCTTATAAGAAATTAGGTGAGCATTGACGTGATGTACAATTTGTTTGTTGTCAGGAATAAATTCGATTCTTTTTATAAATGTGTCTTTTTTTAATTCAAAAGGAAATTTCATCATCAAAAATTCATCTATATTTGAGTCATTGGTTACATAAGGGGAGGGCATTTTTATCCTTAAGTCAGCTTTTGTTCTATTTTTTTTTATAAATAGAGTATCTATGTTAATTGTCTCTTTCTCACCTCTTTTCTTTCCATTTTTCACCCAGTTTGTAATGATTTTTTTTTCATCCTTAGTTAAGTATTTTTCTCCAACAAAAGATCTATATGTTGGATCTGCGGGCCATGGTGGCATATAATTTGAATGCACCACTTCTAGTATCATTTTTGTTCTTTTTTGAATATCTTCATATGTGATTAAATCAAATGGTCCTGCTCCATCTGGATTGTGACAAACAGCACATTTTTGATGTATAATCGGTTTTATGTCATTTTTGAATGTAAGGTCTTGTTTGTTACAACCCATTACAATTAGTAAAATGCACCAATAGAATTTCATTGTCTTTGAATCAAACATCCTACAGCGTTTGTTTTTTTCACTTTGATTTCTCGGTTATTTAAAAAATCATTTATACTCTGTTCTAAATAGTGATTTTCTATTTTTTTTCGTGTACTTCCTAAAGCTTTCACCCAATCATCAATTAAACCTTGATAGATAATATTTAAATTACTGTCTACCAAAAAACATTCAGGTGTAATTTTAGCGTCTAAATAATTTATTAATATATGGTTGGTGTCTATAATTAAAGGAATATTGATATGATATTTTTTCATAAAATTGTCTGTTTTCATTTGTGAAAACACAATAGGACTAAAGATATTATAAAAATCCACCTCGTCTTCATATTTTCTAAAGAGTAAATTGATTGTTCTGGAATATGACTTAGACAGTGGACATTCTGGATCAAGTGTGAAAAATATTTTTGGTTTATTATTATTTTCTATTTCTATAAATTCCTCATTATTATCAATAATTTGTAATATCTGATTTGATTTTTTTAGAATTGATGTAGTATTATTATTTGTACAACCACATAACAATATTAAAATTGTATATATAACTTTCAATTTCAATTGAATTTTTAATAATTTAAGTACTATTTGTTTTAGTTAAGTTAATAATTTTAATTGTCTCCTTAGCTTCCTTTATGTCATGTACTCTAATAATGTTACTACCTTTTAGTAGACATATAGTATTTAAAACAGTTGTTCCGTTTAATGTTTCATTTGTGTCTTTTTTGATTGTTTTACTTATCATAGATTTTCTAGAAACACCTGTTAGAACAGGATATCCAAATTGTTTTATTTTAGGTATTAAATTTAATAACTCATAGTTTTGATTTAATGTTTTTCCAAATCCAAAACCCGGATCAAGTATTAATTTCTGTATTCCATATTTATTTAATTTTAATATGTGTTTTTCAAAAAAATCAATTACTTCTTTCTGAAAGTTTTTATAATTAATTTTTTTTTGCATATCTATAGGTGTTCCTTTGATATGCATTAAGACATATGGTGTTTGACTTTTTTTTATAATTTCTAACATATATTTAGTATCATGTTTGATGTTTATGTTATTAATTAAATCTACTCCATATTCAATGGCTTGGGATGCAATTTGATATCTATATGTATCAATAGAAATAGGAATTTTTGGAAAGTGTTTTTTAATTTTTAATAAGCTGGGAAATAATCGTCTTACCTCTTCTTTCAATGATAATTTTTGAGCTCCAGGTCGTGATGAACAGGCACCTATATCAATTATGTCCGCACCTTGTTCTATCATTTTTTTTACATGTTTTAAGCTTTTTTCAATTGTATTATATGTACCCCCATCATAAAAGGAATCAGGTGTTATATTTAGAATCCCCATTAATAGTGGTTGCTTATTGTTTTGAATTAATTTTTTGTAAAAATTGTTTTTTGAACTATTAGGATTCATTAATTATTTTAATTTTGTTTAAAGATATAATTTAATGTCTAAAATCACGATGAAGACACAAGAGAGTTTTGATATCATAATTAACAATTGTCATAATTTATTTAACAAGAAGATGTTGGATTATGGAAGTGCCTGGAGAATTTTACGATTAAGTTCTTTAACTGATCAAATTTTTATTAAAGCACAACGTATTCGAAGTATTGAAGATAAAGGAAAACAGCAGATTAGTGACTCAGTTGAAGCGGAATTTAAAGGAATTATTAATTATTCAATTATCGCTTTAATTCAATTAGAAAAGGGATTATCTGATTCTGCAGATTTAAATTTAGAACAGGCTTCTGAAGCTTTTCAACACTATGCACAAAAGGCAAAGGTGTTGATGGTTGCGAAAAACCATGACTATGATGAAGCTTGGAAAGATATGAGAGTTGGATCTTTTACAGATTTAATTTTACAAAAAATACTAAGAGTAAAACAAATTGAAGATAACAAAGGGGAGACCTTAGTGTCAGAAGGTATAGATGCTAATTATTTTGATATGATTAATTATTCCATTTTCGCTTTAATTAAATTATCTGACAAATGATTTTTTTAATTACAATATTTATTATTCAAGGAACTGCAGTTTTTCTAGGCTTTTTGAAGGTGATTTCTAAAAAGAAGATGACGAACCTACTTCGGTTTTCATATGCTATTTTTCTTCTTTTTTCAGGTTTTGTTAAAATTTTAGACCCTTTAGGATTCTCTTATAAGTTACAAGAGTATTTTGAAGTTTTTAATATGGAGTGGTTGTTCCCATGGACTTTGTTTTTATCTATTTCTATTTGTGTTTTAGAGATTTTTATAGGATTTTTTTTGATATATGGTGTTCATCTTAAAAAGATTTTATATTGTAATTTAATTTTGATGATAGGTTTCACCTTTTTAACTTTTTATTCTGCATATTTTGACGCTGTTACTGATTGTGGTTGTTTTGGAGATTTTATGAAGATGGAACCATGGTTTTCTTTTAAAAAAGATGTGGTTTTACTTATCGTTTCTTTGTTATTATTTTATTACCAACAACACATCAAAAGTTTTTTAAAGATAGAATTCATTAATCGTTCATTAATAATTTTATTTTTCGGCACTTTATTTATTCCAGTTTATAGTTTGTCCCATTTACCCTTTATCGATTTTCGTGCCTATAAAATAGGAAATAGTATTATTGAGGGCCGTCAATTACCTGAAAACGCTCAAAAGGATGTCTACGAGGATATTTGGTATTATGAAATAGATGGTGAATTAAAAGAATTCTCAACTTCTGATGAACCTTGGAATATTCAGGGTAAAGATGGGAGTCCAGCTATATTTAAAGATAGAAGTACCAAATTATTATTAAAAGGCGATGAACCACCTATACATGACTTTGATATCATTAATCAATTTGATAACATTGATATGACCGATAGTATTTTAAATTTAGATAAAGTGTTTTTGATGATTTCTTATGATATTCAAAAAACAAACATAGAAGCCCATTCGTTAATAACTGATGAAATTTTAAATAGTTTAGTCCTTAAAGATATTCCTATTTACGGGTTATCATCATCGTCATTAAATGAGATAAAAAATAGTTTTGGATCTAGTGATGACATGTTATTACCTTATGAGTATTTTTTGATGGATCAGATTACATTGAAGACTATTATCAGGTCAAATCCAGGATTAGTGATGTTACAGAAAGGTAAAGTTAGTGAAAAATGGCATTGGCGCGATATTCCTGAAGATTGGTCAGAAATTATAAATTAATAAGGTTGTTATAGTTGACTTATATTCTTAATAAGATTTTTTATACTTTTTTAGTTCTTTTCGGAGTAGTAACTATTATTTTTTTTCTTTTTAATGTTATGCCAGCTGATCCCGCAAAGATGATGCTGGGAGATCGAGATAATAAGAAACAAATTGATTTAATCAATAAGAAATATCATTTTGATCAGCCATTATATAAACAGTATATTTATTATTTAAATGATCTCTCTCCGCTTTCTGTTTATAAAGATTGTTCAGAGTTTAAAAAACATATTGTGTTATTTTCTGTTTTAGAATTTCAGATAATTTTAAAATTTCCTTATTTACGAAACTCGTTTCATCAAAAGCACACAACTGTTTTTTCTTTGATAAAAAACGCCTTACCTAATACAATTGTTTTAGCATTTACATCAATGTTTATTGCGTTATTTTTAGCTATCCCGTTGGGAATTTTATGTGCTTATTATAAGGGTGGTTTTTTGGATCATTTTATTTCTTTTTTTAGCATTTTGGGAATGTCATTACCATCTTTTTTATCAGCTGTTTTGATTTCTTATTTTTTAGCATTTCAATTAAATGAGTTTACTAATTTAAACATGACAGGTAGTTTATTTGTTATAGATGATATGGGATTGGGAAGTCGATTAGAATTAAAAAATTTATTATTACCAGCGATAACTTTAGGTATACGTCCGTTAGCTGTTATAGTTCACTTAACTAGAAATTCTTTAATTAATGAATTATCTTCAGAATATGTTTTATTCGCTCAATCGAAAGGTTTTGACAAATTATATATATTGCTTTTTCATGCGTTAAGAAACTCAATGACCTCTGTTGTTACTGCTACGTCAGGTTGGTTTGCTGGAATGTTCTCAGGAGCTGTTTTTGTTGAATATATTTTTGGTTGGAATGGATTGGGAAAGTTATTAGTGGATTCGTTGATTAGTTTAGATTTTCCTTTAGTTATGGGAATAATTTTAGTAATAGCTTCATTTTTTTTAGTTATAAATATATTAGTAGATTTGATTTATGTTTGGTTGGATCCTCGTGTGAGAATCGTGTAAAAATATTATTATGATACATATAGTTGCAAATTGGAAAATGAATAAAAATGAACAAGAATTTTTTGATTTTTTTAATCAATTTAAGGTGCCATTTCAACAATTAAAACTTCAAAAAGTTATTACTTATATAGCTCCCGCTTATATTCATCTATCAAAATCAAAAACTATAATTAATTTAAATGAGTATAATCCTTTTCATTTAGTTGCTCAAAATGTTGCAACTGAAAATGGTGGTCCTTATACTGGAGAAGTATCAGCTTCAATGTTAGCTGATTACGTGAAATATGTTATTGTTGGACATTCTGAACGAAGGAGGGATTTTTTTGAAACCACCACCATGCTGTCAAAAAAAATTAAGAATTGTTTTAAATCTAATTTAGTCCCTATATTTTGTTTTGGTGAAACTTTAGAGCAACGAAGAGGTGGGAAGTACTTATCTTACATAGAGCAACAAGTTAATATTATAATGGAATTGAGTATTTCTGAAAAAGTAAGTTCTGGAATGCCTTATATCTTGGCTTATGAACCTGTTTGGGCAATAGGAACAGGAACCAGTGCTAGTGTTTTACAAATAAGTGAGGTACATGATCATGTACGTAAGATATTGAAAGACTCTATATTATCAGAAATGTCATCTGCAATTCCAATTTTATATGGTGGTAGTTGTACCTCGGAAAATGTAAAATCTATTTTGAAACAACCCAATGTTAATGGTTTGTTAGTCGGAGGAGCATCTTTAGACCCCTCACATTTTTATAATATTCTTAAGATTGCTCATGGATTATCTTGAGGTTGTTTTTGATACAAAAGGTTTAAGTTGTAGTCAAGTAGAAATTATTATAGCAGAGTTATATCTTTTAGGTTTTGTTGGTTTTGAAGAAAGATCTAGTACATTAATAGCTTTTTTGGAGGATAAGAATGTGAATTTATTAGAAATTGATTTTAAAACACCAGTTTTATCCGTTAATAAAATGAAAAATACAAATTGGAATCATGTTTGGGAATCTTCATTTAACAGAGTTGTGATTGATGATTTGTGTGTTATCAGAGCAAGTTTTCATAAAAAAGACCCTAAAATACCTATTGACATTATTATAAACCCTAAAATGTCTTTTGGTACAGGACATCATCCAACTACTTTCTTGATGATTCAGAGATTATTGGATATACATTTAGTTGATAAGAGAATCTTGGATATTGGTTGTGGAACAGGAGTCTTATCTATTTTAGCAGAAAAAAAAGGTGCTCGTTCTATTTTTGGTTTAGATATAGATGAAAATGCCTTTTTAAATAGTTTAGAAAATATAAAAATTAATAACTGTAAAAAGATATCTGTTTTTCAAACTGATATTAATGGTTTTGTTAATTCTGATTTTTTTGATCTTATATTGGTTAATATTAATAAAAATGTACTTTTAGATGAGATGGAAAATTACGTTGAACGTTTGTCGGGAAATGGGATGTTAATTTTGAGTGGATTTTTTCAATCTGATTTTAATGATATTAATAGTTGTGTTTCCAGATATAATTTAACTTTAGAACTCGAAAAACAATATAAAAAATGGCAGTGTTTAGTGTACAGAAAATAATTTTATATTTCGTTTTTCTTCCTTTGTTTTGTTTTTCTCAAACTAGTATTTCAGTGGATTTGAATTGGCACAAAGAAATAAAGTTGATGTCAAAATATTCAACTCCCAGTGCAAAAAAATATACAAGATCTTTTTTAAGGGTACTGAAATCAAATAGTATTTCTTCCAATCAAAGAAAAGATATTTATAATGTGTTAGATAATTTTAAACTTAGAAAGTTGAACTTTTCATCTTATTATATTCCTTTTTTCAAATTGGTTTTAGAGATGGGGAATAGTGTTAAATCTGAAGAACTGACAGATTTTTTATTCTTTTTAAACTCATCTGAAAAGTTATATAATGATTTAGATTTCAAAAACTTTTTGAATAAAGTATATTTATTTAAGGTGGATCATGTTTTAAATAAAAGTGATTATTTTATTTGGACGTTTGACGGTGAGTATGATTTCTTTTTCAATCTAAATCAAGAGCCAGTTTTCCATCTATTAAATACTAAACTTGTTTTAGCTAACACTTATGACACCATTCAATTTGATAATGTTTCAGGTACTTATAATGTATTAGAAAATAAATTTTATTGTTCTTTTGCTGATAGAACATTGGTTTATGATCATTTTTCAACTGATTTTGAGTTTGAAAACTTCACTTTAGATTTAAATAAACGTTTTTTAAAAATAGATAGTGTAGGATTGGCTATTAATGGTTCTTTTCGTGGAGAATGTCTAGGGACTTATAAAGATAAGTTAACCTCTTCTGATAATTATCCAATATTCTCTTCATATTCCAAAAAACTCAAGTTTGAACTTTTTGAAAACATGAATCTCATAAGTGGTTTTCAGATAAAAGGAAATAAAAGTTTCTTTAAAAATAGAGCCGGTGTGAGGTTGTTTTTTGTTAATGATAGTGTAGATTTTTTATTTGTCTCTTCAGAGTTTCAATTAGTCAATCAAAAGCTTTATGGCTCCAGTGTTGATTTTTTAGTGAATAAGACTGATAATATATTGGAACATCCTTTAGTTAGTATGGTGTATGATAATGAAAATAAAAAAATACACCTTCATAGAGTGAAAGAAAAAAGAGGTTTAAATCCTATTCGAAATTCATTTCATGGATTAAATATGTTTGTAGATAGAATTGAAATAGATCTATTTAATAATCAGGGATTGTTTTTTCATAATAGTTTCGGACGGGATTTTTCTGTTTTATTTGAATCAAATACTTATTTTGATATCAACAAGTATAATGATTTAATAAGTTATGATTTAAATCCATTAACTTTGTTATTATCCTTTCTAAAGGATAAAAATATTGAAGACAAGTATTTCATTCATCAATTGGTCCAGTTTTCAAAATTCTCCACTGCTGATGTTTTAAATATTATTTTAGATCTAGAGATATTTGGATTTTTAAATTATAATGAGTTTGAAAAAAGTTTTAAAATAAAATCTTGGGCTTTTAATTTTTTTAATTCTGTTAATGGTGACTATGATTATGATAGTTTTAAGTTACAGACAACATCAAAAATAACAGATACTGTTGCTAAAATTGATTTTTCGTCATATGAAATGGAAGTTTTTGGTGTAGAAAAACTCAATTTTACTAAAAGATTTGATTTTAATTTATTTCCAGAAATGGATGTTGTTAAGTTTGTCTCTGATAAAAGTTTTCTGTTTGATGGTGATATTTATATTGGAAATCTCGCTTTTTCTGGAAAAAATATACTATTTGATTATAACTCTTTTAGTTTTTCTTTTACTGAAAATTCCATTTTATCTTTTTTACATCCACAAAGAGATAAATTATCTCAATCCATAATTCATTTTGATAACGGTGTTCTTTTATTAGATAGTATTAATAATAAATCTGGATCTCATCAGTTAGATGATTTTCCTAGATTTAAGGTGTTGGAGTCAGCATACTTGTCTTATATTAATAATAATGTAAATTTTATTATTAAGCCGTTTGAACTCAATTACTTAAATGACTTAGCTTTGAAGAATGTCAAATTTGATGGACATCTCTATTTAGATAGTGTCGTTACAGATTTAGAAGGTGTTTTGTCGTTTGATAATTTATTGAATTTAAAAACAACAATAAAAACTGATACTCTAACATATTTATATAAAAATCACATATTGTTTGATGGAGTTTTAAATTTAACATCTGATGGTTTGTTTGGGTCTGGGATTTTAGAGTCTGAAAATTTATTATTTAAATCTGAGAAGGTATTATTGTCATCAGGTAATATCAAAGGTTTTGTTGATACTTTAACAACTAATGATAAGTTTATTACAACTCCATTTAGTTTGTCAGAGGGTTTTGTTAATTATTTTCCATATAAGGATAAGTTTTTAATTAAATCTTTAGATAAAAAGATCAATATCCATTCTGATTTAGATTTTGTTGGGGATTTATATTATGACAGTGAAAATCTTAATGGAAGTGGGACTTTAAGTGGTGTAAATTTTTTAATCAAATCAGCCCACCATTTCTTTTCATCTGAAGGTTTCATGGCGGCAGATGCAGTATTGGATTTGTTTGATCCCAATGAAGAAGAAAATATTATTTTCAATTCTTTAGCTGTCAGTGTAGAAAAAACTTTATTTTCTGACACTATGTATATCTTCAAGAATAATGATGATTTTTTTCTTCCAAATTTAGATTATACTCTTGATTTTGATTTTGTTCTTTTTGATACTTTTTCTAATTCGTTAATATTTAAAAAAAATATAATGACTGAAGCTGGTATTTTAAAAACAAAAAAATACGGTAAAAGTGGGTTTGAGTATCAAGCATTGGAAGTTGTTTATTCTATTTCTTCTAATGATCTATGTGTGAAATCAGTTTTTCCTCTTTCATTGAAAAATTTTTGGTTACAACCTGAAGACAATCAATTTTGTATTTCAAAAGATGGATTATTTCCAACGTTTTCAACCTCCACCCTTATAAAAAAAAGATGGTTATTAAAGGATAAATTATATAATAATGTTAATGTTCGTATTAAACCTTCTTTAAAACTCTTATTTATTAAGAATTAATTTTTTGATGTCATTCAAAATGTGTATTTTTAACTCATATCGTTTTAGGTTGTAGCACCTCTAT
>Ga0163179_10001032_pt1 | contig 19956 bp, 35 predicted proteins | sample AtlANTMetagenome_FD_109643 | JGI IMG/M metagenome (GOLD analysis project Ga0163179, IMG submission 109643) | Marine eukaryotic phytoplankton communities from the Atlantic Ocean - Atlantic ANT 2 Metagenome | ecosystem: Environmental > Aquatic > Marine > Oceanic | place: North Atlantic Ocean... | reverse complement strand
TTTATTACTATCAGTTGAGTTATAGATCATACAACCTCTAGCTGTAATAGTAGCTGTACCGAAAGTTAAATCTGAGAAATCAGTAAAACCTGTAGTTCCGCCAGTAGTTGGATCTACTCTAGTTAGGTTTGCGCCGCCTGAAGTATAGTTAGTACCTGAAGCTTGCCCAGTAGTAACAAAAGCAGTTGTAGTTGCACCAAGTGTTGCAGAACTAGTATATAAAGCTAACTTAAAAGTATCACCACCTGAGTTTTTAAAGTTGTGTACAGCTTCAAGCAACTCTTTCTTAAAACTAGTTGTTAGTGTTGATGTAATGGCCATGTTAAATCCTCTTAATAATTTTTGCTAAGTCCTCATCACCGGCTTTTATTAGCTCTTGAATTAAACTAGCTTTGTATGATTTTATAGCATTTTTTATGTAAATCAAACTAACTTCATAAATTAAATTCTGATACGCTTTAGCTTGTTCTTTTATGTGTGGCTCATTATCTTCAGAATAATCAGCTATTTTTTCAGCTAATCTTTGTGCCCAAAACTCTGGTGGGTGTCCACCAAAATTAGTTGTTTTAGTTTCTACTACGCCTAGTTCTGGCAGTCCGCCAGGGGTTATTTCATCTACCATTTTTTTGGCTCCACTGGTTTTAAATGTTCATCGTGACGGCCAATCAAAACTCCTTCTTTTGCAACAACTTTTGTTTGCAAAGAGCTTTCTGTTTGAGCAAATAAAGTGCCATCTTCTAAAAGTATAGGTATCAAAGGATCTTCTAGTCTATGATAGCCGTATAGTTTTTCATTTAAAGGTACAGCTGTGTCTAACAAAGCACTACTAGCTGCTACTTCTATTTTCATTCCTGCTTCTGAACATTTGCACAACCAAAACTCAACACAGGCTCTACCTGATTCAGCAAAATGTAAATTACCTTTATATGAAAAATCTATACCAAATAATTTAAGGTGCCCAACTTTATTCCATAAAGCAAATGCAATGGCGTATGCGACAGTATTATTTAAATAATGACAGTTTAGGTCTTTGAGTATTTCAAAGATTGGGTATTCTTGTAAGTTTTCGTTACAACGTTCGTCATCTACACAAGTGTAAATAGGTTTATCGTGTTTAAGTAAAAGACTTTTCATGCCTTCAGTTTGACCACCAGCGTCATCGCTATCTAAAAATCTATTGGGCGGGTCCATCATAAAAACACGATCGTGATAAATAACTGAAGCAACATTGTTTATTGCCCATACTTCATCAAAATGTTGTCCGTGTGATTTAGCTAAATTGTATTCAAGCCAACTTGATCCCAGCCCGACAATACCTACAGTTTTGCCTTCTAGTTTTTTTATTGGTTTCATTAAGTGGTGGGCGACCTCAATGCGTCGTAACGATATTCGTCACGTCTGCCTCTAGCTTCTGCTCTATTTTTAAGTCTTTCTATTTCTTGAACAAATCTATTTTCATAAAGTTGTAGTAAATCTTGTTCGCCTTTTAAAAAAGTATAGGCTTCTACTAAAGACCCATAAAGCAGAGCATTTCTGGCATTAGTTGATAGCCACGTTCCAGTTGTATCTGTGACCAAACTATTTGGTTTGTGTAAATAAGTTAGCTCTACAGAATAATTTGCATCAGGAACTGGAGCGATAAGTAGCGTAGAACCTGAGTTAGACCCAGAAGAAAGTTCTTTATCTTGGTCAGCATAGTATTTTGGTAGGCCACGTAAATTAGTATCGGAAACATCTTTATTGTACTCTTGCATAAAACTAGAGTGTTTTTTTAATAAGTAATGATAATCGTTATTAGAATCAATAACGGCTAGACTAAAACTTAAAATAAAATCTGTTGGACAAGTTAAAAATCTATTACCAGTGCTAACGTTACCTGCCACTGCTTTCTTAAAATAATCTGATTGAACTAATTCAAATATTCTATCTTCTGAACTTTTTATAAAATCATCTAACGAAGCAACAAAAGTTGTTTCTGTGCTTTCACAGAAATTTTGAATTAAAGTTTTTAGTTCTGCTAGGGTCATGTTGTGATTGTAACATTTCCAACAGATGCTGTTAATTTATTTCCTGTAATCATCGCACCAATAGGATCTTCAGTAGTAACTACTTTACCTTGTCCAACCTCAAAATCAGTATTGGGTCGAGGATCACGTAAAGCTTCAGGGTCGGCTGGTTTATGTCTTGGCTGTAGTTGTGGATGTTTAGGATCGTACTGATCTGGTCCGACTAATAGACCATCCCAAGTTTTTCGCATATCTTTTAGTCGATAACGAAAACCTGATATATCGCAAATACCATAGGCGTTTTTATTAGAAGCAAACGCCATTACATAATAGTTCTGCCAGGCAAGAACCTAGAACTGACACTATCTATGTCTTCAAAAGCTGCCCTGTCGAACTCCTCATCATAAATTGATTTTAAAAGCTGTACCTTTTCTGGTGCTCGTTTCATAGCTAGATAATAAGCTAGTCCAGAAACTAAACACGGAATAAAACGAAACACTACTTCCATATTATTAGTGTAATCTCCAACGTCTTGAATTCTAGTCAAAGCATTATATTTAATTACGTCTGTAGAATTTTCAGGTGTTGGAAATAGTTTTACTACAGGAGTAGTTTGTCTATCTAGAAAAAATTGTGTAGGTCTAGCTTGTTGTGTTTTTGTTGGAGTAAATAAATAATCAGAGCGACTAATTCTTTCTAATTGAATATCAGTGCTATCTCTAGTAATTACTGCTTCGGTTACATCAATAATATCTGTGCCTAAATTGTAATCACTAGTACCTTTTGTAGTGGTAAATGTTCTCTGTTGTATAGTCCACTGATTCAGGCCACGATTAGCCCAATCTGCCATCATTATATTTAATGATCTTTTAGCAGAGTCTAAATCATAGCCTGTTCTCAGTTCTAGACCGCAACGTTCGTAAGCCTCTTCAATTAACTCGTCGATGCTTAAATCAAAAGCTGTAGTTCCAGATGTTGCCATAGTTATTCGTTAAAAGTTTTTTGTCAAAACTAAAATTATCGAATAAGAGTCGCCATTAGAATGTCCCACTGTAGTAAAGTCAATATCACCCGTAACGCCTGAACCAGCATTGTTAGGAATACCTGTGAATAAATCATAGTATTCATCACCTGTGCTGTCAGCAGGTAAAGGAATTGCTAAAACATTAGTTGTGGCATCAAATTCTAAATCAACACCCATTCCTCTTGTTGCCCAGTATATTCTTGATATAGATACACTAGTGCAAGCATTACCCTCGCTGTCAGTTGCTAAAGCTGAAACATCGACTTTTTTAACAGAAGCTTCTCCTGTACCGTCCGATTCGTTAGTAAATTTCAAGACGGCAGTTTTACCACCGTCTTGAATAATTTGACTTGTTACTGTATCAGCCATAATTTACTCCTTACGCTATTTGAACGTATTCAATAATAAACGTAAATTCACCAGCAGTTGTTGCATCTACTGTGTTAGTAATATTACAGAAAATAGTTCTTTCTGAAGATGTGTACTGTACAGAAGCTGGAGCTGTTGTACCGTCTTGTGTTTGTAGCACAAGTGAAGTTACAGTTACGTTTCCAACTACTACTGTAGTACCACCATCTAATATTTCATCAGTTTGAGCTGCGACAATTTGTGCGCCTGAGCTTGAAGTACCTACTTCATAACCAATGTCACCAGTACCAATAACAGGTGCTGTGTTACAGAAAATTTTAATATCAGTAATGATTGTGTTAGCAGGTTGAGTAAACTCTCCAATCGTAGGTGAGTCACCAGCTGTAGTGTTTACTGTTACGCCTGTTGCGAAACCTACGTGTTTTTGAAACTTGTTAGTAACAATACCTGTAGACGCTATATTTACAACATCAGTTTCAGCACCAGTAGTGCTGTTTTTTGATATTACCTTAAATCCATTTTCGGACCTGACTGGTCCGTTAAAAGTTGAATTTGCCATAATTCCCTCCTTAGAGAATGTGAGTTTATCATCTTGGCTTGTCTGCTAGGTCAGTTGATAAACAATTAAAATTAATCCTAGTGCTTAAATATTATACCAAAAAAAGAGAGGCGTATAGCCTCTCTTTTAAAAAGTTGCCGGCTTGAGTAAAAAACCACCGGCGGGGTTCTTAATTAAGTATGAACTTATGCTCCTGGAGAACCGAAGACACATCTTGGATCCGAGAATCCGAAGGAGTATCTTTCTCTAGCTTTGTAACGTACATTACCTGTATCGAAGTCTGCTTCCATTGAAGTTCTGATAGGCGACCTTTCGAACATTTTAAATCCGTTTGGTGCATCAGTCTTAATGAAAAACGCGTCAGTGTCAGTTAAGTAGTGATTTACTACATAACCTTCAGGTACCATGCCCATGTTTCTGATAGCGTTAATATCGTTATCAGAAGTGTTCACTCTACCTGGTGACTCAAGCAATCTATCAGCTGTGAATTGTAGCTCTTTAGGGATAATTAACTTAGTCCCTTGTACTGCTACTTTTAATCCACGTTCGTCTACGAACGCCGCAATATCAATCAATGCTTGCTCAAGAGAAGTTTCGTTTAAGTCAGCTGAAGTAGAAAGCTCGTTGCTTAAAGATCCACCACTAATAGTAGGGTGGTCAGTAGCACATAGCTCTTTACCATCACCGCCAGCGAAACTGCTGCTGAAGGCATTATTTAAAACTGAGGCAGCTTTAATTTGCTTAGTTGTTGACATACTTCTAGCTAGCGCTCTTGTATATCTTGCAGACAATCTGTCGTACAAGTTATCTTCGATCGCTTCTTCAGTAATGCTAAACGCTAGCGCAACTGTTTCGTGACTGTAACGAGCAGTGAAAGACTCTTGAGCTGTGTCAAAAGCCACTCCTGATCCTTCAGACTTCACAGGTGCGACATCAAAACCAGACAACATTACTTCTTCTTCAAAAGCACGATCTGAGGTTTCTGTGTCGAAAATTTCGGCATGTTCATTCTCATATCTGTCGTACTCAAGACCAAAAAGTGCGTTCAATCCTGGTTCAAGTTCCTTAACTAATTGTGCTCTAGATATAGCCATTATTAAGTACCTGCTATTGGACCTCTGTAGGCGTGCTCATTAATCATGACTACCATGTTAGCGTGCGTACCTGCTACAGTCCCGTTTTTGTCATCGTCTGCGAAACCGACAACCTTCAATTGAAGGCCTTGGGTTGTTGCGAGAGTGCTTACGTCAAGTTCTCTGGAAGACAGTCCAGTAGTAGTACTACCACTTGTGCCAACAGAATCTGCGTTTCTACCAACAGCTGCTTGAGTAGTAGCAGTGGCGCTATCGCCCTGTACTAAAAACAACATGTTAGGATCGTCGTAAATGTATACTTCAATATCACCTGAACTAGCAGTTGTGCTAGCTACATAATGATTTTTGTATACTGGACCGTCAGAAGACTGATAGAACACGCCATTAAATACACCAACGATATTAGCATCGCTAACACCTGCTTGTTCAATGTAACCACCATTAAACTTCACTAAATCACCTTGAAAGATGGTAGTTCCGTAACCTGATGGATTGATTAAGTATTTACGGGCCTGTGGGATAGCACTAGATGGTGAAAACCCTTGGTAGGGTCTTAAACCAAATGCTGCATCTGTATTTGCCATTGTAACTTTTCCATATATAACAAATTAAAATTAAGAAATAAAATTGATGTTACTCGCCTCTATTTCCGCCAAATGTTACGCGACTTTGCCTACTCTTATTGATCGGCATGGCTGGATTTTCTTCCTTCATCAAATCATTATCTACTGATAACATTTGATCTCGGGTCTTTGCATTGAAGTATTCACTTCTTTCATCCACGGTTTCACGTGGAATCCTGCAAAGAATCAATCCGCCGACACCAATAACACCATCGTATCTGCCACTATCAAGAGCTGGATATTCAAAGTCAGGGTACTCATCGGCTCGAACTGGTTCCCACCCCTCACGGAGTCTGGCACTCATATTCTTGCGGTCATCATAACCTCTAACTTCGGTTCTAACCCATCTGTGGACATAGCCTTCAGGTGGTTGTGGTGCATCCAAGGCGGATGGGGGAGCCCAAGGTTTCCTTTGAGAAGTTTTCTCTCTGGTTTGAGCTTCGCGTGGTTGACGAGTTTCGTCAGTTTTTTTGTTAGCCATAATATGTTTCCTCCACGTTATTTAACATACTTCGCGTATTCTTCAAGTGGCACACCAAGTTTTTTAGCAATTGCGACCTGTGAAGGTGTGAGTTTCACAGACTTGCTGCGTCCAGTTTTTGCACTGCGTTTGGCAGAAGCAACCGTTTGGACGGATCGGGTTTTAGTTCCTGAGTCCTCATTAAATTTATGAGGAAACTCGTTTCTAATCCTTTTATCTATTTCAGTATAGTACTCATCGGCAGTAGGATCAAATCCTTCTTCAACTAAATCTTGATGAATAGCAAAAGAAGTCATAGTCATAGCACGATCTTGACCAAACCATTTATTATCTTCGGCCCAATCTTGAGCTTTTGGATCTGGGTCTGGGTACTGAACTGGCTGTTGCGTTGAAGTTTCTTGTTTAGTTTCAGAAGGCACTTCAATTTCTTTAGTAGCCTTCTCCCTTTCTTTGTTAAGTGCTTGCATACGTTGTGCTTCACCTGCCAATACAGCCAGCCTTTGTTGGGCATCTGTTTGTTTGTCGATGTCGTCAGTTTCGTTTGCTGCTCTTAAATCGTTTTTAGCTTTTTCTGTTTCTGCTGTTATTCTATTTGCTTCAGCTATAACATAATTATTATCAGATTCTTCGGTCTTCGTTTTTAACGTTTGATTTTCAGTTTGCACATTTTGCGCAAATTCAGTTGCCGCTTTTTCACGACGCTCTGCTTCACGTAATTTTGCAGTTAGTTTATCAATACGTTTTTGGACACCTTTACTATATTCTTCGTGCTCTGTTTCTTCTTTCGCTACTACTGTTTCTTCATCTTCGTTTTCGTCTTCTTTGTCTATTCCTTCTTCGTCATCTATTACTTCTGGTTTTAAAGTTTTAGTAGTCTCTTGTTCAAGTTCTACCTCGACTTCTTCACCGTCGGTATCTATGGGCACAAGCTCATCAGCTTGGCTTAAATTTTTAAATTTAGTTTCTGGCATGGTTCCTCTCCATGTAGTTAAAAGTTATGCAGAATTGCTTCTGGATCCGATACTGTAGCAATAATTTCATCATCGTTCAGTATTTTTATTTCTCCGCCCTCTATATCAATCCGTGAACCGGCATAACGTGCATACAGCACCCAGTCACCTTCTTGACACCAAGGACCTGAAGAAAATCGTTCACCTGTGTAAGCCATTGGGCCTACTTTTAAAACGTAACCTAAAACAGTAGCTGCTTGTTGTCGATCAAGCGCTTTGTCTACTAAATGAATACCACCGTCGGTTACCTTTTTTGTTTTGAATGGTAAGACCATCAAACGCCAGCCGGTTGGTGCTGGTAATTGATCTATCACACTTTTATCTAATTCTTCTGGACTTAGTGAGGCAGCTTCATTTTTCTTTTTGCCTTTGTACGCTTTTTCAATAGCGCTTTTGCTTTTAGTTTCTTCAGCCCATTTTTCTTCTAGTGTGGTTTTAGTCATCAAACGTCTCCATGTTTTTTAATAAGTCTCGAATCTCTTCCTTAACAAAATTCAACGCTTGAACTTGACCGACTAAATTTCGGTAATGCTCGTAGTCTTTTATTTCACCACCGAGCATTATGTCTTGTATCTGTTCCTCTCTTTTCGAGATAGCGCGCTGAACTAATTGCGCGAAATTAAGTTCGTCTATATTAACCTCCGCGGTTATTATTGCGCTGCTGTTCCGCTTGTATCTTCATAGCAGCGATGTCTTCTTGTGATTTTAGCTTTTCTTCGTCTAAATCTAAACGTTTTTCTGCAATTTCTTTATCGTCGGCGTTTTCTTGCGCTCTGATCTGTAGCTCTTGAGCTTTCAATTGCGTGATGGCATCACCTTCGCCAGTGTTTAGAATCTCATCTAAACGTGGCATTAGTTGTTGCATTAATTCTAGTTGCGTTTGCGCCTTCATATTTTCTAGCATTGGGTTAGGCATCGGCGGTTGGCCTTGAGCTGCTGCTTGCTGGTTCATCATTTCTTGTTGTTGCATTTGCATTGCTAGTTCAGGATTCTGTTGTACTTGCAATTGTAATTCTTGTTCAGCTTGTCCTTGGGCCAAGAGCGAGACGTGTTGTAATACATGACTGACAATCATACTGACTGTGGCTGGATTAGCTTGAACATATTTATTCTCGACGAAGGCCAAATGAATTTCAATATGCGTTGCATGATCTTGTTCAGGAAATGCTGTCGCTGGCATACCCATAAGCATACCGGCATTTTCTAGCGCTGGGTCTGTTGGCACTGGCGGTGGTGGGTCTGGTAAAAATAAGGTGTCCACATTTTCAGTACCAAGAGCCTCGTACATACGACGATAGGCTTCTTTAATATTGTGTATTTCTGGATTGCTTTGTACCAATTGTAATTCTTGTTGTGCCAAAGATATTCTTTGTGACATTGAGAAAAAGTTTGGATCGCTAACTGGGATGATGTCGATACGTCCATCGAAGTCAGTTTGTTTAATACTTTGATCGCCACCAATAATTTGGTAGGGATATTCAGCTGGGAGAGTTTCAGAAAATAATCTAGCTAAAATTTTAAATTCTGTTTTTTGTGCGTAGTGTAATCTTTTGTGTACTGCTGACATAACTCGCGTGCCTTGTTCAAGCAACGCCATAGTGGTACCAACTGGTAATTCTTGATTACCTTCACCAACTTGTAGATTAGTAGTTGACGCAAATCTTTGCCCGGCATCTACGCAAGTTCCCATCAAAGCGAGTAAAGTCTGTGATGGTTCTTTATATGGTAGTGGTACTAGAGAATCTTTTAGCGCTCCGCCCGGAGCATCGACGTCTCTAAACTCGCCGGGCTCTAGAGGAGTTTCATCGTCCCTGATTCTTAATCCTCTAGCTTTGAAACCGGCGGGCAAGTTGCTTAAAGTACCGGCATCTATTAACTGTCTTAAAGCAGCAGTTGCCGTTCTGGATAGCCCACCGATCATGTGGATTAGGCCGAACCCATAGAAGCCTAAACCAGGTAAAAACTTGTAGTGTACGAAGTATTGTATTTTTTGTTTGAGTGGATCATCTTCGCGATAGTTACGACGAATAGATAAAATCTTAGAAGAAGTTTTATCAACTGTAATTATGTATGGTATGTGCATCCCGTCGGGATCTTCAAACCCAGGTAAGTCTAAGGAGACATGAAACTCTAAAAGTTCATACATCATGTCCGAAGTATTTTCGATACCCTCTAGCTCGTCTGTTTTATCTTCGACATCAGTCACACTCATTTCTGAAGGTTTGATTTCTATGTCTAAGTAAGCACCACTTAATTGTTGGGCACGTACTTCGTTGTGTGTCATCTTGACAATGTGTGTAACACGTTCGCAAGTATTTATGTCACTAGCAGAATACGGTACTAACAAATCTTCAACTGGGACAAACAGACTGCAAGCTCTTTGCTTCATGGTGTCGTAGTAAACTTTTTTAAACGCCGAACCTGCTAGGGGTAAATAAAATAACAGCTGATCCATTTCTGGTGTGTACTCTTCCATTTCCGTAGTAATCTGATAATTCATAAACTCTTGCACACGGCTGGATTGCATTTCTACTTCGGGTGTAGTTGCACCCATGATCTGAGTTTTGACTGGACCTTTGGATGGTAGTAGTTCTTTAAATGCTTGAGCTTGAAATTGAGTAACAGCTTCAGCCATCATTGGGTGAGTTACTCCTGAAGCACCAGGAAAAGGTCGGTCACGATCTTCATATTTAAAACCAAGTAAATCTAAACCTCTAATGTAAGTATCTTCCCATTCCTCTCGACTACTTTGATCTTCTTCAAAGTCGCCCATTAGCTGAGAACTCAAGGCACCTAGTTCGCCTTCATCTACGAACTCAGCTAAGTTTGCATCGAATGGCGTTTCGGCCATCGTCTCTTCGTCGGGAAAATAATTTACTTCTGCTGAACCATCAGCAGCAAACTCAACATCAACTTCGGTGTCGGTTGGGTTTGGCGTTTCTATTTCTACAGTTTCACCAGACTCAATATCCAAATCAATTAGATCAGAGAGTCGTTCGATGTTTGTAGGTGTGTTGTTTGACATATATTAATAAAAAACTTTTAATCTTCTAGGCTCATTATCATTCATATCGTCATCAGATGCTAGTCCTATAAAACCGCCTTGACGATAACGCATTAAAGCTTGTGTCGTAGAGTCTACCAAATCATCGTGGTCACCAAAAGGAAAAGCTGCACATTCTTCAATTAGTTCTTCTGCCCAACGTGTGTCTGGAGCATAAACCATGCCTGCTTCTAACAGTGGTGAAACTGCATTAACTCGAGCTATCTTGTCTTGCCCACGTCCAGGCGTAAAATTTACTACGGGTATACCCATTTGTCTGAGTTCATGCGTCAATGGCATACCAGAAGCTTTGGCTTCAACAATAACCGTGTCGGGTTCCCAATATTCATACTCTTTTAAAGCTTGACGTTTTAGGTCTGGAAAGTCCCAACGTCCTTTTTTCACGTCTAAAAGCAATAAAGCTGGCCGCATACTGTTTTGATCGGGCATAAATACGCACCAAGTGGTAATAGCAGAGTAATCTGCCGTTTCGTTCTTAGAAAATGCCGTATCATACGACTGAATAACGTATTGCATTTCTGGAATATCGTCTTGTTCCCAAGTTTGCCACCATTCACGCTTTAAAATTGCACCTTCTTCGGAAGTTGGGTTCTGTAGCCACTGCGCTGACCACTTTGAAACTGGTAAAGACGCTTTAATTGACTCTAATTCTTCTATTTGCCAGAACTCTGGCCACAAGGGGTTGTTAGTATCAGGAAAAATAGCCGGAAACTCGACAACTTCCCACTGATCTGCCTTTTCTTCGGATTGTTTGGCTAATAATCGGCCGGTTAAGTCCTTGGTGCTCCATCTAGTCATCACTACAACGATAGATCCGCCAGGTTGTAGCCTTTGTCTTGGTCCAGAACTGTAGTATTCCCACGCATTGTCCAATGATCTAGGTGACATGGCGTCTTGTTCCGAGTGAATATCGTCTAACACTAGTAAATCAGCACCACGTCCAGTCACCGCACCACCAATACCAGCATAAAAGGCCTCACCACCCTTGTTAGTTTCCCATCTTCCAGCTGATTTGTTATCGGCTTTGAGTGAAACGTCAGGGAAAACTTGTTTGTACTCTTCGGAATCAATCAGATCACGTACTTTACGACCAAATCTAAACGCTAGTTCAGCGGTGTGGGTAATCTGCATAAGCTTGAGCTTTGGATTTATGCCTAATAACCAGCTAGGAAAGAACACCGAAGCAAATTCTGACTTGGTGTGACGAGGTGGCATGTTAACAATTAGTCTTTTGATCTTGCCTTTCGCTACATCTTCTAGTTTTTTAGCAAATATTTTGTGATGTTCGCCTTGCACAAAGTCTGGCCACATGTGTTTTATGTAAGTAATAAAGTCATCGCCACCTTCTTTCTGTAATAATTTAGAATCTAAGGCTTGCGTGTACGACAGGAGTTCTTTAGCAGCGTCAGGATAAAGTTCTGCTAATTTTTCTAAATCAAAATTTTTATCTGTCATACTAGTTTCCAGAATCGTACTCTTTCAAAGCTTTCCAATACTCTTTTAATTTTACTCTAACTTTGTACCAAAAAATATTCATCCCTCTTGGATTTGAGTTTTCACCTATCATAGCAATGATACATAAAAATAATGTCATATATAAAACAAATTCGGCCATAATTTTTTTGCATATCTATTCCTTTTCTTTGTATTCGACTATGTTTTTACACCACCAATAAAGTAAATCTTCACTTAGGCTGTGTTTCAGTATATTAACGCGACTACAAACTAATTGAATATTATTAGGAATATACCAGATATTTGGATCTATTCTATCTATTGAGACATTTAAATCTTTTTTACCTTGTCCGTCTTTGTGATATGTCATGACCAAACCAGTCAAAGCACAGCGTCCAGCTTGAGCTTGCCAGATAGCTATTAGGTCTTCTACTTCTATATCCCAAACTACTTCAGGATGATCTTTGGTACGTGAGGATTTTAAATGACTGTATAAATTTTTTAGGTAGGCTTCTGGGGTTTTACTTTTCTTTCTATTTTGTACAACGCGGCGACAACTAGGACAGGTATTTCGATAAAAAACTCCTTTTGAATTTTTTGATTCAAAGCTAGTTAAAGGGAAGGTTTTGCTGCAACCCAGGCACTTTCTCTCTTGCATGGCAAAATCATCTTACACTATCTAAACCTACTAAACACTTTTCGGAAAAATTTTAAAATATTTTTTTCAGCTAAAAGTAAAGGTTTTGTTAACAAAAATAAGGGGGGTCGGGTCTTGAATTATCTGGAATCTTTTCTTATGTGTATTTTCTTTTCTATAGGTATTAGTAAGTCATTAAGCAATTGGGGGGGATGGGGGCACAGATACAATCGACAAGCCACATCTGGACACTATTTCTATTTCTATCTCTATTTCTTTTACACTCATTGTCAAAACTATTGTGACAGAACATCACGAAGTGCAGATAGCACATCGTTCTTTGTTCTACGTCACATAGTTTTGACATTCATTGTAAAAGAAATACAAATAGAATAGTGACCTGATGTGGCTTGTCGATTGCCCCGCCCCCGCACGCGAGGTAAAACTTTACTTGCGTTTATATAAGATAGGTTATATAATTTTCATATCTTTATTAAAACCATAGGAGGACACATGAAGATAATTTTTAACTTAACTTTGGACAATGGCACTGTAATCGGTGGCGTTGAGAATGACCTTAGAGATTTGGTCATCAATGGTGTAACTGTTGTCAGTAATGGCAGAGCCGACACTATCCAACTAGAGGAGATTGCCGAACTTAGCAATCAGTTTCAACCAAGAAGATTGGAGGACTTGTCATGAGGAAATGCTCACTTTGTGGAAAGTCTTTTAAAGGCATGGGAAATAATCCCATGCCTCTAAGAGAATACACAGCACGCTGTTGTGATGATTGCAACAATGATTTTGTCATTCCCTTACGCATGGATTTGTTAGGGCGTAGCATCAGGGAGGACAGCAATGACTAGGAAAGATTACATTGCTATCGCGAGAGTACTTAATAAGTACTCTCACGATTTACCAGAAGGCTTAATGTTCGACTTTAGCGTTATGCTAAGAAAAGACAACAGACACTTCAATGCCGAGCGTTTCAGCGACGCAGTTTATGGAGAGGACAAATGAAAGTTAAACATGTACATAAGGGATTCCTATCAACTTGGGAAGTTACGAGTGGAGAACGAAAGAAAGGTAAGTTGTATGTAGATAAATTTGAACATGACTTGGCTTTCAGAATTACAATGTGTATTTCAATGTTAAAAAAGTACGAGGAAGATATAAAATATCATGGAGTTAATCTTAAAAAAATTCATGTCTATGGAGCTTGGGCAGACAGATTAAACAGACTTTTGCGTGATTATAGAAAGTGGTACCACCACACCAACAAAAAGAAATGATTTCGTGTGTCCCCACACTTAGGGCGTCTTCGGACGCCCTTCTTTTTATTTGTTTTTTATTTTTTAGAAAGGTGATGGATCACCAGCCAGCAACGGAATCCAGTGGCCAGATACAAGCGACAAGTTATCAGATACAAGCGACAAGCCCTGCACTCGTACCTCGTTTGTCGCAGGGCTTGTCGCTTGTCAAGGGTTTTTTCGCGTGAAATTGAACTTGACATGGGTTAATATTTATGGGACTATACTTATATAATGTCAAAAACCATAGGAGGCAAAATGACAGATAAAAAAATTAAGGGAAAAACTTTCGAGTTTTGTGATGTAATAATTGGACAGAAAATTACTGTTGCAGTAGTTAGTTCTGAAGATGATGAATATGGAGATGAAGCTAGAGATATGATTTATCGAACTATTCCTAATGTTCAAAGTGCTGGATTACCTTCAGGTAATTATAGAAATGAAATCGAAGGCGATTTTGAAAAAGAGATTGATAATTATAAACAAGCACTTGCAGGTGGTACAGGTTTTGATTATCTTTTAATTAAAGATGAGGATGGAAAGGTAAAAGACTTAGGATAAATAACAAACAAAAACCATAGGAGGTAACGAGAAATGTAATTGATAATAAAAAACTTTCAGCCCAATCACACTTGGGGACATAGGACCGACCACTCCTATGGGTTAAAGCCGAGAGCTTCGCAAGAGGCCTCGGCTTTTTCATTGGCCGACTTTCATTGGCCGACACAGGTGATGACCTGGAGTCGCCTGGATCCAGGTGACGGCCAGCTCTTACCGAACAGATACAAGCCACAAGCTGGGACACTTCGTTCTTACGCCCAGCTTGTGGCTTGTCAAGGGCTTTTTCGCGTGAGATTGAACTTCGCAAGGACACTTGTCAAGTGCTGGTCAAAATTTAACCAACCATCAGGGACGAGGAACGAAGGTTCAATGCCTTTAGTCAATAGTTGGTCAAGTTGAGACGAGTGATACAGATAGAGCTGAGATTTTTTCGAAGGGCTTTGGACGAGGGACTTAACCAAGATAAAACTAGGGCTATTTAATCTAGCTTTATGGAAGGCAATTTGATGAGGCGATACTTTTACTCTTTTACTTTTGGTTACTTTTAATTCAACAGTAAAAAACATTCCGTCTTGAGTTGTGCCGAGTAAATCGGGAACGCCTTGTGTGGCGTATGACTCTAGCCGTAACCATTGATAATGCTTGAGTTTTTTTCTTATCTCTTGCCAAAAGTTTTTTTCTAGTGAAGCCATTAATTACAGCAGTTTAAGTTAGAAAAAAGAAAGAGTAAATAATGCTTTATTTTATGGGAGATTTAATATAAGATAGGACTACATTTTAATTAATAATATAGGAGTAAATAAAATGAAAAAATCACCTATGAGACTTAAAGATAGAGAAATCTTAGTAAGTAAAATAGCAAAAGGAGTGGAGGCAAACAATTTAAAAGTTGTTACCAAAGCAATTAAAAAAACAAAAGAGTACAAAAACGCTAGGGTCAAGTCTCTTGATATTCAATTATTGAAAGAGCAAAGAGACGCTTTAACAATAAAAATAAACGCTAAAGAGCGTCAGGTTCAAGACTTAGTGCAAAAAGTAAATTCTAAACTACCTATCAAAGCAGACGATAAAAATTATGGTTTTGAGATTGGTTTAAAATTTGGCACTAGCAATTATGACCGACACCAAGGACTAGCTATTGTTAGTGAATTAGGTTGGACTGTAAAAGAGGCTATAGCAGAAGAAGTTACTCTTGCTACTATGATGAATTATTGCCAAGATGATATTAAGGCAATCATTGAAGAATTAACCGAAACTTTTTCAGGAGGACAATAAGATGAGTAAAGTAGGTTGGGTTAAAAAAGAACTCGAAGAAACAGAAAACGAGGTGAATGTTTTATGCAATCGCTATTTTATGAACTGTGAGCATCATTGGACAGAAGACAGGGAGTTTGTACTTGAATTAAAGGGGTTGGTTTCAAGAGAAGCTTATCCTTTTTTGGTTGATAGTGTAAACGAAAGTTGGCAAGAATTTATTGGCGATCAGGCAATAGATTTTTACGCTTAAAGAACATTTGCAAAGACAGAGGTTGTGTACAAAAAATCGGCTTGGAAGAAGTACACATAACATTATTCTTCTTGAGTATTTAGCGATACTTGATAAAACAAAAACCTCGAACTTGCCTAACAAAGGAGATAAACATGGATTATAAAAAAGAAGAAATCAAAGAATACTTTGATGATTACATTAAAGAAAATAAGGAATACTTAGAGGAATCTAAGTATTGGAAAGACGACCTACACCACCATGCTTTTAATGAGGACTATTACATCATTGGCACTTACAAAGCTAAACAATGGCTAGGAGATATGGCTTTTGATGTTATAGAACATATTAGAGTGTATGAACAATTTCAGTTTGGCGAAGTTAATACAGATTTTTCTAGCCCAGAAGCAGTAGTTAATATGTACGTTTATATTATTGGCGAAGAGATTGTTCAGAAGTACTTAGAAGAATTAGAAAAGGAGGAAGCATGATAATAGCAGAATTAGAACCTTACGCAGACGAATTTGAATTTGAGGATTTTACTTTTGATATTGACGAGCATTTTTCTAAACATTTAGAAAAGCAAGTTTATGTTGAAGGTAAAAATTTAACTTGGAGAAATTTAACAGGAACAAAGACTTTTACTTTAAATAAGACAAGACAAATATGGCAAGAGTTAGTACCAGATAATACTGATTACAGTTTCAAAATTGAAACTACTGATAAGGAAAATGTTTATCAAGCTAAATGTTCTCATCACGACTGCCCAACGGGAGAGAATTTTAAAATATTTATAACAGATGAAACAGAGGAAGTATGAATAAGAAAAAGAGATTTACAGTAACAAGACAATATTCTAGTGAAGAATACTGTTTTATTGATGCTTACACTTTAGCAGAAGCTGAAAAAATAGCTGAAAATGAAACTTTAAATTGGGAGTTAGATTGGCAAACAGATGATGTTGAGGTAGAGGAGTGCAAGACATGACAGACAAACAACAAGTAATTAAAAAAGCAGAATGGGAACAATGGCACTTGGATTGTGCTTGGGAATACATCAAAGATTATGTTTTTAAAAATGGTAAACCAACAATTTATACTGAAAATCACAAGCGACTAGATGATGCTATAGATTATATTGACAAGTTTATAACAGAGAAAACGGAGGAAAAGTGATAGAAGAAAAGAACTTAAAAGAACTTATCAAACATCAAATAAAACTAATTGATTTGCTAAGAGTAATAGACAAACCAGAACTGATGAATACTGCTATCGATAGATTGGAACAATTATTAAGTGCCATACCAGAAAACGCAGTTATACCTAAACCATTAGACAATTGTCCTATTTGTAACAAAGAAAAAAAGGAGGAAAGTATTTAATTGGTTGATGTTTCGATACCAATTAATAGGTAGCTAAGTCTCTCTCGATTAATGATTTAGCTACCGACCTAACAGAGGAAATAATTATGATTAAAATGCCTAAAGACACAGATTTTAGCTACAAGGAAAAAAGATCCAACAAGCAGTTATTTATCGACAGGTTTTATCAAGAATACTTGTCCGAGAAACATGCTTACGGAGAAACTTTTAAAACTAAAGCTACATGGCAAAAAGAAAATAAAGATTTTATCGACAAGAAATATGCAGAGGAAAACAGTGAAAGTTAAATTAAACGATTATCGCATGAAGATAACCATAGTAGTTTATGACGAGGACACCTTTATTATGCAACACGACCACACAGTTTTAGCAGACGACACAGTAAGACTTATTTTTAGAGATTTAGATAAACAATACGAGGTAAAAAGGAGAAAGCATGAGTAAAGGTTGTTGCAATAAATGTGGCTATAAAGCTAATTATATTATTGATAATAATAATTATGTAGATAATGGCTACAAAGATTTAGATGATGTACCGATAATTAAAATGTTATGTGGTGTTTGTTATGAGGAGGAAGCATGAGTAAATTAACAATAGATGAAGTAGCCGATTTACTCGGTTGTTCAAGCATATCTTCAAAAGTAGATTATCGCATTAAAGAATGTGCCACTAAAGGCGTTGTCGCCATAGTTTACTTTTACGAAGAACCACTAAACAAAGAAAATCAGAAAACTACACTTTGAGGAGGAAGCATGAAAACCAACATAGCAATTGAGCTAACAGACGAAGAAAGATTAAATTTAGGTAACAAGTATTACAAGAAAAAGAAAATGATTACTCGTTACGATTTAAACGAGTTAGTAAAAAAATATATCTATGATGTTTTAGAAGCTACTCCACCAACAGCACAAGAACAGAAACAAGACCCTTTGCTAGCTAGAGAGTGGTCAAGTTTATCTCAGCTTAAAGACCATTTACTTCGTGAAGGACAGACAATTATTACTCACTTTGATGGCTTTCAAATAGTGGTAAAAGACAAAGACGGCTATCACTATTCTTATATCCTAGACCCAACGGGCTTGCACAAACTTAAAACCAAAGACGCAAGGCCGAAGAACTACGACAGATAGATGCCTATTTATCCTGATGCTGTTTTTCTTATGTGTTGTTTTCTGGCTATAACTATCTGGTCTGCCTACAAAAAATAATTAAGAGTCTAATTTATTATCTTGCGTGATGATAGTTGCTTCATCTACGCCTTCATCTAGTAGTGGTTTGTAATCACCTACCAGCGTTTTAATTTTAGTTTTTAAATCTTCAATGGACAAGCTCTCCAGGCTGCCGGTACGGATCTCTTTACGTTCGATATACAAGCCAGCCGCACGCCCTCGCTGTACTTCGGCCGCAACTGCAGAGGTAAAGTTACCTTTATCTATTGCTAAGTCTCTTATCTCGGCAAGTTTTCTTATGTGTCTGCCATAAGTCACTTGATATTTACTAGCTAATTGATTTTGTAAGTGTTCAATATACTTAACAACTTTGGGGTACATTCTTGGGTTGGTTAGTTCGGAAGCTCTAACAGAAGCAGATTCTTTGGCATATCCAGCAGAGACGGCACACTCTTCTTTAGTCTTACTGCCGTCGTTGTAAACGTATTCTTCAGCAAAGCGTTTGGCTTTTTCAGTAATATTAAAAGCGTTACTAACTAAGTCTTGGTCTTTTATTTTTGCCATCGGGATAATTAAACAGGAAAAAAGCTTAGGGAACAAGGGGGAGAAGAAGTGTTGTCCCCTAAGCTAAGGAGAAAGTAATGAATGTAATATCATAGCACTAATTTTCACATAATGTACATAATGTGAACCTAATGTGATAGAAATTAGGTTGAAACCCTTATAGGACCTACTTTACAGCTTTACCTAACGTCATAATGTCGATTTATTGTTAAATTTTGATAGTCAGTTCCAGAAAAAGTCAGAGAAATAGAAATTCACATTAGGTGTAATTATAAAAGTACCCTCTATAGGAAAGGCTTTTTAGCCCGTTTTCACCTAATTTCTACCTAATTTATACGTTTTTTCCACATTATGTCCTTGGTCCCTTGTCCTTCGTCTTTTTCCACGTGATACATGAGCTTTCTTAAGAACCAATCGGCTTTCTGTAAATCTTCCAGGCCATTTTTCTGTTCATAGCGCCACAAATATTTAATGATACTTGCCTTCAAGTACCCTTTAAATTCTTCCGGGGATAAACTACTTTCGATTGCTTCAATACACTCAACTAGACCAGTTTTATAATGTGGGGGGTTGATTTTGTCCGTCATTATCTAACTATTTCTATATCTGCCTGTGTTTCAATAACCACTCGAGCGCCACAAGAAAGAATTGGTTTACCTGCTTCACCATAACGCACTACCGAATCACCTTTAATCTTTACGGCATGACAATAAGTGTTGGTTTTACCCTCTTTAATTGTAATAACAGGCTCATTACTAGCGTTTTTTAGGTTGGCTTTTATCTTATGTTGATTAACGTGAATGTATTTTTTGGTCATTTTTAGCGCAGTGTTCTCCTTCCTGTCTATTCCAGGCTTTAAAATTAGCCAGTCTGTAACGTTAGTCCTTGCGCAAGTGTCGGATCTCAAAGCCTTCAAAAGCGTTGCGTAAATTAATTAATTTACGTTCGGTTTCTGTCAAGGCGTTCCAATATGCCGACATAGTTTCTTGCTCGTAACGTCCACAGCCTTTGCATCTATCGTCACCCCATTGAGCGACTGAGCATCTGCCAATACAAGGGCTATCTGCCAGACTAGACACTTTTCCATCGAGACGTAGTGCCATAATATGGCAAGTATTACAAGTTTTATCTGCCTTGTCCACGATATTTTTTAAAAGATCGC
>Ga0163179_10001031_pt1 | contig 19959 bp, 21 predicted proteins | sample AtlANTMetagenome_FD_109643 | JGI IMG/M metagenome (GOLD analysis project Ga0163179, IMG submission 109643) | Marine eukaryotic phytoplankton communities from the Atlantic Ocean - Atlantic ANT 2 Metagenome | ecosystem: Environmental > Aquatic > Marine > Oceanic | place: North Atlantic Ocean... | reverse complement strand
TGCCCAGATCGTCACCAACCACAAGGGGGCTTGTCCGATGAGGATGGTCCCTTCGTACTGGACCGCGCCAGCGATAGAAAGCGTACTGTCTAGCCCGATACCGATCGCCGTTGCGACCATGACGAGCGTGATTTCCTCGCGCAGGTCACGGCGGAGCATCAAGAGATGGGTGGCCAGGAAAAACGCCATCACGAGAGGGCCTTTCCAGCCCATCCAAAGCACACAGGCCCACCAACCCACTTGATGGAGGACCCAGTTGGGGGCGCCAGACCATTGTTCTGTCGGCGTTTTGGGCGTGGTTTGGGACATCTTTAATCCGCTTGGGTGAGACCTTATTTATCGAGTCTTTGCCTTACGGTCCTGACTGCGTTGAGTGTGCACGTATGTGCCTGGGGTGCGCAGTTCCAATACACTCGCGATCAGTCTTTATCGGATCTCTACCTATTTGGGGGAACGCGTGGGTCATAGCCAACGCATCGCTGTTGTGGGCGCCGGCATTTCCGGGCTCGTTTTAGCTCAGCATCTCCGCCGCCAAGGCTTTCAGGTGACGGTCTTTGAAAAGTCTCGGGGCCCCGGCGGGCGAGGTTCTACCCGACGGCGCGACGAGGGGACTTACGATCACGGGCTCCCGTTTTTCCAGGCGACTACGCCGGAATTCAGAGCCGTTGTCGAGACTTGGCGGGAGCAGGGGTGGGTGGACGTTTGGTCTCCGAAAATACACCCTTCTTCTACCTCGAGAACGACTAACGACAGCGCGTCGACTTATTGGGTCGGAGTCCCTCGAATGAGCGCGTTGTCGCGTGGATTGGCTGGTGACCTCGACGCATATTGGGGGCACCGTGTGAACCGACTGGACCGCGTTGATGAGACGTGGCTTCTGAGTTGCGAAGGCGGGACGTCCGAGTCGTGGCGCTTCGATACGGTCGTGTTGACCTGTCCCGGCCCGCAGGCGCATGCGCTTGCCCCGACCGGTAGTTGCGTCCAACGGCGGGCCGAGTCGTTGCGCTATACCGCTTGTTGGGCGGTCATGTTGGCGTTTGGTTCCGAGTGTCAAAGCGGGTTTGATCTGTGCACCCTTAAGCATGGGCCGGTTCAGTTACTCGCCAAAGAGTCGAGTAAGCCTGACCGCGTCGCGGGGGAGCGTTGGGTGGTTCACGCCTCCGCGGATTGGTCGCTCGCGAACATCGAGGCCGCTCCCGAATGGGTTTGCGAACAGCTATTTGACGCTGTGAGTCATTTGTTTGGCGGAGAGCCCGTTGGAGCTGTCGCCCATCGCTGGCGGTATGCACGGGGAATGGCGTCGGATGGACCAAGCTGCGTATGGGACGCTGACACTAACCTTGGGCTTTGTGGAGACGCGCTCACCACAGGAGACGTTGAGGGGGCCTGGCGCAGTGGCGCAGGCTTGGCTGCAGCGCTTCTTGGTCAGTGAGTTGAACCCTCGGCTTTACGAGGGCGCTTCGCACACGTCGTCAGTGCAACGGCCCGTTAGTCGCAGGCGGTTCTTCGCGAATAGCGTGTACAGACCGTCGAGCGTGTGAGAGATCCCCGGTAGTCGGGAGTACTCAGCCATTTTTCGATAGCCGACAGCCCCGTAGAGCTTTCGGAAGACCTCCACGCCTTCGATGATGGTGCCGTCGGGGAGACGCCCGTGAATGCGAGCCATGAGGTCGGGCCAGGGGATCCCCACGGTGCTCGCGTCGAAGTCGTCGTTGGCGATATCTGTAAAGGCAATACGCGAGGCTTTGTCCCAGCGTCGGAGCATGTCGATTTCACGTACGCAGAGGGGGCAGTCTCCGTCGAAGAACACCTCGATTTCTTTTTGAGCTAGTGTGTCTACAGAGCCACTGGCATCATGCGGTTGCTGTGTCATGACGATCCTCATTCGGCGTTTGGAGAGATGACTGGTCGAAGATGCGAGATACGGCGTCCTTCCGATAGTCGAAAATACGTGCCAACATGCGTTCTACGAACAAAGTGTGGGCGATGGCGCCAAGCCAGCCAAGCGGTTCGATGTATTCGACTTCATCGCGCATGACTGTCTGATTACCCTGGGCTTCGAAGGTGTGTGTATGGCGCCAGATAGCGTAGGGACCTGATTCCTGTTCATCTACAAATCGAACGCCTGGTTCCCAAACGGAAATTCGCGTTCGCCATTTCACCGGTACACCGAAGAGCTTGATGCTGTACTCGAGGCGGGCATCCTCACACATCTCGATAGGCATGGGCGTGAGGATTTTGAACTTCAGAAATTCAGGCGTCAGCGCCTGTAGATTGGCTGCATCAGCGAAAAATTCAAACACCTCATCCAATGGTTTATCGATCACTTGGGTGCGTTCTAGCTGGTGGGTATTTGTCATCACAACCTCATTTGTCTTGGGCAAGCGCGTTTACTAGCGCGGCATCGAAGTCGGGGTGTCTGAACTGGTAGCCACACTGTTCAGCGGCGCGTGGCAGCACGCGCTGAGATGCCAGCACAACATCGGCGACCCCACCAATGGCCAGATGAAGGCCGAATTTGGGGACAGGCATAAACGCAGGACGTGAGATGGCTTTTGCCAGCACTTGCGTGAACTTTTGATTGGTCACCGGTTCGGGGGAAACGAGGTTCAGCGTGGGTCCGACGGATTCATCAACGCAGGCGCGGAGGATTAGACCCACGACATCGTCAATGTGGATCCATGGCATCCATTGCTGGCCGCTACCCAGTTTTCCGCCGATCCCCATCTTGAAAGGCAAGAGCATAGACGACAACGCACCGCCGTTTGGCGCCAGGACGATGCCTATACGCACACACACAACGCGCACCCCAAAGGCTTCAGCCGCTCGCGCCTCTTCCTCCCACCGTTCGCAGACTTCGGCCAGAAATGTTGTCCCTGGAGCGGAGCTTTCATCCAAAACTTCGTCTCCGCGGTCTCCGTATATGCCCACGGCCGACGCGGATACGAGCACAGGGGGAGGGGCAGACATCTGCTTTAGCCCCTCGACCAAGTTGCGGGTGCCCATCACACGGCTGTCGCGTATGCGTTTTCGTTTTGCTTGGTTCCAGCGCCCCTGTGCGACAGGTTCACCGGCGAGGTGGATGACTGCGTCGACACCTGAAACGCTGCCAAGCGGGGCTACTTCACGCGTTGGATCCCACGAAAGCGCGTTTTCTACCCCGTTCGGGCTACGGCTTAGAACCACTGTCGACGCGATCTCGCCACGCAACGCCTTTCCTATCAGCCCTGTTGCACCTGTCATGACGACTTTCACGCCGACCTCACGCATCGAAATAGAATTGATTGGGGGTATTTTATCCTGTTTTGGTCGTTTTGGTCGTTTTTGTGGGCATAATTTTGTGTTAAACGACCATTACGTACTATTTAAATGAAGGGAGGATGCCATGACGGAAGAGGAATCCCGTGCCCGTGGGCACCTTGTAGCCGCTTGGCTCGCTGTGGCTTTCACGATGCTCGTGTTGGATTTGTTGTGGTTGGGCGTCGTCGCGACATCTCTCTACGATGCCCTTGGTGCGTTGCGTGCCACTCCGCCCTACTGGCCCGCAGCGGCGCTTTTTTATGGCTTTTATGTCGCAGCAATCATGTTTTACACCGTACTGCCAGCCACGTCGGTAAAGGACGCTTGGCGGCGAGGCGCGCACCTTGGGTTCGTGGCGTATACCACCTACGAGTTGACCAATTGGGCCGTCATCACGGACTGGCCGTCTGAGATTGTGCTGATCGACATCGTCTGGGGCATCGCATTGACTGGGCTTGTTGCCGCCGCCGGAAGGCGTGTGCTTCAGTGGTAGGGAATGCTCGCGTACAGACGGATGGAGTGCCTCAATGATCTTGTCGAATCTCCTTGTTGTTGCCGCTTTGGTTCACGTGCTTTGGGTTTGGAGTGTGATTCGGCGAGACGCGAGCGTGATCGATCCCTGGTGGTCGATAGGTTCGTTGCTCGTCGCGGTAAACAGTGTTCGTCTTACCGGGATGACCCCAGGCAAGGCGTTGTTGTTGGCGGTAGTGACGATTTGGGCGTTGCGCCTTTGGGGCTACCTCTTGGTCCGCAGCGTTGGGAAACCTGAGGATCCCAGATATCAGGCCTTCCGCCAACAGTTTGGTCCTGAACGCTACTGGTGGTTTAGTTACTTCCAGGTCTTTTTACTTCAGGGCGCGCTCGTTTTGGTAGTGTCAGCGCCGCTCGCCGTCGCTGGGGCGGCGACTGCACCTGATCCGATCGGTCTGCTCGATGTGGTAGGTGCGGGTATTGCGCTGGTCGGGCTTACAATCGAGACGGTCGCGGACGCACAGCTTGCAGCCTGGCGAAAGCGGCCTGACCGCGGTGCTGTTTTTGCTGGAGGGCTGTGGCGAGCAAGCCGTCACCCAAACTATTTCGGGGAGTGTCTTGTCGCGTGGGGTCTTTGGCTCTTTGCGATCGACGATCCGTATGGGTGGCTTGTCATCTTTGGACCTTTGGTCACCACGTTCTTGTTGTTGCGGGTGTCAGGTGTGGCGATGCTGGATCGACATATGGCGGGTTCTAAACCTGAATATCGGGCCTATATGGAAAACACGCCCGCTTTCGTCCCTGATCTCCGCCGGTTGTTTTCTCGGTAGAGTCGACTGAGGGATTGCTGAAGTGCAAACAAATGACCGTTTTGGTCGTTTTGGTCGTTTTGGCGTTGAAAAACGGCCAAAATTGAATATGTTGTGGGTATGAAGACCGCAGCCACATTGACGACCACGGCCGCAGCCGCGCTAGCTTCTGTCGCCCCCTCGACGATCAAACGTTGGGCGGACGAAGGGGTGTTGCCTTCCTGGCGGACCCCGGGTGGGCACCGTCGGTTTAAGCGTATCGACGTCGAACGTGTGTTGCGCGAACAGAGCAGTTCAGAAGCCAAAGACCCCGTCACACAAGATTGGACAGAGTGCTTGATCGAGGCCAAGCGTCACAAGATCGAAAGTCGCTTGTTGGAGGCGAACGCGCGCCTTGGTTCGTGGGCGCGGGTATGTGATGAGGTTTCAGGTGCACTCGTAGAGATCGGTAGCCTGTGGAGCAGCGGCCAACTCGCCGTGTCGCAAGAACATCTCGCCACAGAGGCGCTGTTACGCTGTCTTGGACGGATCAGTGACGCCATGCCAAGACAGATCGGGGGCCCGGTGTGTTTGCTGGCTTGTCCGGGTGAAGAGCAGCACACGCTAGGCCTCGCGCTCGCTGAGTTGTGTCTGAACGAAGCCGGGTGGTCCAACTTACGCCTTGGAGCGAGAACTCCAATCGAGGATATCCGCCGGCTAATCGTCGACGGTTCGGTCACTGCTGTTGCGGTGTCTGCCACGATGGCGAGCGATGATGAAGCTACGGAGATGGCGGTGCAGCTCGACGAGGTTTGTTTCGTGTCTTCGGCGCACCTCGTGCTGGGCGGCGCGGCCAACTGGCCTGATGACTTGCGGACTGGTGTGCATGTGCGGTCGTTTGCTGAGTTCCACAACGTGGTCAGCCGGTCCCGCGAAAAGGGCTGGTAACGTTCAAGTCGGCCCCTTTGCTATTCGGGGCCGGGGTCAAAAACGAAGGCTGCGGTGTGTTTTACCGCGTCTACCGGAGCGCCACAGTAGGGTTCGCATTCCCCGTCTGATGCTCTCGCGAACATCGCTTCGCGGGCGTCCGGGTCTTGAAGCCAGAAGATGAGCGATTCACGTCGTCCCTGTTGCACGGGTTCGGTGCGGTGTCGGTGGAGGCCCCGATGAATAAGGGCTTCGCCTGGTCGTCCCTGCCACCGGAAGGCCTCCTCGTCTCGCATGCGCACGTCAAGATGATTCAGGCAGCGGTGCCCTTCGAAAACGACCTCGGTGCCTTCGGCCGCTCCGCCTAACCAAAGGTTCACCGTGACTTGTGAGTCATCCACGTGCTGTGCGAGATCACGGTCGCCGCCGGGTCCATAGTCAACGCTGAACGCATGGAGTTTCGGGGGCGGTCTGTTGACGACATCGGGGAAGATTTTGAAAGCGAGCGGCGCCAAGGTTTCGGTGTGTAGCGCCTCCGCCCAAGGGAGTATCCCGAGGTCTTCCAACATCGCACCAGCCTGGTGCATCGAGTTTGGGGCTTCGGGATTCGACTGGTGTGTACGCGCCCACTTTCGGGCTGCGGAGAGCTCTGCGAGTATAGCGCCGACCGCTTCGGGTTTTAGGAGCTGGACCCGGTATAGTCCCGGGTGAACTTCCAGCGGGCTTAATGGAAGGTCTACCCAATCCGGTTGACCCGTTTGGAACCGCTTGTCGTTTAGAGGACGACTGGCAAATGACCGGTTTCCAGGCGTGTTTTCTTGAACAGGCCTGTGGCCGCTTGGGGCACGTCGGCGACGCGTTCTAAGCCAACTGCGAAAACCGATGGGGTGCTCCTTGAGCGGCACGAGTTGCCGGGTCAATTCGAGGGTAGCCTGATTCTCTGCCGCTTGTGTAGTGTGAGCCCGTTGCGGTTCGCTTGGATTGGTATATTTGGGCGGCGAGCACACGTGTAGAGGGATTGTTTTGTCCACTGAGACGCCGACACATATCCAAAGCGTCGCCTCGATACCGGGGCTGACGACGCGGTTGTTGCGTCCTGAAGAGGCTACCAATCCGGGCGCTGCGGTCGATATGGTTGTGGTGGTTGAACCCGCAGGAGATGCCTCTGCACAGGTGCTCGAGCACGCGTTTTCAGAGCATTCGGCGATTATGCGGACGCTGTTGTGCGAACACGGAAACGTGCTCTTTCGAGGCTTCGATGTCGGACGACAGGAGTTCGAAGCGATCGTGGCCGCAGGCTTTCGGTCTGACCGGTATCTATGGATGTTCCCGATGCCTCCCGGCTTGGCGCGCTTTCTTTTGGCGATACCGGTCATCGGTTGGATGATCCGGCTGCTGCTGGGCTGGATTGAAGCGAAAGCCACAGGGCGAGATGTGGTCGAGGACAAGATCTCCACCCTCGCCAACGACCAGACGATTCAGTTTCCGCACCACGAGTACGGGATCTTTTTCAACGTGCCTAGGGTGATCGCTTTTTACTGCGACAAGCAAGCGGAGCGGGAAGGGGAGACCATCCTTTGTGACGCGCGTTCTGGCTTTCAGGACATGCGGCCCGAGGTCCGGTCAAAATTCGAGGGAGCCAAGTTCATCCGGTATCGGAGCGAAAACCAGTGGTACCTGCCTCCGTTCACGGCACCGTCGATACTCCGGCACCCGGACGACGGGCATCCAAGCATGAACTTCACGGCGTACCATCACGACGTATTTGCAGATTTGGCGCGTGAGAAGTTCCCGGACAGCATGATCACGACAGACGAACTCGACGAGACCTTCACGTTCACGCCGACTTTTGTGAGTGAAAGCGGGGAACAGTACATGCTCGATGAAGAGGATGTCGCCGAGATCGCACGCGCGCATTTAGAGCGCACGGTCCTTTTGCCCTGGAAGCATAAAGATGTGTTGTTGCTCGATAACTTCCGCGTGGTTCATGGGCGTTTGAACGCAGGGTTGCCCGAACGTAAGGTCTTGCAGTTGATCTTGTGTGATTACGTACGAAACCAAAATCGTTTCACGTTTTAGACCGGAAGCGCTTGTGGCTTAGGGGGCCTATGAGCTAAAAAATAGGCATGGCTGCACCACACCCACGATTGATCGAAGCCCTCCGCGAGACCGCACGCCGTTTACGTGATGGGAAGATCTACAAGTGGTCGAACTACGGGCTGTGCAATTGCGGCTATCTGGCGCAAACCGTCACGGATAAAACGCCCAAACAGATCCACGAAGCGGCGCTGGCTCGTGAAGGGGATTGGGGTAAGCAAGCGCTCGAGTACTGTGGACAAACGGGGCTCGAGATTGACACGATCATCTCCGAGATGCTCGCGCTGGGGCTGACCCAGTCTGATATCCACGACATCGAACGGTTGAGCAACCCCAGCGTTCGACGTCGAATGGCACCGCGGCAAGAAGGCGTCGCGCACTATTCGCGTACGGACGCCATCGACTACCTTGAAGCCTGGGCGGATCTGCTGGAAGAACAGCTCCCAGAGCCCGTTGGAATGGCTGCGAAGTAATCTCGCGAGATTCGGACTATCTGGTGCGGTCGAAAATGTACGGTCCGGCGGTAGCACCCCACGCGTGGGTGTCGTCGGAATACCAGCCGCGATCCCACGACTCGATGCGGTCGTTGTAGATTTGCACTTCGCTCGTCGCGTAACTCGCGCCGTAGAGATCGCTGATGCAGTTGTCTTCGACGGTTCCTCCAGAGAAGTGTTCTCCGTACCAAGAAAGCACGACTTCGCATCCCGTTCGTAGGATCGCTGCATCCGCTTCGACGGTCCAGCCTCCGCCGTCTTCGCATCCACCGACGAAGTCGCTCGGGCTGCTCAGTTCGTAGACTACCGATTGGCCGCGAGGGTTACCGTCGACATTTGGTTCGAGGTCTTGAATCACGTACAACCGTTGTCGATAGGGTTGCGACTCCGAGCCTGCCACGGCCTGTTCAACGTATAGAACTTCGTCTCCAAGTTCCGGCGCGCTGATGGCGCACGCTGATAAACGGATGTCGTAGTACGTCGGGTCATCAAGCGATTGAGCGTTCGAGCTGAACTCACCGGACAGGTATTCGGCGAGCTGAGTCGCGACACCTGTTGGTGCGCCGGTATCGTCGACTGTCGGGGCATTGTTCGAGGGCGTGCAAGCGATGAGAAAGAGAGGGATAAAACGGATCATTGGTGTTTGCCTGTGCGGTGGGTGGGACACGCGGCCGGTTGTTCCGAGCGTGTTGGAGAGTTGATGTTTCCGATTACAGCCTTGGGGTCGTAGACGTAGTCGAAGGGTTGAGCAGGAGCGCAGTCATCGAAGCTGGCAACTGATTGGCTGTAGCTATGTCTGCGCTTGCGGAAGCCCTAAAAACGCACGGGTTTTCACAGGGAGATTCCGTCTCGAACTGAATCCAGGTTCGACGCCTCAGATCCGTGGCGCTATCGCCGCCCGTTTCCGATGAGCTGTACGACCCAGAATCCAAGCGAAATGCCTCGCCGTCACGCGAGGTGTCTGCCGATGGGGCAAGGGTGCAGCCCACTAATACGCAGATGAAGGGTGCAGCCGATTTCACGGCCTCTCACTTTGGTGCACGACTTAACTACTACGGGGTAGATAATCGCGCAAGTATCTCTCTTTGAGAAGAGGAGGCGCTTGATCCACGTGCCTTGGGATGTCATAGACAGCGCCATTGAATATGCCTATCGTCGACCCGCGCGGGTTTGATTCGGGGGCGCTGTGACCACGCAAGCAGAAGAACAAGAAGAGACCCCTCGCGCTGCGCTGCTTGAAGGGAGCGTTGCCGGGGCGTTGCGTGAGATGAGCGTGCCGATGTTGCTCGGCATGGTCGCGATGATTTTGGTGAACCTTATCGACACCTATTGGGTGTCACGGCTCGGCACGTCAGCGCTGGCGGCCATGTCTTTTACGTTCCCGGTCGCGGCGTTCGTCATCAACGTTTCGTTGGGGCTTCTCGTGGGAACTTCTGTCGCCGTGTCGCGCGCGGTGGGCGAAGGCAAACCCGAAGAAGCGCGGCGCCTTACCACGGACACCACCATCCTCGCGGTAGCTGTCGTTGTCTTGGTCGCTGGTGCTGGGTTGATGTTTCAGGATCCCTTGTTTCGTTTGCTGGGGGCTGAAGGCGAGATCCTCGAAAACGTAAAGCTCTACATGACCCCGTGGTTCATCGGCGTCGGGTTTTTGGTCATACCGATGATCGCAAACGGTGCCCTCAGGGGGCTCGGAGACGCCAAGACGCCGATGCGCGTGATGATGCTCGGGGCGGCGTTGAACGCGATCTTTGATCCGCTGCTCATCTTCGGGTGGGGGCCTATCCCTGCGCTGGGACTACAGGGTGCAGCGATCGCCACGCTGATCGCGCGTTTTCTGGCGATGCTTGTGGTGTTCTATGTCTTGATTTATGGCAAGCGTTTGGTCGATTTCGAGGGGATGACGGCCGCGGGTCTGATCGCGTCATGGAAGCGGGTAGGGCGCGTGGCGGTGCCCGCTATTGTGACGAACGCTGTAGGGCCGCTTTCCGTAGGGGTACTGACCGGCATGGTCGCGACGCATGGGCCAGAGGCGCTCGCAGCGTGGGGCATTGGGGCGCGCGTCGACGCGGTGTTGCTCCTTGTGCCCTTTGCGCTATCGGGAGCCATCAGCCCCTTCGTCGGACAGAACTGGGGGGCCCACCTGCGCGCACGTGTTGCGACGGGGCTCCGGATTTCGACCGGCTTCGTTGTGCTTTGGGGAGCCGGTTCTGCGGCGGTCTGTATGCTACTCGCGCCGTGGCTGGCTGGGGTGTTTTCGTCTGATCTACAGGTCCAGAAAGAGCTGGTGACCTATCTCCGCGTTGTTCCCGTGGGCTACGCCTTTGTTGGCGGGGTCGCCATCTGTTCGTCGGCCTTCAACGCGGTAGACAGAGCGACGCGCTCTTCGGTGCTGTCGATTCTTCGGAGTTTGGTGCTTGCGATCCCTACAGCGTACCTGGGCGACCGATTAGCCGGCACGCAGGGCTTGTTTTTGGGGCTGGTGTCTGCGTCGATCATCTCGGCGTTAGTCGGTACCGTGTGGATGCGCGGCTTGCTTTACCCGTTCGGTGAGGCGCCGAGTAAAGGCAAGCGTCTGTCGGAGCCTGAAGCGCGAGAATGGTTGGAGTCTCACCCTGATTGGGCTTCGTTAGAAGACAGCGTCGGCGAGTTTTTAGGGTTGGATGGGCTTTCGCTCTACGCCGTGGGCGACAAGGTCCTGGGTTTTTACGTAGGGGCGGTTGAACTCGCACACTTGGGACAGAACGGCCATTTGGACATGCCGATGCCTGTAGAAATCGGCGACAACCTGGTGTGTCGTGGCGTGCTGGAACCGCACCCTGTGTGTGATGACAATGGGTGGTACCGCTTTACCCTGAACACGTCCGCCCAGGCCGGAACAGCCGTGTGGTTGGTGGGACTCACCCACTTGCTCTACGCGCTCTCGGAGCGGGGAGAGGCGGACCCCATCACGCAGGCCGAGATGGCGCGGTACACCGAGAGTCCACGGTGTGTGGAAGCGATGCGCGCGGCAGCTGCAAGGTGGAGTGCGCTGGCGGGGTAGGGCGCACAACGCGTTACCGTAGATTTGCCCTGGAGAACACGCATGTACGTCATCAAACTTTCATTTATAAGCACAGCCGTCGCGCTTCTGGTCGGCTGTAGCGCGGAGCCGACCGTCACCTGCGAAGAGGCGACCGGGTCGCTCTCTGGTCAGATCTTGTTTGGAACCGCCGACGCCGCGGGTTCGCCGGCCGGTTTTGCCCGCGTCCAGGCGTGGGATGAGGCGCTCGGAGAGAGCCAAGACGATGCGCTGCTGATCAGCAGCGATGAGAACGGGTTTTACGAGACAGACCTGCCGGCCTCAGTCTGGACGCTCGCCGCAATCTCGGAAGACGGGATGAGCTTTTCATCGTCCTCTACAGACCTCATACTGGAGCCATGCGATGAGGTCGAACTCGACTTCTTCCTCGATGAGGGTTTTGGTCGGTAGTTTTCGGTAGGTTTTTGGAGAGCGCATGGTGACCGAATATTTCAATCAGATCACGGCGGTGTTCGGATTGGGCGATGTCATCGGGCTGATGGTTTTGGGTTGGATCCTGTTTGCCATCGGCGGCTTTTTCTCTCCACCAGATCCCGAGCCTACGGCTTCGGAAAAGGCGCTGGGAGCCGCTGGTTTCGTGACCGCACAATTCTTGGGTCCGTTAGGCCATGTAGTGAAGGCCGCAATCGAACCCGAAAAGAGCTACGGTTTTTTGGAGAAACTCGGAGGACTAATCTTTTTCGGTGCGCCTATTTGTTTTGTGATCTACCGAGTTTTTTGGGTTGGGTTTTAGAGGACATATGGGGCGCTTGGGAAGGGTTGGTCGCATCTTCGTCTTGTCTGCGCTGATCGGCTGCACGCGCAGCGTCTCGGACACCGCCCTAAACGCCGAACGTGATCAAGACGGCGACGGCCTGACGGATCAGGAAGAAGCCGACCTCGGTACGGATCCGACCAACACCGATACCGACGGAGACGGGTTCGCCGATGGGGACGAGGTGTCTGCCGAGACGGACCCGGCCAACCCTTTTTCCTGGCCTTACGGGGGTGATGTCTGGCCAGACTTTTCGGATGAGGCTGATGCCGCTGGACTTGCGGGGGACGCCTACGCCATCGGCGAGGTCGTTCCAAACGTGATGGCCATAGACCAGTACGGCAACGAGGTCTCGCTTTACCAGTTCTACGGCATGGTGGTCTTGCTCGACTTTTCGGCGGGCTGGTGTGAGAAATGTACCGAAACGGCGGCCACGGCACAGGCGCTCTGGGAAGCCCGGCGGGAGCAGGGCTTCATGGTCGTTCACGCGCTGCTTCAGGACGACGCGTGGAATACCGTAGATCTCGCGTTTCAGAACACTTGGGTCGAGACCTTCGGTATTGAGTTTCCCGTCGTGGACGCTGATACGAGTTCGACCATTGCGTCTGAGATGTACCTTGGTCTTGACGAGGCCGACTTGAACGACGGCTGGATGCCGTTTTTAGTGCTGCTCGATCGCGAACTGCGTTTGATCGACACCCACGAGGGCGTGATCTCAAACGAAGAGGTTTTAGGGCTGGTTGACCCGTTGCTTGAGTGAGCGAATAGCGGGCTAGTCCGTACTCAAACCGATTCCAGTCACCGTCCCGTGCTCCACGGCTTCGAACGCGCTGCTTTGGTAGTAAATAGGATTCGTTTTGCTGGTCCGGTTGGGGGGCAGTTCACCCAATTGCTGCACAGTTGGAACAATGAGTGATTCCTTATTGCGATTGGATTGCGATTAGATTGCGATAGGAGCGAGATCCTATTAAACGCGGCGCGGAACTATGGCTTGAATGAGAGGCTGCGTCGCTTGGCGTATGCGAACAGCCATGGAAAGAGGCTTGACCTATGGAATCCTCCGCCAAGGCTGGTTTGAGAAACTCGCTTGTACCCACCGGGTTGGCCGCGGCCTCGGTTTCCATCGCTCTGTTCACCCTCGGTCGTATGTACAGTTGCATCGTGGTCGCAGCGACATCGATTCACTGGTTGCTACTTGTCGCGTTGATCGCGGGGGCCCATAGTCAGAACCGAGCCGGACAAGCCGCACAATCTGGCCGGCTGCTTCCCGGGCAACGGGTACTTGTTTCGCTGCTGTTTTTGGTCATTGTGGCTATCGGCGTTGCATTGACCGGTGGCCCCACCATTGAAGGCATCGCGCCTACCGATGAAACGTTGCGACTGGGTTTGTTGATGGGTGGCGTCGCTGGCGCCTCGGCGATCATGTCGTTCTTCTTTAAGCAGCAGCAGCCAGAGTTGGTTCCTGATGCCGTAGGCTTGGTGAAGATCGGTCGGATCGGGGTTTGGTTGGCTTTGTTCGCCGCGGCGTCTGTATTCGCTGAGTATTTTGAGTATCCCGCCTTCGAAAATCAGGTAGCAGTCGTGCTCTTGGGCGTGCCTGTGTTGCTCGCGATTGAATTGCTCGCGCGAGGGGTTTTCGGGTTTTTACGCCGTCCGCCGGCCGGCGCAGCGTTTGGGACTGACCTCTTTCTCGCGCGCATGCTCGGTTCGTCGTACAACCCACTCCAGAGCGTGTTTAGCGGTGTGGAAGATACGTTCGGCGTAGACGTGCGGAGCTCCTGGGCGCTTGGCTTCCTTCGGCAAGTTTCGGCTGCGTTGATTCTCGCGTTGGGCGTGTTCACATGGGGCCTGTCTTGCTTCGTGGTGATCGATGAGTCACAGCAAGCCGTCCGGGAGCGATTCGGTAAGGTGAGCCCCGGTGAGGTGCTTGGGTCTGGTCTACACGTTGGCTTGCCGCGCCCGTTTGATCGCGTCCGGCTTGTTGATACGCAACGTGTTCGGACGATACCGCTTGGTTTTTCAGGCGAAAAATTGGACTCGGACGCGTTGTGGACCCAGTACCACGCGGCTGAAGAGTACAACCTCCTTATCGGTGATGGGCGCGACCTTGTGACGGTCAATGCTGAGCTCCAGTACCGTATCGGTGACGTTCACGCCTGGATTTATGGGTGTCAAAACCCCGAAGAGGCGTTGGAAACGCTGGCCTATCGCGTGCTTATGGAAGCGACCGTCGATCGAACGCTCGATGAGGTGCTCTCTAAAGACATTGGAAGCTTTGCGGCAGAAATGCACACCGCGGTTCAGAATCAAGCTGATCAAAAGGGATTGGGTGTTGAGGTAGTCTCGCTCAATCTGCGCGGGCTTCATCCGCCGGTGGTGTTGGCCGAGGAATATCAATCCGTGGTGGCCGCACAGCTGGACCGTAAGACCTATATGATCGATGCAGAGGCGTATCGCCAGAGTGCGTTGCCAATGGCGAAGGCCGCCGCACTGAGCGCAATACGCACATCGACCGCAGAGCGTACCTTGCGATTGGCCTTGGCGAAAGGCGAGGCGATCGCGTTCGAAAGTCTTGAAGCACAGTACGCCGCGAACCCTGATCTTTATCGTTTCCGGAGCCGGCTCGAGACCTTGGAAGAGGTGCTCGGCGGCAAGTCCTACCACGTCATTGATGCCCGTATTGAACAAGACGGTGGGGCTCTTTGGTTCCTGCAATAGCGCAAAGGAAAGAAGTGATGCAGAACAATCTCTTTCGATACAGTTTGGGTGGGTTCATTCTGCTCGGGCTGGCGTTTTACGCCTTTACCTGGCAGTTGCGAGAGGGCGATGTAGCTATCCGTTTGAATCTCGGTCGAGCCGTGGATGTGGTGGATACCGCAGGCCTACACGGTAAGCTGCCTTGGCCTGTCGATCAGATCGTGTTTCTCGATGGTCGCAAGCGCTTGCTCAAGACCCGTCATACGGAGATGCTGACGCGCGACAAGAAAAACGTGATCTTGTTGTCTTACGTGGTCTGGCAGATCTCCGATCCACTGCGTTTTTATCAGAGTGTAGGGAGTGTCGAGGCGGCCGATACCAAACTTGATGGTTTGGTTACCAACGCCAAAATCTCTGTTTTGGGTGGATACGATCTCAGCGCATTGGTTTCGACGAACGCTGAAGACCTCAAGACCAAAGAGATTGAAGCTGCGATCTTGTCGAATGTAGAGACAAACGCGATTGAGAAGTACGGTGTGCGCATTGAAGAAGTGGGCTTCGAGCGACTTTCCTTACCGGAGAGCAACACCCGTTTCGTCTTCGAGCAGATGCGTGCAGAGCGACGACAGTATGCCGCGCGCTACAGGGCTGAAGGAGAGCGCGAGGCGGAGGCCATTCGTTCGAGCACCATGCTGGAGGTAGCGACAATCCGTGCGGAGGCCAACGAAAAGGCCGCGAAGATTCGAGGAGAGGCTGAAGCAGAGGCGGCTCGGATTTACGCCGAAGCACACAGTGCCGACCCGTCTTTCTATCAGTTCACGCGCTCGTTGGAGTCGATGGACAAGGTGATGAGCAAGAAGTCTCATGTCGTCCTTCGTACTGACAGCCCACCCTTCCAGTTGCTTCAGGAGAAATAGTGGTGAGCGATCAAACGAGCTCGACATCTTCCGCTCCTGTGCTGTCTTCTTTTGAAGGCGCGTTGGGGTATTTGCGTTGGGTCTTCCCTGTATTGCTCTGCGGCTATTTTCTGTCTGGTGTGATTGTGGTGGATTCCGACGAGGTTGCGGTTGTAATGCGCTTTGGGGAGCTTACGGGTGGCACTGCTGCCTCGGCTCAAAAGATGCCTGGCTTGCACTACACGCTGCCAAGACCCATCGATGAAGTCATCCGCGTTAAGATCAAGAAGGTCTACGAACTGAAGATTAGCGACTTACATGCGGGCGGCGGTAAGACGAGATGGCCGGCGAAGACCATGGACCCGACGGAAGAAGGCTATGTCCTGACCGGTGACCGCAACGTCGTGCAAGTCGACATGATCGCCCGCTACCTGGTCGATGATCCGGTCGCGTACGTGCTGCAGCAGGCTCAACCGGAAGATGTGTTGAAGTCAGCCGTAATGGCCGCGACCGTGCGCACGATGGGCGAGGTCGAGGTGGACGCGGTGCTGTCTGAAGGTCGCGCTGATTTCATCATAAAGGTTGTGCAACGCGCGCAGAAACGTCTGCAAAGTGTGGGTACCGGCATTGACCTTGTTTCTATTGAGGTCACAGATCTGGCACCTCCCGCTCAGGTCAAAGAGGACTTTGAGCAGGTGCAGGCCGCGTTTATTGATAAGCAAACAAAGGTGACCAAAGCCAAGCGGACGCGGGAAGAAGACGTTCCGAAGGCACAGGCCGCACGTGACCAGGACGTACGCGAGGCGCAAGTTTACGCGGCGGAACTGCTCGCGCAGGCCCGTGGTGATGCGGCTATTTGGACTGACCTCTACAAGGAATACCGTAAGAACCCGCAGGTTGTACGCGACCGCTTGTACTACGAAAGCGTGGAAGGCTCTCTTGCAAACGCCTCTCGCCTTCGCTTCGTGCCGCCTCCAGCCAATGGGCGCGCCTATAGCAAAGACGCGTTCCGCATCTCTGTAGCGAGCGTAAACTACGATGAATAAACCTGCGCTTTCCCATTCCCCCTCTGAATCTGAGGCACCTCGCGTGGCTCAGGTAGCCACCATGGCGGCAGCCCGACAGGTTGAACTCGACGAAGACGAACAGCGCGAACAAGCCTTGAGCTTGCTTTCCGTGTTCGTCGGCGGCGGTTTGTTGGCTGTGGGTTGGGCTTGGGGATTCTTTTTCCCGGACCAATTCACCATTGGGGCGATGGTCCAACTCCTTGCGGTGGTGATCGTCTCCTGGCCTATCTTCATGCAGGCCGCGGAGGGCTTCGCTTCGAAAGATCCTGGCAGCTACACCGAGCAACTCGTCGCGCTCGCGATTCTGGCTGCTGTAGTCATTGGTGACTTTATTACGGCCGGTATGGTGCCGTTGCTGATGGAGGTCGGCCACCTCCTGGAAGAGCGCTCCGTGATGGGGGCTCGCGCAGCCATAGAGGGAATCCAGAAGCTGCAGGCGCGCCGAGCGACGCTACTTGAAGAGGGGACAGAGCGTTCTGTTGATCCGGAAGATCTTCAGATCGGGGACCTCATCGTTATTCGACCTGGAGAGACCATCCCTGCCGACGGTGTGGTCGTTCAAGGTTACTCGAGCGTTGACCAGGCCTACATCACCGGCGAGAGCATGCACGAAGATGTCGGGCCTGGAAGCCCGGTATTTGCGGGCACCATCAACCTGGATGGGCTCATTCGGGCGACCGTGAAGGGCGTCGGGGACGAGACTGCTTTGGGCCGAGTCATCGCGCTTTTGCAAGAAGCGGAAGACACTAAAGCGCCTATCACACGCCTGCTTGAGCGCTATGCAGCGGCCTATCTGCCGATTGTCTTGGCCATCGCCGCCATCGTTCTGTTTACAACCGGGGATGTCGAGCGTGCGATCGCGGTGCTGGTCGTCGCGTGTCCATGCGCGCTTGTCTTGTCCGGGCCGGTGGCGATGGTCGCTGCACTCGCCGTAGCCTCGCGCTGGGGCATCCTGATCAAAGGCTCAAGCTTTCTTGAGCGGGTCAGTGAGGTGGACACCGTCGTGCTCGATAAGACAGGAACGGTGACCCTCGGAACACTTTCTGTACTCGCGCTCAACACGGTCGATGGAGTGGATGAGGCGGAGTTGTTGGAGGCTGCAGGCTCTTGTGGGCACGGCTCCTTACACCCCGTTTCTCGCGCGGCTGTCGCAGCCGCACGCGCTGCTGGCATCGAACCGACCCCTCCAGACACGCTACGAGAGGAAGCCGGTCAGGGTGTAGAAGCCGAGACGGATAACGGCACACTGCGAATGGGCCGCGCGAGCTGGCTGGCTGACGCTGGTCTCAAGGTTGATCCCCAAACAGCGGCCACCAGTATCGCGGTATACGTCGCACGTGATGGCGTGCTTCTGGGGTGGTTGGAGCTCGCGGACACGCCGCGTCCTGAAGCTGCCCAGACGCTCGAAGGGCTGCGCGCTCTTGGCGCTAAGCGGCTCGTGCTTCTGACCGGTGACCGCGAACATGTGGCTGCAGAGGTGGCTGAAGAGCTCGGTTTTGACGCCTATGAAGCCGAGGTGTTGCCAGAGCGCAAAGCCGAGCTTGTGGCGGAGGAACAGGCAGCGGGTCGACGTGTGATGATGGTCGGGGATGGCGTCAATGATGCATTGGCGTTGCATAGCGCCGATGTAGGCGTTGCGGTCGGCGCGGTCATCAACGAGGTCGCGCTCGGTGGTGCGGATATTGCGTTGATGGGCAACAACCTCATCCGTTTGCCGCAGATGGTAGACCTCGCCAATCGTACCCGTCAGGCTATCAACCTCAACGTTTTCGTTGGCGGTGGGTTTTCGATTCTGATGCTGACCGCTGCGGCGGCGGGGCTGATCAACCCCATGGTGGGTGCACTGCTCCACAACGGCGGCGCGATCTTTGTGGTGATGAATTCCGCACGCCTGTTGGTCGAGACCGACCAGGAGGACGACGCGGAGGTGGAAGAGCCTGCGACAGTTCAAGTGGATGAACAGGCAACAGCTCAAGCAGACGAGGAGCAAACGGCATGACGTTACCCGAGGCTAATCCTACAGTGCGCGCCATGTCCCACGTGCTGCATGTTTGCACGTCGTGTCGGGCGCCGGGTGAGCCCCGACAGCCGTTTTACCAACGCTCCGGACACAAGTTGTTTGCGAAATTGAAGGCCGAGATGGCCGAGAGCGAATTGAGCGAAATCGTCGAAGTCCGCCCCGCCGAATGTTTAAGTATTTGCCCGCGGCCTTGTGGCATCGCGATTTCATCGCCGGGTTCGTGGACGTACCTGTTCGGTGACCAAGGCCCGTCGATGAGCGTGAAAGAGATCGTGAAGTGTGTCGCGCTTTACGTCGCCAAGGGTGACGGGTTCATGTCACGCGTGGAGCGGCCCAGCGGATTGAAGGGCAGCATTCTTGGCCGAATCCCACCTGTTGGAGGTTCCAATGCATCTGTCTGAGGGGGTACTGCCCATTGATCAAGCCATGGCATGGAGCGCGCTTACCGTTCCTGCGCTGCTTTGGAGTTTGCGTGGTGAAAGCAACGCACGCAAAGAAGATCCGTCTTCCGCGGTGGTCATGGCCGGTGCCACGAGTTTGCTTTTCGCCGCGACCTTGATGCCGCTTCCTGTGCCCGTTGTTGGGGCGACCAGTCACATCTGCTTAACGCCACTGCTCGCGCTCATCGTTGGGATCCGCCGCATCATTTGGCCGACCTTCTTTGTGCTCTTGTTGCAGGCCTTGTTCTTCGCGCACGGAGGGATCACGACGCTCGGGGTCAATACCATGACGCTCGGTTTGATCGGACCACTCCTGACTGTTGGGCTGTGGTCTGGCTTGCAGCGTGTAGGCATGAACGGAGCGGTGGGATTTGCCGTGGCGTGTGCCGTGGGTGGTTTGGGGGTGTACGTCACTGACGCACTGGTTCTCGCGGTGGCGTTGGGGGATACCGCAGACCCCTTGACCACATTTGGCGTCGTGTTGCTTGGGTTTGCGCCCGTCCAGGTCCCGCTGTCGATTCTTGAGGCCGTCGTATCGGTGTACATCGTTCGGGCGCTCGCTACACGCCGCACCGACCTGGTCCCGGACACGTTGAAGAGCCTGTATTTTTCGGGGCGTGGTGGTTTGGCTGCGTTGGTCGTGTTCCTCTCGGTAGGATTGTCTGGCTGCGCCTATGAAGGCATTGACGGTACGGTGTTCGGCGCCGAGGCGGAGCGGGCCGGTCGCCCGCCGACAGACAGCATGCTGGACTTCAGCCAGGGTGAAGTTGGCTTGGCGATGACCATTCTTATTCTGTTCGGACTCGGTTTTATCGCTGGGCGTTCTTGGGAGCAGATGTCTGTCGCGGGGAACGATGCACTACCACGCTGAGCACGCGTTGTTTTTTGAGCAGCGTGCTTCCGCTGGGCGCGCTGGCGCTGCTTTGGCG
>Ga0163179_10001030_pt1 | contig 19962 bp, 16 predicted proteins | sample AtlANTMetagenome_FD_109643 | JGI IMG/M metagenome (GOLD analysis project Ga0163179, IMG submission 109643) | Marine eukaryotic phytoplankton communities from the Atlantic Ocean - Atlantic ANT 2 Metagenome | ecosystem: Environmental > Aquatic > Marine > Oceanic | place: North Atlantic Ocean... | reverse complement strand
TAGGGCTCGATGCTGAAGCGCCTGGGCCGGTCCATAAGCCAGACCTCTGACCCCTTGGGGAGTGCGGCGAATTGGGCCTCCAGATCGCTCGTGAGCGCTTTTGTTGAGCGATCGTTAGCCGCCCAGCCTTGGTAATGATGAACGAGCGGAGAGGCGGGCAGCAGGCTTAGAGTGAGCAGTACACTCAAGATCTGAAACGACCGCTTCCAGCACGGGTTGAACAGCCCTTGCCCAAGCAGCAGTGCGATGCCCGCGGTTGGCAGGTAGAGCAGCCGTCTGCTGAAGGTGCCGGTCAGCCCGTAGAGGAAGATCGGTAAGACCAGGAGCGCCCAGCCCATCGTCCGGGAGCGGTCGCGTTTCCACACGGCCCAAACCATGACCGCGAGCCCACAGGCCGCCATCAGGATGCCGCCAGGAAGTCTGGCCCCGGCGGGGACGGTTTGGAGCAGCGGCTCTGTCCAGCCGGGAAAGAGCATCTCCCACGGCGCCGCCTTGAGCATATGTGTGAGGCCCTTCAGTGTGATCGTGTCGTGGGCGTCGTGGTAGCCACCGAGCCCCGAAAGCACATGGCTTCGCGCGACCAGATACGCGGACACGCCGACGATCCACGCGCCTATTGTTTCAAGCGTGACGCGCTTTCGTTGGGCTTTGGGGCCGGTCCACCAGGCGGCGAGCACACCGGCAGGCAGTGCCGCTACAGCGGTCTCTTTGGTACACACCGCGAGCAATCCCAGCACGATGGCCCATCGGCTTCGACCGTTTTTGAAGGCCAAAAGCATGCCGAGGATCAGCACGGTCAGCAGGCTATCGATATTCCGTGCGACGGCGGGGACGACCTCTACACCGAGCGGGTGGAGCGCGAAGATCGCCGCGCTCGCAATGGCCGCATTAAGGCGCATGCCCCAACTTCGGGCGAGTAAGAAGAGCAAGCTCACCGCGCCAAGGTGTAAGGCGATTCCCCAGAGTTGGTAGCCCACCGGGTTCCAGCCAAATACCGCGCGCAGCGCTGTAAATTGCAGCATGACGACGGGGCGGTAGAAGTTCGCATTTGTCGACGCCACGCCGCCAGTGAGCGGGACAACCAACTGGTTTCCGAGATCGGCCAGACTGTTGACGTCTGCGTAGGCGACGTCTGCGATCGCGTCGGTGTCTGTGAAGCCTAAAGTCAGGTTTCCGCGATAGGCGAAAGCGGTCACGACGAGCAGGAGCGCGAGGGCAATCTTCGGCTCTCGCAGCGCGATTCGAAGGCGTTTGGTCAGGGGCGAAAGCGCCAAAGGGCTCACCGCTGGGAGGGCAGGCGCCCTGTGCTGTGCAGAAGCTCAAGGTTTGCGATCGCCGCGCCGGCGGCACCTCGAATGGTGTTGTGTGCTAGGCAGAACAGCTTCAGGCCCATCACCGGGCAGCGCTCGATACGTCCTACCGAGACGGCCATACCGTTTCCGCGACCCGCGTCGAACCTTGGCGAAGGACGATCTCGGCCAGGCAACAGGTGAATCAGCGGTTTGGGGCTGGAGGGCAGATCGTGGCTGCCGCTGAACGCCCGGAGCACTTCTTCTGCTTGGGCTGGTGAGACGTCTTGTTTGCAGCGGATCTGCGCGGAGACCAGGTGGCCGTCAGCGACGGGTACACGGACGCATCGTGCGGAGATCTGCAGGTCCGCGGGCGTGTCGATACCTCCGAGCATCTTCAATGGCTCGGCGGCCATCTTGATCTCTTCGTTTCCTGCATGCGGGTGCACGTTCGCGACCATGTCCCAGGAAGATTCGCCCGGGTAGCCTGCGCCTGACACGGCTTGCCAGGTGCTCGCGCACACGGCTTCGATACCAAAGGCGTCCATCAGCGGCTTCAGCACGAGCGTGAGCGGGATGCTGCTGCAGTTGGGGTTGGTGACGATGAAGCCAGGTCCCTGTTTTTCCACCATCGCGAGGTGTTCCGGGTTGACCTCAGGGATGACCAAGGGGACATCGGGGTCTTCGCGGTACGACGAGGCGTTGGAGATGACCGCAAAGCCCGCTGCGCGGAAGTCACCTTCGATCTGTCGTGCCACGCTTGAGTCCAAGGCAGACAGCGCGATGTGCACGTCGGACGGCATCGCGGATGGGACGCATGTGACCACGGGCATGTCTTGGACACCGCTCGGCGCGTCGCCAGGCAGTCGCCAGGTGGTGGCTTCGCCATAGGCTTTTCCAGCAGATCGTTCCGAGGCTGCGAGCGCGCCGATCTCAAACCAAGGGTGGTCAGCGAGACGTTCGACCAGACGTTGTCCGACCATGCCGGTGGCACCGAGGATCGCGACGCGACGGCGGGGGGTAGTCATGCGAGATTCTCGGGTCTATTTGACGGGTCAGCGTGTAATCAGGACAGCGATGGACGTTCCGCTGCTTCCGCTGCGTCGGTATAGCTCTTCAACTCGTTGAAGTTCAGGTACCGGTAGATCTCATCACGTTTACCGTCTAACTGGGCGGCGTATTCCAGGTACTGCTCCGGTGTCGGAAGCGCGCCGAGAATCGCAGCGACCGCAGCGACCTCCGCCGATGAAAGGAACACGTTGGCACCTTTCCCGAGCCGGTTTGGGAAGTTTCGCGTGGAGGTAGAGACGACGGTTGCACCCGGTGCGACACGTGCCTGGTTGCCCATGCACAGAGAGCACCCGGGCATCTCAGTGCGTGCACCCGAGCTCGCAAACTCTGAGTACACCCCTTCGGCGGTCAGCTGGGCTTGATCCATCTTGGTCGGGGGAGCGATCCAGAGGCGCGTCGGCGTGGGTTCGCCGAACGCTTTCAGCAGCTTCGAGGCGGCGCGGAAGTGCCCGATATTCGTCATGCACGATCCGATGAACACCTCGTCGATCTTGGTGCCGGCAACATCCGAGAGGACTTTGACATCGTCCGGATCGTTGGGGCAGGCCACTATCGGCTCTGTGACTTCCGCCAGGTCGATCTCGATGATCTTCGCGTACTCGGCGTCGGAGTCTGGGCGGAGAAGCTGTGGGTTTGCGAGCCACTTCTCCATGCCTTGGGCGCGTCGCTCAAGGGTGCGCGCGTCTCCGTAGCCGTTGGCGATCATCCAACGCAGCATGACAATATTCGAGTTGAGGTACTCGATAATGGGCTCTTCATCGAGCAAGATAGTGCAGCCTGCGGCGGATCGTTCTGCTGTCGCATCGGAGAGTTCGAAGGCTTGTTCGACCTTGAGCTTGGGTAGCCCTTCGATCTCGATGATCCGACCGGAGAAGATGTTGACCTTGCCTTCCTTTTCTACCGTGAGGTCACCAGACTTGATCGCGGCGAGTGGGATCGCGTTGACCAGATCGCGGAGCGTGATGCCAGGTTGCATCTCGCCGTGGAAGCGGACGAGCACAGATTCGGGCATATCGAGTGGCATCGAGCCCAAAGCGGCCGCGAAGGCCACCAGGCCAGATCCCGCTGGGAAGGAGATCCCGAGTGGGAAGCGTGTGTGAGAGTCCCCACCGGTTCCGACCTGATCGGGAAGAAGCATGCGGTTCAGCCAAGAGTGAATGATCCCGTCGCCTGGCTTCAGCGCGACACCCCCGCGGGTGTGGAAGAAGTCCGGCAAGGTGTCATGTGTCTCAACATCGACGGGTTTCGGGTATGCCGCGGTGTGGCAGAAGGACTGCATCACCAGGTCCGCGCTGAAACCGAGGCAGGCCAACTCTTTCAACTCGTCGCGTGTCATTGGGCCGGTCGTGTCTTGAGAGCCGACCGTCGACATCGTGGGTTCGCAGTATGTACCGGGGCGAATACCGCCTTCTTTGAGTCCGCAGGCGCGTCCGACCATCTTTTGAGCGAGCGTGAAGCCTCGCCCTGTGTCGGCGGGGGGGACAGGAACCCGGAATACCTCTGAAGGGCCAAGGCCTAACGATTGTCTGGCTTTCTGGGTGAGTCCACGGCCGATGATGAGCGGGATACGCCCTCCGGCTTGGACTTCATCAAGGAGCACGTTGGTCTTGAGTTTGAACTCTGAGATGACCTCGCCCGCGTCGTTTTCGATGCGGCCTTCGTAGGGGTAGATATGAATGGTGTCGCCCATCTCCATCTTCGAGACGTCACACTCGATGGGGAGTGCGCCAGAGTCTTCCATGGTGTTGAAGAAAATCGGCGCGATGCCGCCGCCGATACAGACGCCACCGAAGCGCTTGTTTGGGACGCAAGGAATGTCTTGTCCGAAGTGCCAGATCACTGAGTTTGTCGCGGACTTCCGGCTTGATCCGGTTCCGACCACGTCGCCGACATAGGCGACGGGCAGGCCTTTGGCTTTGACCTCTTCGACCTGTGCGAGCGCGTCGTGGATACCTTCTCGAGGGTTCATCAACATGGCGAGCGCGTGCAGTGGGATGTCCGGTCGCGACCAGGCCTCTGTAGCCGGTGAGAGATCGTCGGTGTTCGTCTCTCCAGGAACCATGAACACGGTCATGCTCATCTTTTCTGCCAGCGGATCTCGCGTGGTGAACCACTCTGCGTCGGCCCAAGACTGGACGACGGCTTTCGCGCTCTCATTGCCCGCCTCTGCCTTCGCGGACACATCGTAAAACGCGTCAAACATCAACAGGGTGTGCTTGAGCTGTTCGGCAGCGACCTCGCAAAGGTCTGGGTCATCCAGAAGGTCTACTAGCGGGCTGACGTTGTATCCGCCGAGCATCGTCCCCAAGATCTCTGTTGCGCGAACGCGATCGATCAAAGGACTGGTTGCGTCCCCTTTGGCTACCGCAGCGAGAAAGCTCGCTTTGACGTACGCGGCCTTATCAACGCCAGCCGGCACGCGTTCGATGAACAACTCCATGATGAACGCTTCTTCCCCAGCGGGGGGATCTTTCAGCAGTTCGATCAGGCTTGCGGTGCGTTCCACGTTGAGCGGAAGCGGGGGAACGAGCATTGACGCTCTAATTTCGACGTGTTGTCTGTACTCTGCGAGCATGCGGTCTCCTGCTGCTCGTGTAATCCAATACGGGACGTTGACCCAGCCCAGCGCCCCGCGACCTTCCGCGTGAGCGGCGGTCTTCCTGCCCGCGCATCATATCTCACTTTGGGGTGGTATGAAGCCGCAATTTGATCCGGATCGTTCAACTATGTGAGCCTGAACGCACGGTTTTCGCCTAACGCCGATGTTTGGCCATCAGTCCCAAAAGCCTGCTGGGCTGCCGACGATCACACGTCTCCTGCCTTGAAACGGATGTTCGTATTCCCAGCTGTTGCCGTACGGGTCGGTGACGCGTAGGGCGTCTACGATCTCGTGTTCGCCCAGGCCAAAGTGCACGATGGGCTCGTGCGTCGCCGCATAACCGCTGTGCGTTGTGGACCAGTCGACTTTGGTTTTTCCATCCACGTCTATTTCAACTCGAGAATTGATAGGCGCGACAACCTGCAGCCATCCGTTCTTGGTGCAGCCTTTCGATAGGTAGAGGTGCGGGGGAGCGAGCACATCGCTCACCAATAGGTCTGGCACCCCGTCATTGTTAAAGTCTTGGGCGAGCGCTGATCGATAAGATCCCGTCGTCGCGAGGCCAAGCGGGCCCCCGACCTCTTCAAAAATGTCATCTTCGGTCTGTTCTAAAAGCCAAATCGGTTGGTCGAAGCGGAAGCTGTCTGGGTCGTTTTGGCCCCACTGGTCACCTTGGGCGTCGATGATGTCTTGGTCGCCGTCGTTGTCATAGTCGACGAACGCCGCACCCCATCCCATGCCATTTTCTTTGGCGATGCCAAGAGCACCCACGGATGTCGCCTCATCAAAATAGGTGTCGTCGTCTTGGCTGCTCCACAACACGTGCCCAGTGATTGAGGTCGTGATGTAGATGTCGGCCCGCCCGTCTTCGTTCCAGTCCGCGATATCTCCGCCCATTCCGCTGTGTGCAACGGCGGTCCCGGCCTCGTCGGTGACGTCGATGATGTCGCGACCGTCGGCCACCATCAGCACATCGCCACCAAATTCGGCGCCCATATCGTTCACCAAGTAAAGCGCCTGTTGGCCTCGCCATTCGGTGATCACCGCATCGAAGCCTCGACGGGCTGTCGTGCTTGGGAGAGACGTGTCGACCTCGAAGGAGCCCGTCCCGTCTCCCCACATCATGAAGTCAGCCATGTCTTCGTCGGTCGGTGCCGCCCCGCCCGTGTTTACAACCGCGTAGACGTCCAAGGCACCATCCAGGTCGAGATCAATCACGCCAAAGCTCTGGGCGATGGATGTGTTTGGGTCTGGAATGGGGAAGTCCGGGAGTGACATCCCGTCGAAGTCTGTGCCGTTTCCGAGCAAGACCATCGGCTCACGCATTCCGCTGACGAGCACATCGAGCATCCCGTCATTGTTGACGTCGCCAAGGCTCATATTCCAGGGCTCGTAGGGGGCGTCCAGCATTTCGGTATCGAAGCTTTCGCCATTCCAGCGGTGAATGACCGTGTTTTGAAAGCGGAAAGAGGTCAAGATGTCGAGGTCTTGATCTCCGTCGATGTCTAGGACAGCGATCGCGCCGCCCTGTTGGTGTTCACCGTCTGGATCTGGCCCGCCGAGCAATCCGAGCGCAGCGCCTCGTTCCTCGTAGGCCACCGCGTCCAAAGGGCTTTCGCAGGTGCTTACTGGCTGATGGCTGAAGCCCTCTGTCGGGACGATAGCGGTATCGTCCGTCGACGTTTTACATGCCAACAACGTCGCTGCGAGTGGCATGAGTAAAGCGTCGCGCGAGGTGAGCATACTTCTTTTAGAGCGCCTCTTCTTCGATGTCCCCGCTCACGTCTTCGATCCGAGGCGCGAGGGTTTGCGAGATACTGGCGGCGTCGATGAGGCCTTCCAGTCGTTGTCCTCCGACTTGTGAAGACCATCCCACCAATAGGCCCTCGGCCGTGTACCAGAGGGTCGTGGCCTGGCCTTCTGGCGACCATGTGAACCCGTGTGCAGCCACAGTTCTGTCGCCCACTTCGAGTTCATCAATGCCCAGGTCTTTCAGCGGTCCTTCTAAGATCGCGCCGGTCTCTGCGGCGAGGACTTTTAGGATAGGTGTGCTTCCGTCTTCTGCGGTCGCGGCCAACGCCTCGAGTTTCCACAAGGTCTGCTCGCCGTCGACGAAATCTGTAGAGGCGAGATCGATAGCACTCGCTGGAAGCGCCCAGCTCTTCAACGCGCCGCCTGAGATGATGGTGACCTGCCACGCCCCGTCTGGCGCGCGGTGTGCCTGAATCTCTCTCGCGTTGCCGTTGTCGTCGATCGCCGCGGTGAAGTTTCCTTCGCCAAGTCGCGCAGCGATCCGCTGCCGGTATTGAAATTTGCCGGCAGGCAGGGGGATCGCGAAGGATGTCCAGCCTTGAAGGAGCCGTAAGGTTCCCGTCGGGGTTTCCAATTGACGAATGGTGACCGTTCTTTCACCGACTTCTTTGTCCCCTAACCGCAGTGTATAGCGGTTGGTCGGGGTCTCTGAAGCGTGTACGGTTCCTATGCTCAGGAACACGAGACACAGAAGGGCGGCCAAAAAACGCATGCCGGAAGGATACCCATGCGACCGTCAGGCGGCAATTGAACTGCGGGCACAAAAAAACCCCGAGGGGTCTCGGGGGCCTTCTAAATCGTGAGTATGAAAGCAAGGTACCCTGAGATTCACCAACCCGCCGTAATCCACGTTACAGAATTCGATACAGGGTGAACAGGTGTTTAAATGGGGCTAGAGAGTGGAAATGACCGATGATGAGCGTAAAAAATCTGATCGCCCTTTGCCGTTAGCGCCGCCACCTGCCGCTGTGCCACAGGCTTACAAAGCTTGGGCGAGTCAGCGTCAAACAGCGCGTCAATTGGGCTTGCATTTCCGGCGCTTCCCTCCGGCAACAACGGCGCTTGTGGCGTTGATCGTCGGTGTGCACATTGTGTCTGGTCTCGAGGCTTGGCGTCTTGGCGAGGCGTCTTTACTTGGCTCTCAACTCGGAACACGTCCCGTTGATGTGCTGACACGTTGGGGCGCGAAAGACGCTGAATTGGTCGCCGGAGGGGCCTGGTGGAGATTGCTTGGTTCGGCGCTGCTTCACGGCGGGCCGATGCACCTGGGACTCAACATGCTCGCGTTGTTTGGGTTGGGTCGGTTGTGTGAGGCGATCTACGGGCCGACACGTCTGTTGTGGCTCTTTGTCTTTACGGGGATCACCGGTGCGCTGCTTTCGCAGCTTGGTGGTGTTGCGCTTTCTGTCGGTGCGAGCGGTGCCGTTTTCGGCTTGATGGGTGCTGGTGTCACCTTCCGCATACGCCATGGCGGCTCGCTTCCCCCTGGTGTCCGTTCCATGCTTGGGCGGGGTTTGGCGCCCTGGATCGCGTTGAACCTATTTATTGGTTTCTCTTTGCCAGGTATCGACAACCTCGGTCATCTGGGCGGTTTGATCGGCGGGGTTTTGTTGGCGATTTTGCTCGGCAATCGGGTGATCGCCGGTTTCGGTGGCACGCCGAAAAGTCAGACAGCGCTTGCCTTGGTCGGCGGTGGTTTGATGGGCTGGACGCTCGGTGTGATGGCGATCAGCCGTTTGTTCGGTGTAGGGGCCTAAAGCGTGGAGCTACTGCTCCTGTTGGTCTCTTTGCTGGCGCTGTGTCTCGCGCTCGCGCTGTGGTGGGTACTGGGCCGTGGTGGTCGAAGAAGTCGGAACCGTGTCCGGCGCGCGCAGCGCGGTGAGACGGACGCAGAGCGTTTACTGGAAGAATGCGGCTACTCTGTCGTAGAACGTCAACTCTCGGCCGGTTGGGAGATTTACGTGGACGGTGTGCCGCGTGATGCTCAGGTTCGGGCAGATCTGCTGGTGGAGAGTGGCGATGGTCGGCGTCTTATCGCCGAGATCAAGACAGGAACTCTTGCGCCCAACCCGACCTACCCGCCGACCAGACGCCAGCTTTTGGAGTATTGGTTTGTGTTCGAACCCGATGGTTTGTTGCTCGTAGATGTCGAGGCGGGAACCGTTGTAGAGATCGAGTTCGCCGTGAACTGACGCCTAATTGCAGGCCCTATCTACCGCTTGTGAAAGCGGAAAGAGGTCTGCTTCTTGGGTGCTGATCTTGTTTAACGCTGCGCTGACGCGCTCTGCCGTGGCGTCCCGTTTCGCGAGTAGGCTTTTGAACTTGGACGCGTTGTCTGTACACGTCTTGCCGGCGGTCATGCAGTTTTCAAAGCTGACTTGGGCCTTCGATGCCGCATCTTGAAGTGGGGTTAGCGATCTTTCCCGCGCCTTATCCAGCCGTTTTTGGGCGTCCTTGAGCGCATCACGCGCTGCCGCGCAGGCTGCGTCGTCTGGGGCCTCTTCAGGGGCGTCGTTGGCGCCGCCCGCTGTCGCTGGGGGCTCTTCTGACGGTGCCGGTGCAGGGGGCTCGTCGTTTTCACCTGCTGCGCTTTCGGGAGGACTTGTGGGTTCACTCGTTGCGGCGAGTAGATCGGCGACGCTGGGGCCGTTGTTGGGCACCGCGGCGGGCGCTGGCGCTGGATCCTCACCACATGCTGCGATGGAGAGGGCGAACACGATAGCGAGTGGCCAAAGATGTTGCATCGGCTGTTCTCCTGATTCCGAGATACTAACCAACATACCTGTCGTGCGACGTTGGAGTCCGTATGTCTAAGAGTGATTTGCCTCAGTTGACCCACCTTGATGCCGAAGGGAACCCGCGAATGGTGAACGTCGGAGAAAAGCCCATCACCTCACGTGTTGCGGTTGCGACGGGTCGAATTGTGATGGATGTCGCGACCCGCGAAGCGATCGTCGCTGGGCAGACCAAGAAGGGCAACGCGCTGCTTGTGGCTGAGCTCGCAGGCATTCAGGCGACGAAGCGTACGGCGGATCTCATTCCGCTTTGTCACCCTATCCCCATTGAGCGCGTTGATCTTAGCCTTGAACCCGAGGGTGAAGACGCCATCCGCGCGACCGCCACGGTGGGTTGTAGGTGGGTAACGGGTGTTGAGATGGAGGCGCTCACAGCCGTAAATGCAGCGCTTTTGACGGTCTATGACATGGCGAAGGCCCTAGACCGAGGCATGGTCATCGAAGGGGTGCGTTTGCTCGAAAAGCACGGCGGTAAGTCTGGGAGCTGGGTCGCAGACGAGGCGTGAGCGGATTGCGTTGTTTAGGCGTCGCGTTGGACCGGGAAGGTCAGGCACCTCGGTCCGCCCCGACCTCTGGAGAGCTCGCTGCCCTCGATGTGAATCGCGATCTTTCGTTGGTCGTCGACTAAACGCTGAATATCGCCGTCTGCTTCTCGGTCTAGAAGCGCCAGGTAGCCTTTTGGATCGATGACGGTGTAGCCCGCTTCTTTCATGGCGTTGGCGGTGTGCACGTTGCGCCCGTACCCAATCGCGATTCCTGGCGCGAGCGCGACATAGTTGGCGCCATCTGTCCATTGTTCGCGTCGGCCGTGGATAGGGTGTCCGCCACCACAAAGCGTCACGTCGAGCGTATGACCCACGGTGGCGAGCGCGTCGATTAGGCTGCCTGGGAGGTCTTCAAAGACGAGCTCTGCCCCCGATGCACGGATCGCGATGACGGTTGCTTCTTCAGGGTTGCCTTGTTCCAAAAGTGGGGCGTAGCACACCGCTCTGGACGGTTCAGTGAACGTGAACACGGTGTCTAAATGCATCGAGCTGCGTTGTTTGGGCATCTCCACCACAAGCACGCGCTCGAAGCCTTGTGCGAGAAGCTCTTGCGAGAGTTGGACGATGCGCGACCATGTTGTCCGCTCGCTCGCGCCGATCAGAACCGTCTCATTCGACGCCACCATCACGTCGCCACCTTCGATAGTCAACGGGTAGGAGCCCCCCGAGTCTCTTACCCAGCGGCAATGTTTGGCGATGCGCGCACCCTCGAACCAGGGGTGGTGGTCGATCACCGCCCAAGTCAGCACCGTTTCACGGCGCCTGGCCGGTTTGGAAGCATTTCCGACGATCACCAGATCGCCTACCACTGCTGCCAGGTCTCGTGTGAAGAGCAGGTTGGGGACGGGGGGAAATAGGTCGGGGTCATCAACCTTTCCACCGAGTGTCCCGACGATAAGCGAGCGCGCAAGGGTCAGACCGTCCAGTTGCTCCAGCGCTTGGGCGTTTTTGTCATCCAAACCGGTGAGTCGCGCGGTTTCTTCAATTGTGAATTGCCTCGCCGTAGGGTCTTCCAAGACTTTGGCGAGCATCTTGTGGAACATGCCTACCTCTGCTGCGGACTCCAGAACACGGCACAACGCGTCGTGTTCGCGCGCCGCGCCTGGCACGTGCACCAGGTCGTCGAACAGCAGGTAGCTTGAACTCGAAGGTTCGATATGGGCGGGTAGCATGCGCCCCAGGGCGGGACCTGGTGGCGTCACGATCACGCGCCGTAAACGTCCGGTTTCACTGCCGACACGTACGGTCGAGGATTCAGAATGGGTCCAGGCCAAGGTCTTGTTCGCTCCGTCGAGGGGTCGACTGGGGTATCTTCAGATCATGGTATCCCGAGTGCATGTCATCTACCGTCGCTGGGCGGAAAACCCGGACCCTGACAACCTCACGCGTTGGGTGTTGGCGACGGTTCACAGTGTCTCGGCCTTGGGGCGTGAGGCGGTGCGAGACCGGCTTCATGTCCGCGCCGCGACGCTTTCATATTGGACGTTGGTGGCGGTCGTCCCGCTGTTGATCGTCGCGTTGGCGCTGCTTGGACCGCTCGGATTGGTCGATGAGACTCAGACGTTGGTGATGGATCTGCTCTACAGCTCAATGTTGGCTGGATCTGTTTCCGAGGTCGGAGATTTTCTCGACCAACAGCTCTCAAGCGTGAAGCTCGAAACGCTCGGCGTGATCGGTTTTGTCGCGGTGTTGTTTACGGCATCGCGCATCTACTTCAGCGTGGAGTCGGTTTACAACGACATCTTTGGGGTCCGCGTCCGCCGCGGGTTCTTGCTTCGATTCGCGCTGTTTTATGCGGTGGTGACCCTGGGACCGGTTTTGCTTTCGCTGGGTTTTGTCGCCACCGGAAAGCTCGGTGAGACACTCCCTGCTGGCGTCGTGGGCGCGATGTTGCCTGTGGCGTTGACGACGCTCGCATTTGTGCTCGCGATTCGCTTGTTGCCGCAGGTCCAAGTGCGTTGGCGTTCGGCGCTGATGGGCGGAGTGGCGAGCGCGATTGTTTTCGAACTCGCGAAGGCTGGTTTCGGGGCCTATACCGCGATGCTTGGCGCAGAGAGCGCCGTGGCCCGGTTGTATGGCTCGCTCGGTTTGCTGCCGGTGTTTTTGACCTGGATCTACACGTTGTGGCTCATCGCGTTGCTCGGTGTGGAGGCCGCTTATGTGGCTGAGCATTCAGGGCGCCTGCTCCCCCTTGAGAGGAAGCGCTTGCTGCGACAACAACGCGACATTCGCACGGTCGATGCGCTGTTCTGTCTGCAGGTGATGGTGGTCGTCGCCGACCGTTATCTCGCGCGTTCCGGTGCAGTGTCTGGCACCTATGTAGCCTCAGCGCTGGGCTGTTCTGCGAAGTTGGTCGCCCGTGCGTTCGAGGTGCTGCAACAGGTGGGCGTGCTCGCACCGACTGAAGATCAAAAGACCATTCCAGCTGTACCCCCCGATCAGATCCGGGTGAATGAAGTCCTTCATTCTTGTCGTGCGGTCGTCGCACCCTCGGTGCGTGAGAGTTCTATTGAATATCGACTACAGACCCGCGTTCGTGATGTGCTCAATCGCAATCTGGACGTGTCTCTCGCGGGCCTTGTTGATGAGCTGCTGCGCGCTGAAGGAGAGCTTTCTGTTGTGGAGGGGGAGGTCGGCGCATGAACCGCCGCGTCGTGGGCGGATTGATCGCGCTTGGCGTGTGCGGCGCAGCCTTTTGGGGAGTGCGTGCGGTCAAGCGTGCCGCGGCGGACGAAGTGCTGTCTGCGGTGGAACGTTTTGAATGCACCACCGAGCGACAGGTCTGGGACTGGGCCACACTGACGCTCTACGATGTGGTGTGCCCGGGAGTCAGTGTGGGCACGCTTATCCTGGACGCTCCGGCGCTCAGCGCGACTTTTGAGACGGTAAATATCGACGTGGCAGGTTTGCCCTGGGCGCGGTTGCGAGACCTGGCCAAGCAGCGAGAGGATGCAGACGCCATGTCAGACTCGGGCAGCGCAGGCTTCGACATGCGTGCCCAGGACGTGTCGCTTTCCTATGGAGACACCACGTTCGCGTCAGGGCTTTCGGGTTCCCTTTGGCCATTCGAACTCAAAGGAGAGTCCGGCGCGGTCTCAGGAAGCCCATCGGCTGGTCTACAACTCGATCTGAAGGCGCCCCTGCCTTTCCCCGGTTTTGCGGGAAACTGGCGGATCGCGGGAGCGGTCGAGCGTGGGCTCAACACCGAGTGGGCGGTGGATTTGGCGTTGACCGAGGGGGCGATTTCTCATGAGCGGTTGAGCGAGGTCGCGCTCAAGGATGTCGACCTCAAGGTGCGTGGAGGGATCGATCTTGATCCTGTCATGCGTTTTGATGGTTGGATCAGCGCGAATCGGCTCGAGGCGAAATGTGAGCTTGAGCGGTTGGATGAGGGCGTGTTGGCGCACCTGGCGCTCGACGCGGTGTCCTTGGATGACGCGGTCTCGCCGTTCGAAGAGTGGCTGCCTGAGCTCGAGGGCGCGACACTAAATGGCACGCTCACCGTAGACGTCAAGAAGACCCCTGAGGCGGAGTGGAAGCTCTTTTTGGACCTCAAAGATCCGTGGATCGACGGTGTGATCGCGACCGGGTTTCACCGTCAGCTTGGCGAGGGTCGGTTGAGCTTACGGGTTCCGGATGGCACGGGTGAGGATTGGCGGCTTCGGACCACTGGACGCAACCACCCCAACTGGACCCCGCTGCCGGTCGTCTCTCAAGCGATGCAGGATGCGGTACTGGCTGCAGAAGACGCGGGCTTTCGTCGGCATCGTGGCTACCACCTGCAGTCTATCTCCGAGGCTTTCGAGGAGAGTATGAAGGCCGGCGAGATCGTGCGGGGTGGCAGTACGCTTACTCAGCAGCTGGCGAAGAACTTATTTTTGGATGGTCGGCAGACCTTGCGGCGAAAGCTGCGCGAGGTGTTGCTCGCTATCGAGCTCGATCGGGTCCTTGGTAAAGACGGTGTGCTTGAGCTCTACCTGAACGTGGTGGAGTGGGGGCCTGATATCTTCGGCATTGGTCAAGCCTCCGAGCGCTACTTCATGAAGCGACCGATGGCGCTTAATCCTCGAGAGGCGGCGTTTTTGGCGGTGCTCCTACCTGCGCCCAGGACTTACTACGACGAGTGGTATTTGACCGACCGCGGCGCTTCACTGCGTGTCGGCTGGGTCTTGGACAATATGGTCGCCGGCAAGATGCTCACCGCCGAACAGGCTGCGTATTGGAAGGACGAGTTCATTCAGTTTGTCCCTCCGCCTGTTCAGCCCAAATCCCAGCCTTGAAGCCCCCAAAGAAAATGCCGCCCAGGTCGGGGGTGACCTGGGCGGCGAGGGGCCAGTCGGGGGGCTGGCTTGGGGTTAGAAGTGGAGGTTGAGACCCATCGTGCCTTGCAACGAAGCGGGGACGGAGGGGTCTTGAGCGTCAACATTTAGGTAGCCGATGCTCTTGGCCTCGAAGTTGATAGAGGTGCTGTCGCTGACGTTCAGTTCGACACCAAGACCGATGTGGGGTCCGAACAACTGGTCTTCGACGTCGACCGAAAGCTGGCTCACGCCATCAAAGTACGTGTCGGAGTAGTTGCGGTTGGTCCAGGTGACACCAGCCAGGGCGTAGGGGCTGACCGTCGCCCAAGGTACAGCGAAGAACTGTACGGAGGCAGAAAGCGGTTCAGTGATACGCGTGCTGCCGTCTTGGAAGCTCTGGTCGTGGTAGCCCCAGCTGACCTCAAGGCCGACCGGTTCTGCGAGACGAGCGCGAGCGGCTACACCGAGTCCGAAGTCACCGAAACCGATGTCTTCACCGACGCCAGCTGCCTCATAGGCGCCCAGGTAGGTGCCGCCACGGATCCCGAGAGACAGGGTGCCGGAGCGATCTACCGAACGTTCAGGGACTGGTACGAAGGTACGCGCAGGGTGGACGCCACGGTGACGCTTCGGGTGAATAAAGACGCCATAGGTCCAACGTGGGCTGTGGTTCCATCGCCAGCGCGCCTGTGCCCGATTTGCAGCCGCCCGCTTGGCAGCCGCGCGCTTGGCGGCAGCACGGTTGGCTTCAGCGCGTTGTGCTGCTGCGCGTTGGGCGGCAGCGCGTCGCTTAGCTTCCGAAGCACGCACCGCAGAGTGGCGCTTGCGTTGGTTTTGGCCCTTCCGCGCCTTCTTGTTGGACGAAGACGACTTCGAGCCTGATTTGGCGTGGCGCTTGCCGTGATGTTCGGCCTTCTGTGCGTTTTCCGTGACGGTTTCTGCCACGTTGGTGTCGACCGCAGGTGCGGCCGCTGCGGTGGTCATACCGGCGGTAAACATCAGGGCGGCGAGAGAGAGTGTGGTGCGGAACATGTTGTCCTCCAGGTGAAGTGATGAAGTGTTCATGCACCGGAGAGACGGGAGCCCTGGAGGTTCATTCAAAAAAAGATCAAATAATTTTTTCTATTGGAGCTTCAGATCACGGTTTTTTGAAATTAGATCTTCGCTATTCCTGCAAGAACGCGTGTCTCAATGTCTCGATTGTCGGCCCTGAGAGGACGTGAGTCAGGTCCGTTTCGACATGTCGTGCGTAGCGCGAGACGTTCTTGCCTTTTCTTTCAGCGACCCCGCCTACCTGGAGTGTGTGCGTCGTGCCGTTTACGAGTTTGGCTTCCAGCGTGAAGCCTGGGGCGTCTAAGTTCGCCGCTTCAGGGGCCTTCCCTGTAATCAGGGTGGTTGCACGTAGGTTCGAGAGTGCGTTCAGTGTGCGTTGTGCACGTCGGGTGTCTGCGTCCATGTGAATGGGTTCGATCACGAGCCATCGGTTGTTGCCTTGATCGTGACGCAGGCGAACACGGGAGCTGCCTTGGATCAAGGTCATGGTGTCGAGCTGGTTTCTGGGAAAGGCAAAGACCGTGTGGTCGACAAAGCCGCTTTTAGGAAGAAGCAGCCTGTCGATAGAAGCACGCGCGACCCGGTATACGTTGGGTTCCGCGTCGACGCGGACGAGCATCGCTTTGCCTTCAGGGCTCTCAACGGCCTCAAGCGTGTGCTGCGTACCGTCGGACATCGTGATCGTGGTCTTCACGAGCGGGCGTTCCCATCCGTCTCCGAAGCCTTCGGCGTGGATTTCGCTGGCCCGCATGGTGGTCAGGGTCCTGGAGATCGCGTCGACCAACTGTTGATCTACCCCCCGTGTATTTAGGGGCACACCCACAAGGCTCTCGTTCGCTTCCCATTTGGCGTCATCGATCGACGCCCTGCTGAAGTGTAGTGCGCCTCCGTCGGCGCGGTCTATACGCATATCCGTCACGGCGGTGGCGTCTAGTGCCGTGACCATGCGGTTGCGCCAGTCGTTTGCGTCTCGTGCGTAGCGTCCGCGGCCGCCGACCTCGGCCCGATAGACCGCCTCACTTCCCGACAGGCGGATGAGCGATGCACCTCCAGGCACATCGTTTCCTACGGTGAACGAGAGCACTGGGCTGTCATCGCCCGCGAAGAACTCAGCGACCACGGAGGCGTCTGGATGTAGGCCGTATTCTTTCGTCCGTGCCTCGTCTGGTTCGGGATCGATCAGCACTTCGGTGACGATGGGTTTGCGGAACACTGTCAGCAGTGAGCGCACCCGGGCGTGATCAGCGGTGGCTTGCAGCGGCTGAGTGACGCGCCATGTCTCGCCCTCTCGAGTGAGCGTGATCTTGCGCCCAAGGCGGGTGAGTTCGATGCGGTCTACTGCCTCTTTGTCCAAGGCACTCATTGTCGGCAGTACGGACTCTGTGAGCGTAGGACCTTCGGTGCGATCGACGAGCACCAATCCGAGGCATAGCGCGGTGATGATCAGCAGCCCCTTTGTACGTGCGGTAAGGATCATGATGCATCCTCCCGACGTGTCGGGGCGTTTGCTTGGCGCTTTCTACGAAGGAACAGTGCGCCACCGACGCCTAGTAGCAAGAGAGATGGAGCCAGCGCGTTGAAGGCTTTGAGCAGATGTATTTGCGCGGTGTTGGGGCGTTCTAGCCTTGGAAGCTGAAGTGAGCGGCTACGTATACGGATCAAGTCTGTGTCTTGGACCAACCAGTCCGAGAGGTTCGCCACGAAGGTGGCGTTGTTCGCGACCATCTCGGCGGACCCGATAACGACAAGGCGTGTGGACGCCCCGTCTTTGATTTTGCTCGCCGGGTCGTCTATTGCGACATCTTCTGCGGTGATCGTCTCTGCCGGCGCTGGAGGGATTGGACGATCGGCGAATACGGAGTCGAAGGCGCCGGTGACGGCGATGGCGACGGGCCAGTTACCGGTCTCTTCGCCAGGCGCTGTGACGCGATAGGCGTTTGGATCGGCGCTCACGATACCTTTCACGCGCCCCGAGGCGTCGCTTGAAGAGGCCAGGATCTCGGCAGACAGCCCAGCAGGCAGGGGATCGATGATTTGCAGTGAAGAACTGAACGGCGCGAGCATCTCTTTCAGGTCTCGTACGACCGGGTGTTCTTCCGAGAGGTCGGTCAGGCTCGGGATGAGCGGGTAATTTACGGGCATTGAGACGACGCTGTTGCCGCGTTTCACCGGGAGTCTGATCTTGCCATTTTGCTTGCGGTCAACGATAAGGTCGCGATTGACTTGAACGCCGTAATGTCCAAGCAGCCCCTCCATGCCGGAGTAGACGGGTGTGACACGCATCGATCGTAGGTCGGGTTTATGGTTCGCAACGAACACGGCCAAGGCGCCGCCGCGCATAACGAACTGATCGATTTGATAGAGCGCCCGTTCGGTGTAGGTCTGCTGCGGTCCGATAATGATTAAGGCGTCGAGGGCTTCTGGCACTGAACCGGGCCCGCCGAGTGTGACCGGCACCAATTGGAAGCGGTCACCGAGTCGGTCAAGGATCGCTTTGAGTGGCGCTGTGTTGCCTTGAAGCGGGTTCACTTCGCCAAAGCTCGTCGCGAAGCCTACGACGGGAAGCTCTGGATTTTTGATGAGCTTGCGGAGCGTGGTGGCGAGTTCGTATTCGAGGGTGTCGGTTCTCGTGATCGCAGGCATGACCTCTTGGCGGTCGCCGTAGACAAAGCTCGCGCCCATGTAGACGGGGCGCACTTCAAGCCGATCTTCCTCACGGTACTGGAACTGGATGCGTTGGACGCCGAACCTTTGGGCTTCTTCCTCAAGTTCGATGTAGCCGGTGGGATCTCTCACCGAGATCTCCATTCGACCACGGGAGTAGGCTCGCAACTCTTCGAGTTTGTCTGTCAGTACGCGCTCGTGGTCGGCATACTCTGCTTCGAGGTCTTGCGTGAAGAAGACCTTTACGATCAGCGGGCGCTCGAGGTCTTGGACCAACGAAATCGTAGCGGGGTCTAAAGAATGAATTCTGTCTTGGGTGATGTCTGCGCGGATAAAGTGCTTCGCAGACAGCAGGTTGATGCAGACGACGATCAGCAGCACCAGCCCCATCTGGAACCAGCGGTTCAGGTGTAGCGCGTGGCGAAGATGCATCTACTGAAACCTTCTGCGAACGAGCGCGAAAGTCGCGAATTCAAGCGCCAGGTAAGCCACTGAAAGCGTGAAGATCAGATTCCGGCTGTCGAGTACGCCGCGCGCCAATGTGTTGAAGTGGTACTCGAACGAGAGGTACTGCGCGAGGGGAAGCAAGGCGCCGGGCACGCGGTGTAGGAAGAAGCCCAGCGCGAACGGCAGCAGGCAGAGGTAAAGCGAGAGCAGGAAGGCGACGACTTGGTTGTTGGTACAGGCGCTGCTGGCGGTCCCTATGGCGCAAAATGTGGCGCCGAGAAGAAATAGCGCCAGATAGCCGCCGAATACAGGCCCCCAATCAAGCGCCCCCATCGTCGAGAGCGTGAGCGGGTAGGTGAGCGTGAGCAGTAGAGCGAGGCTTACGAGCGCTAGCGCAGCCAGATACTTGCCCCAGACGATTTGCCCTTCCGTAATGGGGAGCGTGATGAGTGATTCATAGCTGCCGGTGCGTAGCTCTTCAGAAAGCAGTCGCATCGTGATTGCCGGGACCAAGAGCAGCTGCAAGGTGGCCGTCCAGAAGAAGACCCGCCGCATGGAGACTACTTTTTGAAGAAAGATGTCGTCGAACCACAGCGTGAACACGGCCACCAGGGTCAAGAACACTGGCAGGATGATGTAGGCCAGGCTGGAGTGGAAGAAGCGTCCAAGCTCTCGCTGGAAGACGACCCAAGTGTTGCGCATATTGGAGATGACCTAGCCGTTTATGAGTTCGCCGCCGTATTGAACCCACGCAGCGACCCCACCTTCTAGACTTGTGGCGTTCATGATGCCGAGGTCGCGCAGCTTTCTCGCTGCGGTTTGTGACCGCATCCCGGAGGCGCAGTAGCAGACCACTTCATTGCATTCCTTCAGTTCCTCCCAGCGGGCGTCGAGTTCGCCGAGTGGAATTTTGATCGCGCCGGCGAGGGTGCCTTGCGCGGTCTCTTCAGGTTGGCGTACATCGACGACGGTGACGTGTTCGCCCGCACCAAGTCGCTCAGCCAGCTCGGCAACGCCACATTCGAGTCCTGATAAGGACGCAGAGTCGATCCCGCTCCCGCTGACAGGTGAACTGAGAGGCGCGGGACGGCTGGCGTTGGACGTATTGCGGTTGTCATTAGCCATACGGCCCAGTCGTCGCGCGACTCGTCGAAGGATCCCCATCGATTCGCTCCGAAAGGTTTGAGTGAAAAGGAAAAATAGCCGCTTTCAGCCTTTGCGGCTCGAATCCGACCGGTAGTGCGGTCGCTGCGCTACCAGTTGTGGGTGAATCCCCAAAGCATAGGCCCGGTCTCGGGGGTGGGTGGAGTAGACCAAAATCGCGCTGCTGCGTTGTCCTGATTGGTTTTTCGATGTGTAAAGACCGTCGTGGTTCCGACCGCAGCG
>Ga0163179_10001028_pt1 | contig 19969 bp, 18 predicted proteins | sample AtlANTMetagenome_FD_109643 | JGI IMG/M metagenome (GOLD analysis project Ga0163179, IMG submission 109643) | Marine eukaryotic phytoplankton communities from the Atlantic Ocean - Atlantic ANT 2 Metagenome | ecosystem: Environmental > Aquatic > Marine > Oceanic | place: North Atlantic Ocean... | reverse complement strand
TGTTGCCATGTTCCGCTCCTACTCCACACGCCAGTAGAGGACCTTGCCCTCACTGCTGGCACTAAAATCAAAAACCGCCGTAATCGTGCGGGATGTCTCTTCCACAAAGCCCGTCGAGATCACACGAAAGACCGTGGACTTACTTCCAACGGCTTTCTCCAAATCCGGGTCCACAGATACGCCTTGGGACTCCAACCAGGACACAAATTCCTTCCCACTCTTAAAATCAGTGAGAAGGTTGTACTCCTCCATCTTCTCCAAGAGCTGATCACAGGTAAAATCAGAGGGAATCGGCGAAATATAGGCCTTCATCAATCCCTTGATCACCTCATCCGAGGCGGTATTCACGTTGACCTTACCGCTTCCATAGATGGTGATCTTATCGCCAAAACGCTCAAAAACTGCATCTTGCCAGCCTTCGACCAAACGAATCTCTTCCTTGGTATCAAAGGCGGTGTTTTTCGTGAGATAGGGCGATTCCAAGCGATTGTAGAGGTCATCTTCATAGCCACCCATCGCGCCCGATCGATTGGTATCCCTATCCATCCAATCCTTGAGATTGGCAATCAAATCCCACCGATCGATGTTTCGATCGTAGAACCACTGATCGTTCTCTTCACCCGACATCAAACCATAGAGCTGAATGGCGGTGGGGTTCTCCATAATGGACTCTAAGGAGCTGACGGAAAGACCTCGAATCGACACCTTGGCATCCTCATCCTCGATCTCCGCTGAGAAATCACCGTAGAAGTCCAAGAAACCTTTGTCGGCGAACAAACTCGTGCTCTTGTCGCGACTCTCTTGTCGTTCTTCTTCGCTCAAGCCTTCTGTCTTAAAGCGCTCAACGTCATCCTCGTCCACATCACCGTCGGTCACCATGAACATCCGCAGCAGTCCCGTGTTGATGTTCGGGACGGCCTGCCAAAGGGCATTGCCAAGATTGACGCCCATCATCTCCGCGCCTTGGGAGAGCTGGCTGTTGTCACCGAGCTGCTTATTGGCCACAAGAATCAACCGGTACATGTTGACCCCGGAATAGGCCAAACCTTCTGCAAGTAATGATTCCTTTTCATGTCGTGCTTTTGCGAGCCGAATCTCTCCCGACAAACCGATGTCGTAGCCCAGAATACTCGCAAAGGCCAACGTCATCGTGACCATCAACAAGGCCACGCCGCGCCGGGCATTCGTGGGACGACCACCCACAAAAAACCGGTGCACCGCTCGACCATGACGGCGACCGCGACGACGATTCAAAAAGGTCCAGAAGCGCTTCATCGGCTGCTCCCTGGAAGTCCCCGAGCACCGCCGGTGCCGCCACCTGGCAAGCGTCGGGTGTTGCCACCACCAAGGGGAGACGTCACGGTGTTCCCGGATCCTGTGGCAAAGGCTGACTTGTTCAAGTTGGAGGCATACTCCAACAACACCGTTGTGGCGTAGGTGTACTCCTTGGTCTCGTCCTGGCTTTGGGACGATGGCCCTTCCACGACAAGAATGACTCGCACAGCCCGAGGAAGTCGGTTGGCTTGCTCCACTCCTTGACTGTCCCACTCATCAGCCCACTCATCATTGGTGCCATCGAGATACTTAAAATCAAGCCGCTTGACGCCAAAGGCCAAAGGCAAGATCACCCCATCCTTGTCCGGCTCATGATCAATACGTGGTGCTTCTCTATGCAGCAGCACGTAGCTTCCACTGTCATTAGGGTCGATCTCACCCCAATAGGTCAGCTCCGTCTGATCACACTCACGGGCATCCTGATAAATTCGATGATGAGAGAGGGCAGCAAACCACAGAGAGTCGATCTCTCCATCATCCTTGCCCACAAAAACGGTCCGGTAACTGTTGGGACTACTCACATTGCTGGTGAGATACGCCAAGGAAAGCTCACGGGAGATCCGATTGAGCGCCATTCGAGCCTGCTGCCGAACCCCATCTTCTGCTTCCAGCTTCTCTCGATTCGCAAGAGCTTGTCCCACAACCCCAGCCGTCATCATGCCAATTAGAGCCAAGATGGCCATACTGACCATGATCTCCATCAGGGTCATTCCCTGTCTCATGCGTCGAGCGTTCATTGGGTCGCTCCCCCGACCGAGGCATTGCCCTCGCCGGTCAGACCGCCCGCCCCTGCTCCCGGCACCACCTGGCCAGACGGATTGATCACATGGGTCACATACTCAATAGGCATGGCACGATCGAGTTCAATTTCAGTCCACCACACCCGCACTCGGAGTTCCCGCATATACGGGGCCAACATCTCACCGATAAACTCACCGTCCATGCCGAGATCCGACAGTCCAGGCTCATCCTTCACGCCGCTGTTGGAGGACGTCTCGCTTTCCTCACCCCAGTAGCCGGTATTGGCCAAATCTCCCGCCATACTCGACATACTGCCGGCCAGCCCCATATCGACTTCGCGCACCGTATAGGCCCAACGATACTCGTCAAAGGCCTCCGCGTAGTCATCGAGGTCATCCTCATCGAGGACAAAGTCTTCAAAGTTGCCCTCTTCTTCTAAATCCGTGTCGCCAAAGCCCTCCCTCTCCAGCATCAATCGCACCTCAGTAGCCTTCTCACGAGAGAGAAAAGTCGCTGTGGCAATCCGATTGGACACATAGGTTTTCTTGGCCGTACTCGACTGTACACTCGTCACCGCAAAGAGCTGCAGAGCAAGAATCGACAAGGCCATAATGACCTCGAGCAAGGTGAATCCGGCACGACGCGTCTTCATCCTTCCAACTCCGGCCCTTCCTCAGGCATCCAGCCCAAGGCATCCTCCAACTCGACCTCTTCGTGATGAATAATCACCCTACCGGAGAGAGCTTCCACCTCGATGGTGTAGCCCTTGTCGAAGTTGTTGGCGTCCACAATACGAATGAAGGTAGGCTCGGCATACCCATTCGGAAAGATGTAGGAATACGCCATAGCGTGGGGTTCATCGTCCTCGGGTGGAGAATCCGAAGCCACCACTGGATCTTCGTACTGAGGAGTGTGAACCCAAGCGAAGACCGTACCAGCCGGAAGCGCAATCTTGGCGGCGCCCTCTTCATCCGCCTCCGTATTTTCAGCATCTTCCTCTCCTGTGGATGCCTTTTTTCCAGGGTCTACGAGTTGGGCCAGAATCTCATCGGTGGTCGACTGAAAGTTCTGGAGCTTAGATACGGTCTCCTCTGCTTTGCCTTCTTCAATTTCACGCTGAGTATAGCGATTGAGCTCAGAACGAAGCTGGTCCTCATGGGTTTCACGAGTCTCCTGATCGTAGAAGATCAGGCTGCTCGGATCGCCGACTTGAACCGACCAGGTATTCTCATCCAAGTCAAAAGCGATTCGAAAGACCACGTTCTTCAAGCCCGCTTCCTCCCGCAAATAACGGTAGGTGCTTGCCAACTTCTTCGTCGCCACATGGCGCTCCACACCGAGAAGGCTGCTGAGGGAAGACACCGCCACAAAAAACACGCCTGCCATGATGGCCAAGACCACCATGATCTCCATCAGGGTCATGCCCCGACGACCGGATCGTTGGCGTAGCGTGCGCTTTGGCATCTTACTGCTCCACCATCTCCCCGGTCTTCATGACCAGATCCCCATTGACGCCATCACCGCCTTGTTTACCGTCCTCACCATAGGAGGTGAGCGTGTAGGTTCGGCCAGAAGATTCGTAGATGAACTCATTGCCCCAGGCATCTGCATTTTTCACACCATCCAGCTCGCTCAAGGCTTTTGGGAACTTCATGTTGTTCAAAGAGGCATGAGTCACCAACTCTTTGTGGATGTTGCCCATCTTGATTTCAGTCGTCTTCACATTCGACTTGCTGAAGGTGCCGAAGACATTGACAGCCACCACAGTCGCAATGGTTCCGATGATTGCGATAACGACCATGATTTCCATCAGGGTCATACCGGAGCGCGATCCCCAGAGACGACGACGGGGACGAAGGGTTGTGGATTTTTTGGACATTGGAAGACTCCTGGTTTCCTAAAGAGAGGACATGTCGAGCATCGGCAGCAGGATGGCCACGGCAATCATGGCCACCACACCACCCATAAAGAGGATGAGAAGAGGTTCGAGCAGGCTAGTGAGCCCTTGGAGCGTGTTCTCCAACTTCTGGTCATAGGAATCCGCTACACGTGCGAGCATGGGTTCCAGCTCTCCGGTGCGCTCTCCAATGGCAATCATGTGCGTAACCAAGGCCGGAAATTCGCCCGATTGGCGCAGGGGTACCGCGATGGATTCACCTTCCGCGATATTGTCCGCTGCCTCCCGAATCGCCTTGGCCAAGACCTCGTTATCAACCACCTTCTCCACAATCGCAATGGCCGTCAGGATGGGAACACCTGAATCGAGAAGGGTAGAGAGGGTTCGACAGAAACGCGCCACAGCAATCTGCCGCACGATGGGACCAAAGACCGGCATCTTCAAAAGGAAGCTGTGGTACTTGTAGCGCCCTTCTGGGGTGGCTTTCCAGCGGCGGAAAAACCAGATTCCCGCCACCAAGAGAATGGCCATAAGCCACCACCAGGCCAGGAAGAAATCCGATAGGCCCATCACAAACTTGGTGATGAAGGGAAGACTCTTCCCCATGGAATCCAAGATGCGACGAATCTTGGGAATCACAAAGACAAAGAGTCCCACGACGATCAGACCGCCGACCACCGTCATCAACACCGGGTAGATCATCGCGGAGGTGATCTGACTCTTCATGCGCACTTGCTTCTCGGTGTAGTCGGCCAAGCGCTGAAACACGACTTCAAGACTGCCTGAGGCCTCACCCGCACGCACCATATTCACATAGAGATTGGAGAAGACCTTGGGGTGATTCGCCATCGCGTCGCCCAGCGAGATACCCTGATTGACCTTTTCACGAAGGTCGGTGAGCACCACTTTCAGCTTCTGCTTCTCGCACTGGTCAATGACAGCTGTCAGGGAATCGATCATCGGCACCGATGCCGCCAACAAGGTGGAGAGTTGGCTGGTCATCTCTGCAAGGTCTTGCTGGCTGATCCGCTGGAAGAACTTACTGACATCGACTTCCATCGACAGGCCCTTCCCTCGCGTCATACTGCCGGCTTTCTGTTCGAACACCTCCGTTGGAAACACGCCATCTTTGCGCAGACGTGCACGAGCAGCCTTGGCCCCCTCTGCATCGATGAGGCCTTTGACGGATTTCCCTGCGCCGTCCAGTCCTTTGTACTCGAAGACTGCCATCGTCTAATCCAACTCCACAGCCTCTTCTTGGGTCACACGCAGCACCTCATCAAAAGAGGTGTGCCCCTGAAGCGCTTTACTCAAACCATCGACCCGCAGCGTCCGCATGCCATTCGCAAGCGCGGCACGTTTGATGGTACCGGCATCCGAGGAGGCCATGACCAACTGACGCACATTGTCTCGAACAAAAAGCATCTCATAGATACCCATTCGGCCGGAGTATCCAGTGTTGATACAGCTCGGACAGCCTTTGGGGCGATAAATCGGACCGCTGAGATCGGATGCACTCAAGCCCACATCGTGTAGCTCCGCAGCACTGGGCGTGTAGGGTTCCTTGCACTCCGAGCAGAGGCGTCGCACAAGACGCTGAGCAACCACCATCAGGAGAGAAGAGGACACCAGGAAGGGCTCCACACCCATGTCAATCAGTCGCGTAAAGGCACCAGCGGCATCGTTGGTATGCAACGTCGAGAACACCAAGTGACCTGTCAGAGATGCCTGAACCGCGTTGTCTGCGGTTTCCTTGTCACGAATCTCACCGACCATGATGACGTCAGGATCTTGTCGCAGATGGGCTCGCAAAGCGGATGCAAAGGTCAGCTTGATCTTGGGATTGACCTGAGTTTGGCCAATGCCTTTGAGTTCATACTCCACCGGATCCTCAATGGTGAGGATGTTGAGGTCAGGAGCATTGATTTCGGAGAGCGCGGAATACAGTGTCGTCGTCTTACCCGAACCGGTTGGACCCGTGACGAGAATAATGCCATGAGGCCGTCGAATCATTTGTCGGAATTCGTTGAGGTCCCGCGCCTCCATACCGACGCCATCCAGCGTAAAGACCTCACCTTTCTCCAGAATACGCATCACAACCCGTTCGCCATGACGAACCGGCAGGGTCGAAACACGCAGATCGATCTCGCGACCGGCCATGCGGATGCGAATGCGACCGTCCTGCGGGATTCGCTTCTCAGCGATGTTCAAGCCCGCCATGATCTTTACGCGCGAAACAATGGAGGCCTGCAAGCGCGGGGGTGGTTTGACCACCTCATACAACACGCCGTCAATCCGAAAACGCACGGCGAGCTCTTTCTCAAAAGGCTCGATGTGAATATCGGAGGCCCGATCCTTGATGGCCTGCGTGAGAAGACTGTTCACGAATCGAATGATTGGCGCCTGATTCGGATCGTCGAGGATATCGGCTTCGAGGTTCAAATCCGCGCTGAACTCGTCTTCATCCTCCTGCATTTCTTCGACCACAGCCGACGCGGTACGCGCCGCTTTATCAAAGGCTTTATTGATGGCATCACGCAAGGTGTTGTGCGGCATCAAGACAGGACGAATAGGGCGCCCATATAAAATACGAAGGTCGTCGGCTGCCGCGACGGTCTCGGGATTTGAGAACGCAACCTCGACAACGCCTTCCACCTCCGAAAGAGGCAGCACACCCTGTTCACGGGCATGTCCCAAAGGAATCTGCCGCACCAACTCCACATCCACCGCTTCGATATCGATGCTGTTTCGCGACTCGAGACCTGTGAGCTCGGCCAAGGTCACACAGAGCAAGGCATCGTCGACATTTTGAGAGCGCTGCAACAAGTCAAAAAGACTCATCCCAGTCCGCTCAGCCTGCAAGGCAACGTCTTCGAAGTCCGAACGCGAAACGCCTTTTTCGACCAGACGCATCTCTAACTGGCGGAGAAGCGCACTCATTCGACCGGCTCCTCAGTGTCTTCCTCGATTTCTTCAACGTCCTCTACTGCGTCCTCAACAACTTCTTCGACGTCCTCATCTGAGCTTTCCTCTACGGCGGCCTCTTCCTCAACCGCTTCTGGCTCGTTCGATTCTACCGGCTTCACGTCCTCTTCGATTTCAATGGAATCTTCCTGGCGCGGTGTCGAAATCTTGGTCCGATACACGCTGGGCTCATCAATGAGGTTCATGGAGTAGCGCAACAAGCCCTCAAGCTCCTTGGCCTGCTCCAACTCGGTGCGACCATAGAATCTCCGCAAGAACTCATCCCGCTGGGCCACTTTGACACGGTAGACTTCTTCTAAGTCCACAGGGTCATCGATGATGTGAGGAGTCAACACAATCAACATGTTGGTCTTTCTTGAACTGTCCCGGCGTCCCCGAAAGAGCGCACCAATCAACGGAATGTCCCCGAGGAGCGGCACCTTGGTCTCCACCTCGGTTTCGGTTTGGCCCATCAAGCCACCAATCACAACCGTCTGATTGTCCTTCACCAATACTGTGGTTTCAGCGGTTCTCTTCGAGGTAATAAAGCCTGCGGAAGTGACATCGAGACCACTAGAGTCCTCTTCAATCTCAGAGACCTCCTGCATGATTTCCAGTGTCACATAGTTGGATTCATTGATTTGTGGCGTGACCTTCAAGGTGATGGCCACATCTTCACGCTGGTAGGAGACCAACTGGTTGCCGTTGGCATCCAAGCCCGACGAAATCGGAAAAGGAATGTTGCGACCCACCACGATTTTCGCTTCCTCATTGTCCAGCGTCAGGATGTTGGGAGTCGAAAGAATGTTGACCATCGAGTTGGCCTGCAAGGCATTCAATGCGACACCAAAAGCGGGCACTGACAACGTACTGTTCCCACCGGTGCCATCGGGAATCGCCACATCAATGGCCTCACCGAACACACCCATGGCAAGCCCTGACAGCAAGCTCTGCGCATCAAGCCCGAAAGAGGTCGCATTGAGCTGTGCTGAGCCCATCGACAATGTGTTGTCCGACTCACCAGGCATCCCCATGTGAAAACCCACACCGGCATCCAGTGAATCATCACTGGCCATCTCCATAATGACGGCTTCCACAAAAACCTGCTTTCGACGGATGTCCAAACGGTCAATCACCCGCTTGAGAATCGCGTAGCTCTCCCGGCTCGCAATGATCACCAACGAGTTGGTGTTTTCATCGGCGGTAATTTTTACGCCGTCTTCAAAGGCGGCAGTGACACCGGTCTTTCCTTCGCTCACGCCAGAATTTGAGTCCCCCGAACGACCGATAGGTCCGCCACGACGGTTTTGAGAGCCGCGGGCATTTCGATTGTTGCGATCATTGGTGCGACGACGGCCCGTACTCGAACTGCTTCGACGGCCCTCTTCCGTAAGATTGGAGAGCACTTGTGCAACATCTTCTGCCTTGGCATGCTCCAAATAGATCACATGGATCTGCGAGCGAGATGCGGGGTCAATGTCGACATCCAACTCAGCGAGAAGTTCTTCGATCTCATCAAAGGCCGCCTCGTTCGCCCGAACAATCATCGTGTTCGTGCGCTCATCCGCGACAATCTGGGAGATGTAACGACTCTCAGAACCCACCGATGTAGAAGTGGTCTCTGCAGAGGACGGCGCATCCCGATCCCGATTTCTCCGGTTTCGCCGATTTCTGCGGTCCCGACTTCGGTTGTTGTTGCTGGTCGACTCACTCGCCGCGCTCTCCACGCCATAGATCTCTTCGATCATCTTGGCCATCTCGACGGCTTCAGCGAACTTCAAGCTGTAGTAGCGAATCGTCGATTTCGGCGCGGCCACATCCAGCTCGCTGACAATGCGCCACATACGGCGAATGTTCACACCGGTATCGGTAACAATCAGTGTATTGGTCGGGGGGTACGCGATGATGTCTGCGCCCGCACCGGCCAACTGCTGAACAATGGTTTTCACCTCATCGACCTTCACATTGTCCAACTGGAAAATCTGCGTAATGAAGTTGTCGATGTAGGGAATGTCCTCAACCGTTCCGCCCTCATACACTCGAATCGGGGACTTCTTGGCATCGGAAACAGGAATCACCTTGGTGAAATCACCCACCTTGACCGTCGTGTAGCCCATGACTTCCAAGGCGGAAAGAAAGGCCTGGTACGCTTCCGCACCCGATGCGTTCTTGTACGAAACAATTGAAATATTGCCTTTCAGACCGTCTTCAATGATGAAGTTTCGACAGGTTCTCCTGGCCATTTCTTTGATGATGTCTTGAATCGACACATCCACATGATTCAAAAGAGCGCGAGCCGCCAAACGCTTCTTTACATCCGCGCGGTCCTTACAAGGCTCATCGGGCCCGATGATTTGCTGCTTCCCATTGCTGCCATCGCCCGATTTGATTTCCGCTTTTTTCGGCTCCGAAGACTTGCGAGACTTTTTGGCCTCTTCAGCTTTCTTCTGCCGCTGCTTTTTCGCCCTTTCCACAAGGTCACCGGACTTAAAATCACCGGATTCCTCTGTGTCGCCCTTTCCTTCACCACTGAATCCCGGAAGCTTCCCAGGCGTGGGCAGCTTTCCTCCCGGCGTCAGTGTGCCAGGCAGACCAGTCCCCGGTAAAGTAGGCCGAATAGGAGGACTTTTGTCCTCATCGTCCTTGTCCTGGGCATGACCCATTGGAATCGTCAGCACAAGCACAGCCATGCTGACAAAAGTGAGTTTTCTTAGCTTTTCGAAGGTCGTGGAAATCATCACAATCTTCTCCATTCAGCGCACGTCGTACTTCATCGTACGGCGCTTGTTGCGGCGGGAAATATCGAATTGAAAGGCGCTTTCGCTCGTAAGGCTCTGAAAAGCCGTCATCGCGCCAGAATTTGAATTGATGGGATAGCCATTCACCTCGTGAATGATGTCCCCGTTCTTGATACCGAGCTTGTCCAGCAACGTACCCCGACGGATCGCACTCAAACGATAGCCGTCCACCTTGCCACTGGAATCACGGTGAGGTCGAACACGCACCTGGCTCGCCAGTTTATCGAGATCTTCAAGCGCATTGTCCATTACCGATTGGGGAACCGTGTAATGGTTGTCGCCAGCTTTCTCGATCCCATCGGCATCAATTCCATTCTTACGAGAACTGGTTTGTCGGCTCTTGACGCCGCCCTTGTCCTCATCCATCAGAATGGCTTGACGCTCTCCATCTTTGCGAATCACAACCTTACGCCAATGGATTTCCTCGATGGTCGCTTCCTCCATCAACGTGTCGCCCACGACATAAACCTGAGCTTCCGAACCACGCTTGTCCTCGGCAATGATTGCCGTGGAAAACTCCATTGGATCTGTCACAACGGTCGCCACAAGTTTGACGGGAAGGTCTGTGGTCCCTTCTGACTCATCCGATACCACCGTCTCTTGGGTTGCATCCGGGTCAAAAATATTTCGCTTAAGAATCGGCTTTTTATACCAAGAAAACGAACGCGCCCTCTCCTTCTTCGCAGGACGAGGTGCTGGTCGAGCATCCGGCGTTGTCGATTCTACGCGTTGATTGCTGACCCCATCCGCACCTGCAGGCAAAGCAAGCTTGCTCTCGAGAACAGCCATGGCTCCCCACGATAGCAAAATCGCCGCACCCAAAAGGCCACCCGCATAAGTCAGGGTTCGCTTTGAAGTCAGCCAGGTCTTTAGTTGTTCGAGTTGATCGCGCATGACAGTCCAACTAATAGCAAGAACCGGGCCAAGCAAAACAACCCAAAAACGGGGTACTGCGGCCCGATTTAAAGACAGTTTGTCAATTTCCCCTTCAACTCACCAGACTTCTGTGACAATCTGTCAATTCGCGTACCCCCTTCGCAATCCAGCAGACTTGCCAGATTGTCTCAATCCCATTTAAATGCGCTCCACTTGGAGAAAACACATGTCTAGTCCCGACAGGCTCGTTGAGGCCCTGAAACCTGTTCTTCAGAGCCTTACGGAAACGGATCTCAATCAAAGTGGCGCTGCCCACTGCCTAAACAACAGTCACGCGATCAGCAGCCCCGAAATGCAAGAGATACGAGAGATCATTCGTTCAGGAATCGAATCCGGCTGGTTTGCACCCCGAGGAGAGCCAGGAATGAAATGGGGACGACTCGCAAAGTCATCTCCGGAAACCCTCGGGTTTTCAATCGACGGTGTGCTGATGAGCCAGCCCGGACCAGGACACACTCACCCCAACGGCGAGTACGACCTTTGTTTGGCCATGGATGGAGCGCCTCTCTTCGACGGCAAACCTGAAGGCTGGGTGGTTTATCCGCCCGAATCCTGGCACATCCCAACCGTCAAAAACGGCACGATGGCGATTCTCTACTTCTTACCCGATGGTGCTATCGAATTTGGGCCAAAGAAAACCTAGACCTCATCCCTTCCGCGAATGAATCTCGCGCTGTGGGAACGGTATGACAACTCCCTCTTTCGATAGCCTTTTGTAGATCCGCGTATGCACTTCGTCGATTACAAAAACCCGGTAGCGGGAGTCTAAAATGGTGACGAACACATTAAAAAGAAGCGCCGAATCACCAAATTCATCAAATAGAATATTTGGCGCAGGCTCAGACTCCACATTCTCCACCAGCTTGCACTCTTCGATCACCATCGCTTTCAAGGCATCCACATCCGTGCCATAGGCGACGCCCAAACGCACGCCGATTCGGTGGGGAATCCGTACTCCGCCGGATTCATTGATGATCTTGGTATTCGCCATGATGGAGTTCGGTACCACAATCAAGATATCGCTACGGGTTCGCAGTCGAGTCGAACGCAAACCGATATCGGTCACTTCGCCGCGCTCACCGGTTTCTAAAACCAAGAAGTCCCCCAACTTATAGGGCGCATCCGCCATGATCGAGACACCGCCAAAGAGATTGGCAAGACTATCCTTTGCGGCAAAACCGACCGCAACACCGATGATACCTGCAGAGGCCAGCCACGCTGTAAGGTCCAAGTCCCAGGCGATAAATACAAAGTAGATGCCTACAGCGACGATAAACGTCTTGGTCGCCATCTGAAAAAACGGCAAACTCCGCTGCGTCATGATCCCTTTTTTCATCGGCGCGGCAGACGAAGAAAGCAAGTCTTCCGAAACCCGGAAAAACGCTATCACCCAGTAGATCACCACAATACTGATGAAGGAAGAGACTACGAGCCCCGGCACCTCTTCATCTGGCCGCCCAACCTCGAGCACTTTGACAAAGCCATAGAGCAAAATGCTGATTCGCACAGGGCGATAGAGCGACCGAACCACCACCTCATCGACAGTGGTCTTGGTACGCGCCGCTGCGTTGAGCAAGACACGCTTGAGTAAATAGACCAGAAACAGGGTGAACAGTGTTGTTCCCAACACAAGTCCGATCTGACGCGTAGGACTGTCAAAATAGACTTGAAGGTCTTGGAACCAATTCACTTCTTTTCTCCCAATTTCTGTAGAAGTCTACACCAGACGCAAAGATGAGGGGTCGTGTTCAAGCCATCGCTGTAGCCCAGCCAGAAGGACCGCATAGTCGCCAATCTCATTGTAGACCTGCGCAGATAGCCGAATCCAAAGGCCTTTATGCGCATGAACAAGCGCTTCGATGTGGTGTGTATCGGCGAGATAATCGTGCAACGCCAAAGCATGCTTGGCATCCGCATGATCCGAACCAGGAATGCGCATCGAACGAATGCATCCGGTCATTTCAACAGGACTGGCCAACTCCCACCCCAACACAGAAGCAATTTGCTCAGAGGCCTCTACAACCAAAGCATGATTGTGTCGCCGTACTGCCACACCTCCTAACCATGCATGAAACTCAAGCGCCGCCCCCAAAGCCAACCAAGCTGTCGGATCTTTGGTTCCGGACCAGTCAAAACGAAAAGGGTACCCCTCCGCCTCGCGCAGCGAAATCACAGCGGGATGCACATCGACTTGCTTGTCCTCACGAACATAAAGAAAAGCACACCCCTTCGGAGCCCACAGCCATTTATGACAGTTGCCGACATAGTATTCCGCCCCCACCTCTTCGAGATCCAAATCCAACATACCGGGGGCGTGGGCACCATCGACAAGGACTTCCACACCCCGCGAATGACAGAGATCCACCAAGGCTGCAATCGGCATGACCAAAGCCGAAAAGGAGGTCACATGATCCAGCACAGCAATCCGAGTACGCTCGGTAATTGAAGCAGCCACCAAGTCGATCACCTGTTGGGCATCTTCAATCGGATGCGGCAAGGCGACACGCACAACACTACACCCCGATCGTTCCGCCAAATACTCCAATGTGTTTGAGACCGCCGGGTACACATGACTCAAGGCAAGCAATTCATCTTCGGGTCCCAAATCCAAGCTTCGGAGCACCGCATTCACACCAGTGGTCGCATTCTCCACAAAGACCAAGTCCTGTCCACGCGCACCAATCAGTTGCCCCAAGCCATCCGCTTGCTCCCGCAATGCTCCCGGCAAGGTATGCACCATAAATCGAACGGGGTCGGCCTCCATTCGGGCGCGCCAAGCAGTCTGCGCCTCTAAAACGCTCCGAGGCGTCGCACCGAAGGAACCGTGATTCAAAAAACAAAGTCGCTCATCCAGCAAGAAATGCTGGCGAAGATGCGATCCAAAACGCCTCATTAGGTCGCACCAAAAACAACAGCGCCCATCGCCAATGCGATCAACACCACAAAAGCGGGATGAAGCCCCATAAGAAGCGCCGCAAATGCCGCAAATGCAATTGCTGCCGATCCAAGATCAGGTACCCCTCCAGGCCAAAGCACAACCACAGTCCACGCCAACAAACCCAACACCACTGGACGAACAGCCTTCATCGCACCGATCACAGCAGGATGAGCCTGAAAGCGGAAATACAGTGCTGCGAGCAAAAGCATCAACACAATGGCCGGTGTGGTCACACCCGCAATGGCTGCAATACACCCCAAAGGTCCGCCCACTTTCCATCCAACCATTGCGGCCATCTTCACTGCGATGGGACCTGGAAGAGTGTTCCCGAGTGCAAGCGCGTCCAAAAACTCTTCAGAACTCATCCATTGGGCGTTCTGTACGCACTCCTGTTCCATGAGCGGAATCATGGCTTGCCCACCGCCAAAGCCGAAGCTTCCAACGCGACCGAAACCCACAAAGAGCTCAAAAACCGCCATGGCTAATCAGCCGAAGCTTGGAAACTTCCCCAAATCCGTAGATAGCCATCAGGGTTGGTCCAAGTCTGATCGAAATCCGCACTCAGTGTTTTGGTCTGTGAGTCCCACGTGCCCGAAAACGTGACATTTTCTTCCCCACCAGAAACGCCCATTTCTCCGCTGATTTGCGAGCCACTCACTGTGCCAGTCACCAGAAAATCAATCTGTTCGTCAAAGGCCGTGCATCCACCACTGCCCGACAAGCTACTGCCGTCGACCACAAAGGCCATCTGCCCCTTGCACTCATCATCAAAGGTAAACGAGCCTCCATCACTGATCTCCACCATGGCGTCTACCGTGCCAGAGAGTTCAACAGGCAGTGCCACAACCTCAATCGAAACCACATCTTGGACGCTTCTCGAATTGACCATGGCTGTCGCGGTCAGCTGATGTACACCAGCAGGAAAATCAAAGACTGCGCTTTGATTCCCAGTAAAAGTCCACGCCGATGCATCGAGCGTCCACACCACTTCATCCACCGGGTAGGACTCTCCGGTCTCCTGCCCCTTGGCCTGGACCGCCAAGAAAATCTCCGCACCTTCTTGATACACACTGCCATCTGCGGGAGAGGCAATCGTCAAAACAATGGGATCGGCTCCCGACCAACCCGAGTCATTGTCGCCGGAATCACTCCCGTCACCGCTTGAACATGCAACCAACCAAGTACAGGCGAAGCCCCAAAAATGTGTTCGCATTCAAAAACTCCTTCGTGGGAAACCTACACCAGTTTCCGGCCCAAGGCGTCAAGATTCGATGGCGATACGGTGCAGACAGGTCAAAACAAGCGCAAGTGCCCAAATCGAATCTGGAGCATCCTGCCTTTTTGCGGGCACTGGACCGAGGCCAATTGAATCCACAGAAAGCCTCTCCGACACAGGCATCGCGGGTTCTGGCCAATTTGGCGAGGCTTCCTCGCCTCCAAAAGAAAGTTGAATCCAGGGTGTCAATCGCTCCAATTCTGTATCCATGGTGTCATGGTTAAAGTGCTCCTCCAACCAAGCGCGATTCGGTTCCCCGAGCTCACCGTCAATTCCCACCACAGCAAGCGTTCGATCCCGCAGTCCTTCATTCTGGTGCAGCAATTGCGTCCACTCAAAAGCAGCAGCACCTCCACCCACCAGTACCAGCCGTGTCGACACGTCACCCAGAAGCCCTTCCAATTCAGCCGACATCGCGTCAAACCCTACGTCCAAAGTCACCACTTTGGGCAATAAAGCCTGAAGCTCCAACCGCATCGCATCGCCGCGAATGACCCACAGGAGGTTTTCGTGGCGGCTCGCAATACGAGAAATCAGTGCTTCCCGCTCCAGGGCGACTGTTTCCCAGCCCACACCTGCACCCAATGTGCGCTCCAGATCATACGCAGGACCAAAGTCCAGTGGATCGTCATAGACAACGTCCTCTTCCCCTCGTCCCAAAAGAGGCTCGCAACGCTCCACCCACCCCGCAAAGTCACCATTTTCCCGGTCGACCTCGCCCCTGATCTGCGTGACCACCGATAAGGCGAAGAAATTCCTCCAATCCAATTGTGGAGGGTCGGGCATGCTCATGCGACCCGCCACCAAGGCCAAAACCACAACAGTCACCCACAATCCAATATCCAGCGGCGTCAAACCCTCTCTCCTCTTTTGGACTGCCATGGAAAGGGCTTGTCTTCCGCTGTATGCCTCGGCAAAGCCTCTCCATTCTTTAGTGAACGCTGCACGCACAAATAGAGTGCCGTAAAGAGCGCTAAGAATTCCCAGAAGGGTTTATCGTCGAAATTGAACTCCACCACCGACCACGCAAAGTAGGCAAAAATCGTTGCAGGCATTGCCCATGCAAAGGGCTCCCATGAACTGCCCTTGGTCTGCTTTACCAAAGTCTTCGCCATCTTCGCTACGCAGACAATCAACCAGAGAGCAAAGCCCACACCAATCACACCGTAATGCGCAATGAGGCCCCAAATGATGCCATGGGGATACCGGTGGATGGACTCGTAGATCTTCCAGTCGTAGTGCTGAATGACCTGAGCGTACCCCCCAGGCCCAATGCCCACGCCATAGGTGTCTTGAAACATCTCCATACAAGCCACCCAGTTCCGAACGCGCACATCCGAGCGCCAGAGACTGTCGAGATTGAGCCAGATTCGCATGAAGGCTTTCCGAGTAGACTCATCACCGCCCAAGGTGATTTGGTAGGCAAAGACCAGCACGCCAAGCATGGCAAACCGGAACATCCATTTCCGAAAGACCGGGTTGGCTAACGCCATCAATCCTGCGCCAATCACAATGGAATAGGCGCCCCCTCGAGAGCCTGAGCGCAAGAGACAAAAGAACACAAAAAGTCCCATCATCGCCAAGACAACGCGAACCGCGAAACTTCGATAGGTAAACGCGAGTGCAAAGGAAATCAACACACCAAACATCAGGTTCATCGCGAACCAATTGGGCTGTTGTCCAAGGCCTGTTTCGCGCCCACCCCCGGCCGCAATCTCAAAAGACATGCCTGAGAATTGCACAGTCATCGAAAGCAGACCGACAAAAACCGAGGCCCCAATCCAAGCCCACATCACCAAGCGAAAACGCTCAAAGTCTTGGACAAAGGCCAGAATCAGCGTCGTGGTTGTGAAGATAATACAAACGGCCACAACCTCTTGAATGCCCACGCTTGCCCGATAGGCCCACAACAAACCCATCGACTGCCAAGCCAGAAAAAGCAACAGCGGTGTACGCCACGGAAAAGACATCGCCAATGAGAGCCTGTGGTGCATTGCGTGATGTACGGCAACCACCAAAGCCAAGAGGAGCATCGGCTCAAATAGACCAATATTCATGCCCCCTATCCGGAGGAAAGAAAGCGAACCCGTCGACAGTATCCGACCGGCCACCAAAAGAAGGATCGCCGCGATGGGATATCGAATCGCGAAAACAAAGGTCAAAACTGAGACAATGAGGGCCGCAGACAATTTCCAATCAATGGTCGCCAGCAGAACAAGAAGGGTTTGACAGGCCAAAATAACAGCGAGCCAAAACGGCCCACCGAACGACTCCAACCCTCTGATCTTCTGTAGTTTTTCGCCCAATCAATCCGCCTTCAAACGCAGCATTATATTGACATGTCACGATTATGAAGTACAATCTCTTGGATTGCGTGAGGGATAACCCCCTCTAGGAGACGCATCATAACCCTTCCCTTCGGGGAATTATCGCAGGCTCGGCGCCGAGTCTGTTTTTTACCGCAAGAAAAAAACGAGGTACCTCATGAACAAATTCACCAATCTTTTTGTCGCTGCTACTGCTGCTTCTTTCATCGCACTTTCGGGCTGCGCTTCCGACGATTCTTCTGACGACGCAACCGATTCCGGCGCAACCAATGGGGACAACCCCTGCAACGCTTGCAACCCTTGCAACGCTTGCAACCCCTGTAACGCTTGTAATCCTTGCGAAGAGTAAGCACGACAGACGTCATGTTGGAACCCCCGACCTTCTGGGTCGGGGGTTCTTTTTTTTTGTTCGAAGCTGCATAATTCCGCGGTACATACACGTTATGTGAGCCTCCATGAAAGACATCCGTGGAGCGTTAATAGGTCTAGCGGTGATCGTTTTTGGTGTGGCCAGCGGAAGTCTTCTTTGGCTCTCGCTCAACTCGAACGACACCCCGGACAAAACCCGCAATTGGCTTCCTGCTAGAAAAGCAGGACTCCATGCTGCACCACTGACTGACTACGAGGAGAAGGTGCCATTCTATGAATCTGAATGGCTCGACAATCACTGGAAAACACCCATCCCGCCCCAAGGTGAAAAACCGGAGGGTTGGAGCCACATTGAAACGGACCTCGATCCCGAAACCTGCGGGATGTGCCACCAACAACAATACGCGGACTGGAAAGAGAGCTGGCATGCAGATGCGATGGGCCCCGGTGTGGTCGGACAGCTCTTAGATCGCGATACACCAGATGACCGCTTCTCCAAAATCTGCCAAGACTGCCACGCGCCACTCACCGAGCAACAGCCCCACCTCTACAGCACAGAAAAAGTCGACGGGAAGACCAAAGTTGTCGGTGTAAAAAATCCAGATTTCGATCCTGAACTACGCATGAAGGGGATGACCTGTGCCGCATGTCACGTCAGAAACTGGCAGCGACACGGCTCGCCCAACGAGAAAGCCGCCAGCAAGAATGCGCCTCACGGTGGATTCATCCCCAAAGAAGAATACACGAACTCCCGTTTCTGCTATCGCTGCCACGACTTCCGACCGGGCGCGAAGAGTCTTAACGATAAGCTCATTCAAGAAACCTATGGCGAATGGCGTCGTACAAAATACGCGGAACAAGGCATCCACTGCCAAGACTGCCACATGCCTGAAGGACGTCACTTCTTCAAAGGCATCCATGATCCCGACATGGTCAAACAAGCGTTCACTGCCAAGGCTGAGTTGCTCGAGATCGACAAAAAACGACTCCGTGCACGCCTCACCATCACCAACACAGGAGCCGGTCACCGCTTCCCCACCTATGTGACGCCTCAGGTGAACCTGGTGTTCTGGCAGGTGGATGCAATGGGCGAAAAAATCGAGGGCACCCGAAAAATGGATGCCGTCGCACGAAAAGTCAGCCCAAGTATCGGTCAGGAGTGGTTCGACACACGCCTCATGCCTGATGAAAGTCACGATTTTGAGTACGAGGTCTCACGGCACAGGGACGCTGTGGCCCTGCACGCAGAAGTGGAAGTCTGGCCCGATGAAAACTACACGATCTTTTATCGCATAAAGATTAAGAACAGAGCGCAAGACTACCCCACCACTCTTCCAATGCTCGAAGAGGCCCTCGACGCAAGTCTCAAGAGTCGCTTCACAGCGTGGGAACAACAGCTACCGCTCAACTAATCGTGCTTCCTTTTCGACGATTTCCCGTTGTCCTCTTTATCGCTCTCGCACTCTATTGGTGGATGTCTGCGACCACCGTTCGAAGCGTAGGACTTGTTGGGGAGGTCACCGCCGCTTGGGGGCTTAAAGCGCCGCCGGAAGTGGTGATCGACTGGAACGATGGGGAGGCCATTTTTGCGGATGGGTTCCGAGACGGTCCGCTTGTCGCCTCCCAGGTTCGCCCACTCGAACGGCTCACAATCGGACCTTGGTCCTTACCACTCGCAGTCAACCAATACACAGGCGGCCCCCCCGACTGGCCAGCTCGGTGGATGTATGGCCTGACCCAGTCAATCAATACAGTACTCTGGCTTCACGTCTTCCTCGGCGGCCTCCTCCTGTTTTTAGTCCACCGTTTTCTGCGATTTCATGGATCCGACATCGCAGCTGGAATCGCTGCCCTGGCCCTGGCGACAGACTGGAATTTTGTGTTCTACAAAAAAGTCCTCGGTGGGACGGAAATACTGCTTCAGACCGCGCTCCTGCTCGCCATTTGGGCACTGTGGAGTCGCAGATGGTCCGGAGGGAAGCATGGCAGTACAGCCATTGCCATTGGGATTGGCCTCGGACTACTCGCCAAGGCCACCTTCATACCTACACTGATCGCCTTTGGACTCGTCGTAATCGCGACCCGAAAAGACCGCCCTTCGATTCAGGCACCCGACCCTGTCTCGGTTGCGCCGATGCTCGGCATCATTGGCCTATTGACCGCGCCGCTGTGGATAGCCTGGCTTCACCACGGTTTTAGCGTGCCTCAAAGCCCTCATGTCGTCTCCCACGACTTTGTGGGCCTTCAACTGGATCGCGCATGGACAGGTCTGTTTCAGGATGGGCCGGCTCGAGAAAACCCAGCCAGCCTGTGGTGGTTTCTCAGCTCTCCGATGGGCTGGTTCGACGTGGCATACCAATGCAAAATCACCTCAACATTTCCATGGAG
>Ga0163179_10001027_pt1 | contig 19974 bp, 16 predicted proteins | sample AtlANTMetagenome_FD_109643 | JGI IMG/M metagenome (GOLD analysis project Ga0163179, IMG submission 109643) | Marine eukaryotic phytoplankton communities from the Atlantic Ocean - Atlantic ANT 2 Metagenome | ecosystem: Environmental > Aquatic > Marine > Oceanic | place: North Atlantic Ocean... | reverse complement strand
TTTCTTTTGTTTAGGTGTCATAGGTTTTTTCTTGGTTAGCATTTCCATCTTCTCCTTGCTTGTCTTAATCTACTGTTAGGATTTTTTGCAGCCTTTGGAAACTTCTTCATCTGTCCTGCACTTCTTGCACAGAAAGACTTTCTTCTCTTAGCTGACTTACTACCGGGTTTTACTTTGCCAGTTACAGCAGTCTTTAATTTACTTCCCGGATTATCTCTTCTATACTTAGCTACACCTGCACGTGTCATACCTGCACCAGACTTTGTAGATCTGAAGTACTTCTTTGTTTTAGGTGGTTGTTTATCCCTTTTTCTTGCCATTGTATCTTTTACTCTGATCTTTTTTTATCTCAGTTAATATTTGTGCTTGTCGCTTATGAGTTCGTGAAGCTTTGTTAAGAGCTTTAACTATCTTTCCAAGTTTTTTTGTATAGTGTGGCATTTAATTACTCTGTGCGTTTCTTTGTTTTAAGTATTCTATAATAGCTGTTTCACCTTCAGACATACTACCCATATCTCCACCCTTATTAGGATTATCAGGATACTCACCAAATTTATTAAAAAACTTTTCAACTTGCCCATCCGTATCCTCTGTAGCATTTTGATTTACAATCATAGCCATTGTTCTTGAACTAAAAAGTTGTTGAAAAAAATGTTTTACAAAAGGTGTTTGTGTTCTTCCTTTTACAAAAACATTATGAATAGCATTAATACTTGTTGGATCTGTTAAAAATTGTCTTAACACATCTGCTTGTCCTTGTCTAAATTGTCTTGCTGCAAATTCAGATAAAACATACCTAGTTGAAACAACACCTCTCACTACACCCCATACTCTGGATAGAACTGACTCAAACATCATAGGTCCGGGAATACCTGTCATAGGTTTTATACCTGTTATTGGTTGACTAACGGACATAGAAACAGTCACTAAATCATCCAACTCTTCTAAAATATTAACAGTTTCTTCAGCACCTGTCGAAACATTTTTTAATTTAACAGGATTTTTATGTAAAGCTTCAAAATAAGGTCTGTAATTATTATAACTTGATTGCAAAGCTTTTGCATCTAAGTTATCATAAAAACCACTAACTTGTTTAACACCGTTTAATTCTTTTATAGACTTACCAATTGTTTCGATTGCAGAACCTTCATCTGTTATTTTAAAAGCTTTAGAAGACAAAGCAGTAACAAAAATATCATTTAAAGATTTTTTAATAGATTCTGCTTTTTTAGCTGCTGATCCTCCTTCACTAATTTCAATATCTAATTCATGTAATAATTTAGCAATAGGTGTTTTAACTTCTTCAGGATAGTTAATAACTCTTTCTATACCATTTTTTCTTATTGTAAAATTGCTTGTTTCACCTCTTAAATTTTGACCAAATCTTTCTATTTCATTAGGATCTAAATATTCTTCTATGGCATTTATTCTAGCATCGTCTACATCTATTTTACCTGCATAGTATCTTAAACCAACATCTTGTCTATCTAACACAGTAAGAGCATCTGCAATAGCTTCGTTTCTTTTTAAAGGATCGCTTACACTTTCTGCTGAACGAATAACTCCTTCCAACATACTTGATCCTAACACTCCACCTCTTTCTTCCTTCAAAGAATCTAAATCTGCTTGTAATCTTCTAAATACATTCTCTTGTTCTTTAATAATATTTGTGCTTGTTACTGAATGAAAATCAGGTATTTTTCTTAATTCATTAAAATCTTCTTTACTTATTAGATCATATTTTTTCATATCTTCTAAAAGACGTAAATCCATTTTATTATGAAAAGCACGACCTAATACTTTATCTTCTTCACTTAAAGCACTTGCAAAAGCTCTTCTAATTGATTTTTTAAATTTAACTTTATCTTTGTTATCTAGTAAGTCATACATACTTCTTAAAGAGTTAATTGTTTCTGCATTACCTCCTTGTTCTAAAAATTTACTACCAGACATAATTGAAGGATCAATTAATGAAATAAATGTTTCATCTCCTAATGTACCTGTTTCTGAAACATCGTTAGCTAATTTTTCTTTATCATTTCTAGACATTTTAGCACGAGCATCTACACTAAAAGTTTCTTGTTGTTTTTGTAATTTTTTTTGTTTAAGCAATGCAGGTTTTCTTAAAGGCATTGCAAACCTTTTAAAAACACTTTGAGCATTTCTTAAACCATCTAATTGAACACCTAAACCATCTTTTTCTAAATCATCAAAAAAAGCAGTTAAAACATCCATCATATCTCCTGCATCTTGTTGTTGAATATTAGATTTAGAATTAAACATATCATTAAAAAATTTCATTCTTAATCTATGTATTTCTTTTAAACTTAATGAAGGTCCTAAATATTTTTCCTTTATAGAATTTAAAAAAACTTCTTCATCTGTTCCTGCAACTAAACGTGAAATATCGTTTGAAGAATCAGGATCAAGTATATGATTTTCAATCCAATTACCTATAGTTTTTCGTGCATCCACATCCATAGGATCTTTTTTAAGGGTATCAAAAGTTTTATCAAACAACCCTACTCTGTACTCTACATCAAAATCACCACCTCTGTAATTCTTTCTTGCAGTGTCGTTAATAACATCTACTTTTCTAGCTAAAGCTTCAATACCTTCTTCTGGTAATTCACGTATAGTATTCTGTCTTAACTCACTTAAAAAATATTTAAGCCTACCTGCAGATAATCCCTCTGAAAAAGTTTGTGTTTGAGCAGCTTTTTGGCTTATTAAATTTTCTAAAAGTTGTTCAGCTTTTGGTGAAGCTATCATAATGTCTTTACCTGTATCAAGATCAGTAAAAGCATTTTCGTAAGCTTTATTTACTTTTCTTTTAGAGTTAGCAAATATAGTTGAAATTAAAGCAGAGTTATCTCTATCAAAAGCTCTTTTTATATCTGCATTGCCAATGCCTTCTTCTGCTATTAATTTTCTTTTTGCCATTATAGCATTGTTTTGTAATTTTAAATCCTCTAATCCAACTGTTTTACCTTTTAAAATTGTGCTTAAATCTTGTCCAGATGCAGTTACTTTACCTGATTGACCTGCTACGGATCTTTGTGCATCTCCTAGCATATCTTTAAATTCACCCATTAAAGTATCTATTTCTTTTTCTCCTGAAGCCATTAAACGTAAATCATTTAATTCTTGTTCTATAATTTTTATGTTTATTTTTTGTTGATCTTCTAAATTACTTAATTGATTATTGATGTTTCTTTTAAATGTTTTCTTAGGTTGTAAAAAAAATCCTGCATCTAAATTACCAAGAAGAGCAGCATTTAAAGAACGTATACCCTGTAGGTTAAGAACATTATAAACCATTGGAGCAAAATTTTCTGCTGCTTCACCCATTCCTTTTTTTTCTGCACGAGATTTAACTTTATCAAATATTCTCTGAAGATTTTCTATTGATTGATAAATTGGTTGTTGTAATTCTGGTTTTTGTAATTCAATTCCTTTAACAATATCTTCATAAAAACTTATTTGTTTTTCAGATGTACCTACTATTTGTTGTTTCATTTTAAGTCTTTCTTTAGGATCTGTTATTACATTTCCCTGACTATCTTTTAAATTTCTAGGACTTAAACCTCTAGCTCTTATAAAATGATCTAACACTACTTCATCTTTTTCTCTACCTAATACTTTATCAGATAATCTACTTAATCTAAGAGGATCTGCATATTTACTTCTAAGTGCCATATTTCCGTAAGCAAGAAGATTAAAAATTATAGATCTTCCATTACCTACTAAAACAGGTGGAACAGTTAATGCAGCCAACACACCTGCTAACGGAGCTAACCAATAAGAGTTTTCTGGTGATCTTGCTTCAATGTAAGCAATAGCAACTGCTCCACCCAAAGCAGCAGAACCTTCATAGGCAAATTCACTTTTAAGTCCAAGAGCATTTCTTCTTTCAATTACATTTAATTCTTTTTCGTATTTTTCTAATCTCTTTAATTCTTTTTTAGCTGAAACAGATAAATTGTCTATACCTCTTGGTCCTAATAATTTGTATCTTTCCAAAGGAGATTTAGTTAAATTTTTTAATTCTTGATCAGTAGCTTGTGAAATAGGTTTAAGATTTTTATCAATAACAACTTTATCTGATGTACCTTTAATTTCATTAATTAATTTTTTCTGAGCATTTTTTAAAGAACCAGATGCAACAGCACCTTTTACAAATCTATATGTATATGTAAACGGTTTTAAAGCTAATCCCGGTGATACAAATTGACCTGTTAAGTTAGCTATTTTATGTGGACTTATTTTTATACTACTAAAGGGTAAAGAAATATCATCTAATTCATAATTTCTTTTTAAGTTACTTTGAAATTCTTCAGATGCTTCATCTAAATTTTCATCTATTTGTTTTATATTAAAGTACTCTTCTAAACTTTTAACTTGTTCTTGTCTATGTCCAAAAGCAGTGGAGAAACTAAAAGCATCATCAAGTTCTTTATCTTTTGTAGCTCCTGCAATTAAAGAAGCACCAACAGAAATAGGAGCATCCTTAACTAAACCTAAGTATGGAACAAATGTTAACGCTTTAGGTGCTAATTTTAAAAGTTCTGTATTCATTTCAATAGCACCTTTTGCTACATCTTTACCTAATTCTACAGCAGTTGTAGTTAAACCTGCTTCACCATAAGGTGCGGCTAAAGATTGCCCTGCTCTATAAAAAATGCTTCGATCATTGTTAACATTTTGTAAAGTTGTAGGACCTTGGTTAACACCATCATCCAATTTTTTTGCATCAGTTCCTACTAAATCTAAAATTGTAGCCATATTATCTTCCTAAATTTTGTCCTATTAATTCTTCTGTTTGCATATTTAAACCTTGAAGAAAAGTATTTTGTGCATTTGTAAAATCAAATTGTTCTATTAAAGCGTTAGCAAAAGATGGTCTTAAAGATATTCCTGAAACAAATTGAATTTCTCCATTTATTTCATAATTTCCTGAAGCTGCAGTTAATGTTTTAAACATTTCTGCTTTAATGTCTTCCATTTTTGTTATTCCTTTATCTCCTACAGCCCTTTTATATACTTGAGGAAGTAAGTTATTTATATAAATATCTCCAATTGATGCAGCTTTTTGTTCTTTGTTAGTTGTTTGATCGCTAACTATATTTTTTATTTCTGTTTGATCTATACCTAATATGTTTAAATCTTCAGGACTGTTTACCAATAAATCTCCTAATTCTTCAGGTCTATCACCAGTAAGTCCTGCTATTTTTTCTTCAGCACTCATAGTATCATTATAATTTATACTTACACTTAAAGGATCTCTTTGTTTAAGAGCTATTTTAAAAGACTCATCCATAAGTCTATCGGAAATATCTCCCAATTCCCTTTGAATACCTACTGAACCATATTCAGAATTTATTTTAGCTCTCATCATGGCTTTACCCATTTCTTGCCTAGCTAACATAATTACTCTATCAAAAGCTTCTCCTGTACCTGCACTAAATAAAGATTTATAGATTGCTTCATAGTCATTGTTAGAAATAGTTCTTCCACCACCTGCACCACCACCTTGCACCATAGATGCAGCTTGGAAAGCCATTCTAACTTTTAATGATTCTGATTCTGCTCTAAGTAAATAAATTTCTTTTGTAATTGCACCTTTTCGATAAGCTTCTAAATTATCTCTTTGATTTCTAGTGTATAATTGCATTACTTCTTTTACATTGTTTTTAAATGCACTGGTAATGTTAGGATCATTATTTGCTAAAATTTGATTAGATCTGCCAAGTATGTCTTCAAATTTGTTACCATCTGATATTTCATTTAAAGTATCTTGAATATTTTGACCATTATTAACACCCTTATCAATTAGTATATCTGCATTACCTCCTTCAAAACCTAAAGCATTTTCAAAATACTTATTTCTGTCTATAAAACCTGTAGCTTCAAAAAAACCTTTTACTTTTAAAGCAACATCAAATATTGATCCAGATACAGCTTGACCTAATGTAGCTATATTTTCTCTATTATCGCCAAAAACATCTTTTGACAGTACTCTAATTTTCTTTTGATTCTCCAATAAATCGGTTGAATTTTTAACAAACCCTTTTGCATTTTTATATGCATTATCATTATCAGCTAGTTGATTAGGCTGTAATCTTGAATTAAAAAAGTTTTCTTTTAAAGATGTTTTAAAAACATTGTTACCTTGATTAATACTTTCAGTTAAATCTCCACCATATTCCAATAAGGCATGGGAAAAAATAACTTTATCAACCATACTCATCTGATCTTCTACAGAATAAACTCCATCAGCTGCATCACTTTTTGATTTTCGTGGATCAAATGTACCTCTTATAATTTTTTCTAATTGGTCTGAGGGTAGAGTAGCAAGTTGAGAACTTAAATTTTTAAAGTTGTAATATTGTTGTGTATTATCAGATAAGTAAATAGCAGCTCCATTTAATTTAACGTGCTTATCTCCCTTTTCTGATAAATTGCCAAAATCTTTTAACATACTTAAAAAAGAAGATGAACTTTTATGTACATCAGAATTTATTGCTTCAAAAATATCTTTTTTACTAACTTTGTTTATATTTTCTAATTGTTCTTTACTTAACTCTATAGTTGTGTTAGCAGGATTTATAAACTTATGTAAAGTAAAATCTTGACCATTACTTGTATATTTACTTTCAATAAAAGTCATGTCACCATTATCATCTGTAGGAAGAAATTTTTCTAATTCTGTGTTACGTGCTTCAACAATTTCTTTAAATTTAGGATAAACTTTAAATAAATTTGCGTATGCTGAATTATCACCTGTGCTTATAAACATGGCTTCTTTACTAGTAAGACCGTTTACACCATCAACTTCAGCAGTTATTGGTGCTGTTGCTGTTGTGTATGCGTTACTAAACATACTTTCAACAATCTCAGGTTTATTATTTTGTAAAGCATATAAAAATTCTTTATTGTTTGCTTGATTTTTAAAAAAATTAAGAGTTGATGCAGCATTGTATACATCACTTTTACTATCATTATGTTTAGGAATAAGCATAATGTCTGAAGTCATTACCAACTTACCATTATCATTTACTTCAGCACCTAAAAATCCTGCAGAGTTAGGTTGATTATTTTTTAATATTAACTCTCGTTCAGCAAGGTTTTGAGTTTCGGCTTGTGATGCTATTGAAGCTGCTAATTGTTTAGATCTATTTTCTTCTGCTAATCTTGTTACTTCTAATTTTTCTCTTTCTAATTCAGCCGTTTCTCTATTAATACGTGATTGCATAAAACCTTGAGCAATACCACCCCTTCTAGCTGCACCTAATGCCCTTCCTGATATTCTGTATCTAGCCATCTTACTTTACCATAAATCCTTTGTTTTTTTGTATATCCTTTATGATTTTTTCATCTTTATCATTAGCTTGTTTTAAAAGTTCTGTGTATTCTTTTGGTTTTAATTTTTTAATTAAACTTAAAAATTCTTTATCGGATACGCTTTCTTTAGGAAAACCATTAAATACTTTTGGAGTTATTCCATTATCATTAGCTACTTTTAATATAACATTATAAGCAGGTGGTTTTAAAAGTTCAGCAACATCAGGATTTACAATACCCTCTCCAAATAATTTTAAAGTTAAACTACTTACAATTGATTCAATTGAAACACCTACATATAATAATTTAGATATTGTTTCATTTGCAACAGGATCTTCAACAGCATCCACAAAAGCATCAAAAGCTTCGTTTATATCTAATATTTCAGCAGGTTTTTCCCATTGCCATTTATTCGGTTCGTCAGTTAAACTTTGACCGGGAGTTGGAGCATCGAAAGGATCTCGTTGTAGTAATTCTGCATTAATCATTTTATAACCTATTATATTTTAGTTTTAGGACCTTGTGTTTTAACATCTGCATCAGATAAAGCTTGAAAGTATCTTTCCATTTGTTTTATTTGAGCATCCGATTTATTTTCAACAACCATTTGTTTTCGTGTTACATCTGTTAAATTATTAGCAAATTGCATTGATCTTCTATACAATCCTAAATAGTCTTCCATATTTGCTGTATTACGTGGTTTTGCTCTAGTTTGAGATTGTTGTAATATAGGTTTTCCTCTTTCCAAAGCTCTATTTTTTGCACCTTCTAATCTTTGAGCAGAAGCTAATGCCATTTCACGTTGACTACTACCACCTTTTCTACCTCCTGCCATAGCATTTCCTATTGCAAACATAGCTTGTATACCTAACATATCAATTATCCTTTACCATTAATTATACTGTTAAAAACAGTTTCTAATAAATCACCCATTAATGCACCTGTTGATGCAGCACCGTTAGCTTCTATTTCAGCTTCAAACATATCAACAGCAAATTGTTGACCAAGTATAGTCATTGCAAGATTAAAGTTACGTTGATCTACATTTTCTGAAGTACTATATGCCCAACTTGCTTCATCTCTATATTGTTGCCACATATTGTTTTGTGAAGCTGTTGTTAATCCAAGAACTGCTGCAGCGTTAACTTTATTTGCTTGATTTTGTTCTGCTGTATTAGCTGTATTTACGTTTCTTCTCCAAGAAATATTAGATTGATCTATCTGCATTCTCATTTCTGAATTAAATTTATCACGTGCATCTGATAACTTTGCATTGTATCTTACTTGAGCGTTATATTGATCTACGTTAAATTGATCTTGTGCTGCTTTTCTATCTGCATTTTGTTTTGAAACTGTAGCACCCAACGTATCATAAAATTGATTAATTTGATTCATTGAAGTTGCATTAAATTGTTCTGCAGCATTAACAGCAGATTGATTATTAAATAATCTTTGAGTGTTTGATTGAAATTCTAATACTTCTGCTTGTTGTTTATTTGAAAGATTTGCCATGTCCATTTGTAAAAAAGCTTGAGCGTTTTGCATTTCAGCCTGTTGTATGTTATTTAAATTAGCCATATCCATATTAACAATAGATGCAGCTCTTTGAACAGCCATAGCTTGTTTATTAGACACGTTTGTTAATGTCATTTGTTGTGCCATTTTAGAATCTTCTAAAGCAACAGTTTGTCCTGCAGCAAAATTAAGATTGTTTGCTTCGGTAAATTTAGAAGCATTAACAACTGCAGCTTGTTGTGCATTATTAAGTTCTTGTCCTAATATACTAGCTCTCATTTGTTTATTCAAGACTGCAGCTTGTTGTCTGTTACTTAAATTTTGCATTTCAAATGTTTGAAAAGCTCTAGCATCTTGCATAGCAACTTGTACACTACTTTCCATTGCGGCCTGAAGTATAGCTTGTCCTGCCATTGAAGAAGCACCAATACCTCTTGCCAACATCTGAGCGTTAGCTGCACGTATAGGTCCTGCTGCATATGGTGGTATTTTACCACCTTCAAAATCTTTTTCTAATAGTTTAAGTTGACCTCTTGTTGTAGCTAAGTCAGAAGGTTCTGCAGTTGCAGCTGTAATATTTAGTTGTTCTAATTCTTCTGGAGTTGCTTTAGCACCTTCAAAAGTTTCTTGTGCAGTAACTATACGACTATCAAATGCACCTACTTTTTGTGCTTGGTCTGTAGCAGCAACAAAATCAGCAGTGATAGCACCTTGTTGTCCTGTAGTTGTTCGTGTTGGTTGTCCAGTAGCAGGATCTATAGTGCCTAACGCACCAACTTGAGTAGCATCATAACTAGCAGGATCTTTACGTGTAGGTGCATCAGGTGTATCAGGTGCTTTTGCTTGATTAGTGGGTAAAGGTGGTCGATCAGGCATATAATAGCCTTGTTGATTTGGATCAAATAATTCACCTTGTTCAATTTGTTGTGCAGTTGGTTTGTACTCACCTGCACCAAGATCTACATTTCCTGCAGCTTGTTGTCCAACCACATCTCTTATTGGTTTATTTCTTTCGTCTACTGTAGCCATAGTTCTATTTATCTCGTTAATTACATCTTTAAAAGTAGTTTTTTTTTAATAGGTAGTGGTTCTTTTGGTTTTAAGGTAACAGGATTGGTAGACGGACCTATCTCAACACCTATTGATCTTAAATATTTTTCAAAAGCACTTGTTTGTGCTGTATTGGTTGTTACATATGAAATACCACCAACAGTTGTGTAACCCATTACATGACCACCTACTAGATCCATATTTTTGTAAGCGTCAGATTCTATAAAACCTTTATAATATTTACTATCTTTTAATTTTATTTCTTCTAGTTTAACTAATGGACCTCCAAGCATAGGTCTTTGACCAACAGTAGGTCGTAAAGTTACTCCATTTAATTCTTGAGATATTTGTGAAGCTATCGTTTTAGGTGGTTGTTTTTCTGGCATCAATATTTTCTTTTGTTCATCTACAAAAGCTGATAAAGCATCCCCTTGTCCTTCAGTAAAGTATTCTGCAGGTGCAGCTTCATAAATACCTTTTATTTTATAAAAATCTACACCGTATCCTTGCATTTTACTTAAATAATTTCTTTTAGCTCTTACAGGATCTTTTTTATCTAATTGTGCTTGTAATTTTTTGTTAAGATTTGAATACACTCTTCCTGAAGGATTAAATATACTAGTGCTTTTTTTACTAGAATATAAATCTTGTAGTTTAAATAAATCTTCTAAACTTGTATTAGCTGTAAAAACAGGAGCATTAGAACCTAAAAAACTAGCACTACCTGCAACTTCACTACCAAACTCTAAAGAACCTGTATATTCTATCATTTACTTCCTATTAATATCTTATCTAATTTATCTTCTAGTCTTTGCATAGCATCCATAATATTATGCATATCTTCTTTAACATCATCACGTTTGGCATACTCCTCTCGTGTTTTATTGAGGAGTATATCCAATCGTTTTACTTCCATAAACATACCACGAAACACCCATATAGCAGGTGCTATGACGAGTGTTAGTAGTCCATTCCAAAATAGTATTGGATTTACTTCCATTATCTATCTTGACTTTCTCTAAATGTTTTGTAAGCAGTTTTAATTGAATCAGTCCAAGCTGCATTTGCAATAGCTTGTACAGAAGCATCTTCACCACTTATGTCTGTTGCAGTATGTGTCCACTTATCATCAGAACCTTTTACTGAACTAAATGGTACTAAAACATGACGATGAAATGAACGAGTTAGTTCTTTCTTAGAACCATCAGACTGTTCTTCCATAATCTTTGTTGCTTTACGAACTTGTATACTCCATGTTTGTACAACTTCTATTTTATCGTATTCTATTTCTTTGGTTATATCACCTTGTGCCATATTTTTTCTCCTTTTTAGGCTTCCAACTCTAGCAATCCACTAGAGTATTCCTTTATGATGCAATGTACCAAGTAGCTACTTGAAATAATACATTACTTCCAGTTCCAACATCATCTGCATAATTTCCATTACCTTGAGCATTTGAAATATATAAATAATCAGCAGCATATGGTTGTAATGTAAACGTCTTATCAACACCACTTCCAGTAGCATTTGTTATATTTACTACAGAACCTGTTGAACCTCCATTAACACTAACATTAAAAGGCAAACCTCTGAATGCTATATTATCATTTACTAAACTTCCAGATATATCTGCTTGAAGTGATATATACACATGAACCATTCTACCTATTTTTGTATAAGTTCCAGATTGGGAATCATAACTTAACGTCAATCCAGAAGTGTTTTGATAATGTAAAGTAGGTGTAAAAGTACCTTCTTCATAGTCATCTAATGTGTTGCTATCTGTATTTGATGTTACACCAAGATTGATGCCTTTTCCTGAACCTGAAAAAAATATGTCACCAGTTTCAATATCTATATCACCAACTAAATTTATACCACTTGATTCAAACATAGCTAAAGTATTTTGACCACCATCAAGGATAAGAACACCTTTATCAGAACCACCTGAATCAGCAGCTTGAATATATAAATTATCATCTGTGTTACGTCTAAATATAGCTGCTTCACCTGCACTTGGTTTAACAACTTCATTAAACTGAATTGCATTACTAACAGTAGTTAAACCTGCGACAGCCAATGTACCACTTACATCCAAAGTACCATTAAGGTCAACAGCCGTAGCGTTTAACTCAATTTCGTCTGTTGCATTTATATCTAATACTGTAGCACTTGGTGCATTAATAGACTGACTTGCATCATTAAACTGTAAAGCCATTGTACTATTAAGTAATAAACCTGTGTCAGCTACGTGTGTTAAAGTAACATCTGAATCAGCACCAAACTTTACTACAGCAGCATCTGATTTTAATAATACATCATCACCAACAACCAAATCTTTTGCTACACCTAGACCACCATCTGTCTGTATAGAACCTGTTGTAGTAGATGTAGAGTCAGTAGTGTCATCAACAGTAACTGTACCACTATGTGTAACATTACCTGTAAACGTACCACCACTTGTAGCACTGACCATATCGGCAGTTGTAAAGATGTCATAGACTAATACAGTTACTTCATCATTGGCTACAGTCGCTGTTAGTCCTGCTATCGTGTTAGCTGTGTTTGTGTTATAGTCTGTTCCTGCTTTGAGCAACACACCATTGAGAAACACATCCATGTACACACTATCTGAAAAGGTTAGTGTAGCACCACTAGCATCTGTACCACTAACGGATGTAGCACCTGCATCAGGTGTAAATAAGAACCTTTGTCTTACACCAAATCCGTCTGTTGTTCTACCTATATATGCCATTTATTGTTCCTTATTTTATCCAAAATCTGGGTAAACCCCACCGACACCAATATAACCTGTTCCTATTTCTGAATAGTTAAGGGGAGTTGTATCAGGTTTAGTAAAAGCTAAAATTGCTGTACCTGCATTTACTTTTGGTTTAATATTTGCTGAAGCATCATTTCTACTGTTAAAATTATGAAAGGTTACACCTAAACCCATTCCATGATTTGCACCTTGTGTAAAAGGCAAACCAGTTATTTGTACAGTTCCACTATAGCTTCCAACATTAGTGATGGCAACAGAACCATTAATGTGTACCATATTACCAACTTTAACATAAGTCCAAGTGCCTGTATTTCCTGCTACACTTCCTGCTGAACCACTTGTTCCAGTTAATGTTGCTGTAAAATTTCCTTTTTCGTAATCCGTTAGTATTTCACTTTGATTACTTACACCTGTACCATTACTTGTAGCACTAAAATCTATTCCATGACCACTTGTACCAATAACAAGATTGCCGTCATTTATTGTTAAGTCACCACCACCATCTATTTTAACATCTTCATTACCATCTATTTGAAAACTTATTATTCCTGTTGCACCTGTATTACCAGTATCGGCTGAAACACTTAGTGAACCATTACTGTAGAATATTCCACCACCATTAGTGTCATCTGAATCAGTTAAAGTAAAAGATGGGTGAGGACCTTGAAGTATCATTTCATCTGGCTTTATTACTACTGTATCTGTGCCACCTACTTTAATATCAACTTGGTCATCTGTATCGGCAGTAATTGATGTGTCAGCATCAGCATCTAAAATAAGTTCATTACCATTTACATCAATAGTACTACTTGTTGTAATAGTCGTTGCAGTCAAAGCCTGTGCAGCTATTGTACTTCCTGATTGTGCAGTAAAGGTGTTTGCAGTAAACTGAAAGTCATCAGCACCTGCTATTTTAATATCAATTTGGTCATCAGTATCAGCCGATATAGATGTGTCAGCATCTGCATCAAGAATAAACTCTTGACCATTTAAGTCTGCACTTGCTCTATCTCTTGCTCTTCCCATCTACGCTTCCTCCTAATCTGTCCAAGGTGTAAATTGTCTTACACCATATTGCACAGGAATTAATTTAGTTTCACTTGTACTTGAAAATGTAACATCCTCTTGTGCAATTCCAACAATCATACAAAGTTTATCTGCTTTCATTCCAACACCTGCTGTTGAACTTGTAGTTATTCCATCACCAACAGAAATGTTACCTTTTTCTCCATTACAAATAATATGTCCATCACCTAATACTGATGCTTGATGAAGATTGTCTTTGTATGTTCCACCATCTGTTTTTACATCTCCAACTTTTTTACCATCTGGAATTGTATCATCTTCCGTGTACAGAATATCTTTATCAGCCACAGCTAACATATCACCAGAGTATGCACCAAGAACTTTTCTAGAATATGCACTTTGAGATTTTTTTACAAGATAACGTATTCCTCTTTCTTGGTCAGTTCCATCGTTATTTTTAGTATAATAAATTTTATCTATTTCAAGTAAAGTACCATAGTCATAATCATTTGATTTATCAACATCAGGCAAAGATATTTCGTGATGTGCTGTAAATGCACCATAAGTAACTGTACCACCTGAGAATGTTATAAAACCTTGAGCAGAGTTATCACCTCTTGCAACAGTAATTGCATAGTTTGTTCCTGAACCATCATCCGTACCTGTACGCACATTTAAACCATAATAGTTTGAACTATTTCCATCGTGTTGTATATCTGCTGCATAATTACCATATTCAGCGTTTTGATAAACATGAAGTGTTGAACCGGGTGATGAAGTACCAATACCAACCCTATCAGTTCCTGCATCAACGTGAAGCATAGCAGAATCATTAGCTGACTCAACTGTAAAATCTGCATCAATACCATCATCATTAAATATATGATTTCCACCAGAACTAGGATAAGTTCTAATCGCACCTGCAGGTGATACTAACATTTTTGTTGTTGCAGTTTCAGATATAGATGTTCTAAATTCTAATTGTGTTGTGTTTGCACTTGAACTAAAATCACCAGTAGAAACACACGCTATAGCACCACATATCAAATTTGCATCTGAACCAGTTGCTTCATCTGGTGCTGAAAAACTTAGAAATCCTATAATATCATTTGCTTGTATATCTGTTTCACCAGTTTGAAAACTTAATACTGGATAATTACCATCAGGCTGTGCTAGTGATTTAATTATAAATTCGCCATTACCAACAAAACTAAACTTACCACCATCACCTGCTGTTCCTGCTTCTGAAGTAGTGGAGGTATTTATTATAAGACTTGTTGCGTTATTAGAACTACTAAAATCTCCCTGTGAAACTGCTTCTATATTAACAGGAACAAGTATCGCATCAGTACCTGCACCCTCATCTGGTGCTTGAAATGCAATTCTTCCTAGTACGTCACCTGATGCAATATCAGTATCACCAGTTTGTAATGTTAACGTAGGAAAAGAATCATCAGCAGTATTTGCGTGTTTGAGAAGTAATCCAGAGTCAGCAGAATGTGTTAATGTTATTTCACTATCTGCACCAAAAGATAAAACAGCAGAATCACTTAATAACTTTACATCATCTCCAAACACAGCATCTTTAACAACTGAAAGACCACCATCAGTTTGCAACGAACCATCTGTTGTACTTGTAGCTTCTGTTGCATCATCTGTCTTTACTATACCACTTGCAGTTATTGTAGTAGCAGTTAATGCTTGTGCAGCAATAGTGCTACCTGATTGTGCTGTGAAAGTATTAGCAGTAAACTGAAAATCGTCTGCTCCACCAATCTTAATATCTATTTGGTCATCAGTATCGGCTGTGATACTTGTATCTGCATCAGCATCAAGTGTCATCTCCTTGCCGTTTTGAGCAACAGTATTTAATAATAATGGTGAAGGATTATTTCCAAAATAAGGCATTAGGTTATCTCCATAATTGAAAGTGCAACATCTGTAGCACCACTCCCTGTAACTTCTATCGTATCTGTTGTTTCAAGTACAACTTTATTACCTGATAATAATTCTAACGATGAACCTGCAGGAATAGGTGCATTGGTAATTAATTCTACTTTTTGATTTGCTTCATCATTAGCACCTGATCGACTGCCTGTATTTGTGTCAAGTGATACTGTAGATGTTATTTGAGAAGTTGTAGTATTGCCAAGTATTAATCCTAATACAATAGCTGTAACTCCTGAACCTGCTGTGTATATAACATCTGCTGATGTAACTCCTGCTTTTGTTACTACTTTAAATGTATTTGCCATTTGTTTCTCCTTATCCTAGTGCTATGGCTAATGCTGTTGCTTCATCTGCTGCAGTTGCAGTTGTGGCAACTGTACCTGCACTACTGGGTAATGTTAAAGTAATATCTGATGTAGATGAAGGACCTATCAAAGTTACTTTGTTTGTACCATTATCACTATCTTCAAAGAACTCTAAAAATCCTGCTGAAGTAGCACCATTCTTTAATTGTATACCTGCATTTGCTATTGGTGTTGTTAGTGTAGGTGTAGTTAAAGTTTTATTTGTAAGTGTTGCAGTTGATGCTGTTGAAACTAAATCAACATCACCACCTGTACTTGGTAGTGTTAAAGTGTTAGAAGCACTTTCTGAGTGTGGTGCAGCCTGTAGTGTTTGTGCGTGAGCATTACCTGACTCACAATAAAATTTTATTTGCGACCTTGAACCACCATTTTTTAAATCAATCAATCCTGATTCAATTCCAACATTACCATCTAGTAAAACTTGTCCTGAACCTTTTGGTGTTATTTTTAAACTAATATTTGTATCATCACCTGTTGCAGATAATTCAGGTGCATTACCTGTTGCAGCATTTGTTATATCAAATTGATTAACTGCAGAGGATGTAGTTTGAAATATAATCTGTTCATTACCACTTTCATCTGCAATAAAATGTGCATCATCAATAAGTATATTATGTGAGTTAGTATCAAGATTACCACCTAACTGTGGAGTTGTATCTTGTACGATTGTATTGATAGCATCTGAAGAAGCTAGTCCTGCAGTAAAGTTAGCACGAGTAATCTTTCTAATTGCACTAGCACTTGTATCATAAATTAAGAGAACATCATTACTAGCAATAGAAGTTTCAGCAGTTTGTCCTGTAATAACATTATCATTAACCATTGCAGTTTCAACTGCATCATTTGCTATTGTTACAGCACCTGTATTACTTATTGTTACGTCACCTGATACTGCTACAGGATTAAAGTTAGTACCATCTGCAACCATGATATGACCACTGGTATTTGTACCCATAGTTAGGTCATCACCTGATACAGTCAAGTCACCTGCGATTGTAACGTCAGCACCACTAAAAGTTAATGCTGTTGTTGTTCCTGATTTAATTATTAAATTACCAGATGTATTCGTTGCACTACCAAATGTTGTACCTGCATCTTTAAAGAATATATCACCACCATCTGCATCAAGTATAATATCTGTACCTGCATCAAGAGTAATATCACCTGAGTTATCAATCTCTGCAATAACAGGTGTAGTAAGTGTTTTGTTTGTTAATGTTTTTGTTGTAGCAGAAAAGTATGTATCTAAATCTGTAACAGCAACTTGCTTCATAGTTCCTGCATCGTTGTAAACAACTCTATCTGCATCTGCTACTGTAGTTGATGTAGCACTTGTATCACCATCTATAAGATTAATTTCAGTAGTTGTAGCTGTTACACCATCAAGTATGTTTAATTCATCTGTTGTAACTGTAGCACCATCAAGTATTTCTAGTTCTGCTTCAGATATACCTGCACTACCTATTGTTACTGTACCTGCAAAAGTTACATTAGCACCACTAAATGTCATAGCAGTTGTAGGAGTAGAACCTGATTTAATTACAAGTTCACCACTACTGTTTGTAAACGAACCAAAAGTAGCACTACCATTTTTAAGAGTGATATCATCACCATCTGCATCAAGAACTATATCCCCTGCTGCATCAAGTGTAATCCCACCTGCACTGGCAAGTTTGATGGCATCCACATTAGTTCCATCAGAAACAAGATCCAAATCGCCATCAGCATTACTAAAAATATGTGTACCAGTGTCCTGAAAGTATAACTTTTCAGTACCGTTAATAAGAATATCATCAGAGAATTTAAAGTAATCCTCATCTTCCATCCAAATAATAACACCATCATTACTCTCACCATCAAAAGTTACTGTAATGTCTGTACCTGAAGTACCATCACCAAGAGTTAGTGAAGTACCTAGCATTTTTGTTATAGGACCACCTTCGTTAGCAGTACCATCATGTGTATGTCCTGAACTTGCTTGAAAGGCTGCTAAGAGTTGGTTAAATTCGTCATTAGTATCGGCTGACTGTATAACGTCACCGTCAGTATACGTGGACTGTCTTGTATACGTTGCTCCCATTTATCTCCTCGCTCCTACTTGATATTCTACACCAAATCCTTTTAATGAATATGGTGCTGTTGTTCCTCTATCATTTACTCTTAGTGCTACTGCAAATCCTGAACCTTCTACTGCTTGTCGAACAAGTGGTGTTGTTGTTCCACCATATGTTGCTGTTCCATATGTAGCTGATCCATACACTGCTACAATTTTAGTAGAATCAAATGGATATGCAGCAGGTCTAGGCACATTAGAACCTTCATAGTCATACCTTAAAAATAAATCAGCACTAATAGAAGACTCAGGAGAATAACTTAGAATAACTCTTTGCATATATTTACGTATACCCGGATCATTAAAAGTTAAATCTGGACTTCTATATTTACCATTAATAGCTGTACCATCAAAGTCTTCACCTTTTTCTTGTCGATGTATATATCCATCAAATCCACCGTGAAGTGCTTTAGCATCTCCTGTATCTATAAAGGTATCTGTGCATGAAGGTTTTATTCCTTTTAATTTACTAAACTCAAAGTTTTGTCCTTTTAACACACATATTAAACCATCTGTATCTTTTTGTGCATCTACACTATTTGTAAAAAATAAACGATACTGTGTTTTATCTGGTATAACTACTGATTCAAATAAACTAGAGTTTTTTATATTTGCATCTATTTCTGGTTGCACAACTCTACTAATAGTACCAATCTCAACGTCACCAATTCTTGCTGTACCTGCAACAGTACGTAAACCATCAGGTCCTAAGAATATTAAGTCACCTGCAAATTCCTGTATTGTATCTCCGTTTACACATCCTATATCTCTTGTAACAGGTGCAACGGCAAAATCACTTAACGAACTTCCTGTTAATTTAAATATTCTATTTGCACAAAAGATAAATAAATTTTCACGGAATACTTTAAGACCAACTATTGTATCATCAACTTTAACAGATCCTGCACCACTACCTGAACTAAAAGCATCTTCATCAAAAGGTTGACTAAATACAAGTGTCTGTGGTGTACTAGACATACCTGCGTAGAACATATGTTCTCTAAAAGCTGTTACAAACTTTGCACCCTCTACAGTCGATTCAGTTACATCTGTTGCTGCAATTGAAGTGTTAAATACAGTTGGATCGTTAGCTCCGTCAACAACAATTAATTTATCATTACCATCAAAGTTAAATCTTTCAAAATTATATTTACCTGCACTTGTTCTACCTGTATCTTTTTCTGTCCAACTTTCAGATACAACATCGTCTGTAGCATGAGCTGCTGCAGTAGTAGAACTTGTTGCTCTTGTTACACCTGTAAAGGTTGTAGCTGTAACACCTGTATAGGTAAATATCTCTGAGTTAATTTGTAAAGTACCACTAGAACTAAATCCTGTTGTACTATCTACTGTAATTGTACCTGATCCTGTCATTGCTGTATCTGCTGCAATAACAGAAGGTAGCTCAGTTGATGCTGAACTAAATATCTTTGTTCCTCGTGCTGCTACTACTTTATTAGCAAACTCAGCAACCATAAGAACTTTTTCTGTTGATGCTGATGTCTGTGGTACAATATGATTTATATACTTTCTAAAACCATTTATTCTTCTGTAACCACCATTTATATCAGGTTCAAAGTTTTGCAACTCTAAAGCTTGTCCGGGTTGCATATTAAAAGTTGGTTGATTAAGAACTAACCCACCTTCACAGGAAAATGCAAAGGGTTGAGTTTGTGAAAGTTCAGGCATTAGACTGCTCTCATGTAGTTCTTACGATTTATTAATTCAACTCGCATTCTTTTAACTCCATTGTCAAAGTCTTGTTTAGCAAGTTGTGCGTTAGGGATTTCACCTCGTAAGGTGTATGCGTAATACTTTGCTTTTGATGT
>Ga0163179_10001026_pt1 | contig 19983 bp, 4 predicted proteins | sample AtlANTMetagenome_FD_109643 | JGI IMG/M metagenome (GOLD analysis project Ga0163179, IMG submission 109643) | Marine eukaryotic phytoplankton communities from the Atlantic Ocean - Atlantic ANT 2 Metagenome | ecosystem: Environmental > Aquatic > Marine > Oceanic | place: North Atlantic Ocean... | reverse complement strand
TCGAGCTGCTGCAAATGCAATTCTAATCAAGCCTAACCAGATTGGAACCGTCACCGAGACGCTAGAATGTATCGAGATGGCGAAGAGTCACGGGTTCGGGACTGTGATGAGTCATCGTTCCGGAGAAACTAGCGATGACACAATCGCTGATCTTGCGGTCGGTGCACGAACTGGTCAAATCAAGACGGGTGCTCCTGCACGATCCGATCGCACATCAAAGTACAATCAACTCCTACGAATCTCGGAGTCGTGCACAGAGTTCTTGCCTCCGTTCTAAATCAAGACAACCAGGCCTTAAGTCGGGCAATACCTTCTCGGATATCTTCCTCATCTGTTGCATATGATACTCGAACAAATCCTTCACCACCCTCGATTAGTGAACCCGGAATGAGTTGAACACGAGCTTCTGAGAGAGCACCATCTGCAAATTCAATCGATGTCATGCCTGAACTTGTGATATCGATGAAGGCATAGAAGGCACCTTCTGGTTCTACCAGTTTCATACCTGGAATTGAGGCGATGCCTTCCATCAAGATAGAGCGTCGCCGGTCGTACTGTGTACAAAACTCATCGACAGCTGCATCCTGAGTCAAGGCAACAGACGCTGCTGGCATCAAGAAAGTGGGGACATGTGAGTTTGCATTCGCCTGACATGCGAAGGCAGCTTTCATCGCTTCCTTAGGCCCAGTGAGAACTCCCAGGCGCCACCCTGTCATCGCAAATGACTTCGAGAAGCCAGTGACTACCATGGTTCGCTCTGCTCCACCAGGAATGCTCGCTGGAGAAATGTGAGGCCAATCTACCCAAAGAAGACGAGCGTAGATCTCGTCACTGATTATCCAAAGATCGTGTTCGACCGCTAAAGCGACAATTTCCTCAATCTCCTCAGGAGTGTAAACCGCTCCAGTCGGATTATTCGGTGAATTCAGCAAGATTGCTTTGGTCTTGTCCGTGATAGAGGTGCGCATCGATTCTACAATCGGATGGAAGATATCATTGGTCTCAGTGAACACGATATTGATTCCTAGAAGAGCTGTTTGACCCTCATAGGTTGGCCAAGCAGGAGCGGGCACTAGTAACTCATCACCAGCTTCCATTGTGACCATCATTGCGTACAACAGAGCTTGCTTGGCTCCGGGTGTGACCATCACTGTCTCAGGTGTAGACTCAAGATCCCACATGCGGTTCAGTTGTTCTGAAATTTGAGTGCACAACTCCATTGAGCCTGGGCCGCGCGTGTACTTTGTCTGACCCGCTTCAAGTGCCTCAATTGCAGCATCAACCACGGGTCGAGGTGTGTCAAATCCAGGTTCTCCGACAGTCCAACGAATGACATCCTCGGAGGGCCTGACCAGATACGGCGTGAACCCGATTGCGAGGTTCGAGAAACGCTTTGGTACCTCGGGCATGACGCGCGGAGTCGCGTCCTGCTTATGTCTTTGATGTGAGAATTCACGCCTATACCTCAAGCGAAACCTTGACCCATCTTCTCGGGCCCCTTGTAATTGAGGAGAGGACATGTCCGACATCCCTGAAGACCTGAAGTACACAAAAGAACACGAATGGGTGAGAATTGATGGAGACGAAGTCGTCATCGGTATCACTGATTTTGCGCAGAATGCTCTAACAGATGTTGTGTGGGTTGAAATGGACCCAGACATGGAAGGTTCAACCGTTGCAGAAATGGAAGCTTTCTGTAGTGTAGAATCTGTCAAATCTGTGAGTGAGATTTACGCCCCTATTGCCGGAACAATAGCGGCACTGAATATGGATCTTGAAGACGCTCCTGAAACAATCAATCAATCCCCTTACGAAGATGGGTGGATTGCTCGTTTCCGACCTAACAACATGGCAGACGTCGAAGGTCTCCTTGACGCAGCCGGTTACGCTGCCGTCATCGGAGAGTGAATTCTGCTGTGGTCGATACCCCTCCGGTTTCAATCTACATTGATGGATCATGTATAGAGAATCGGAACGTGACTGCTGATACTGCTGCCGGTTGGGGTTTTGTCGTCGTAATAGGTGACCGGGGTGTAGGCCGCGGGACAGGCGACCTCATGCACGAATCTTCAGGTCCTGTGATTACTAATCCGAACTCGAATGAATGGTTAGGGGCTGAGGTTGGATCAAACAACACCGGGGAACTATCTGCGATGGTGCATGCCCTTCGATGGATTCTCGTTAATTGTCCAAAGGGTGAAGTCACCATCCGTGCCGATTCAATGTATGCACTTCGGATTACTGACGGGGCTTGGTCAGCGAAGGCAAACAAGAAATTAGCTCACCTCTCTCAAGAATTATGGAAAGAAGTCGCACAAGTTGTAGATTTACACAATGCTCACGTCAAAGCACATTCGGGACATCGCTGGAATGAACGAGCCGATCACCTTGCTTACCGCGGTCAAGGAGATGATGATCCTATTCCTCTTCAATTCTGGCGCCCAGGCCAGCGATAAGCAGTTTAATTCTAGGATGATTTTTCATCTTCCTTGTCTTCTTCATCCCTATCTTTAATCAAGAAAATCATCGTGTAAAGAGCAATCAAAATCAGGATCAATAGGGGCATCAGGAACCAAAGGAATAGGTTGCCTGGGGGCGTATCAGGCCCTGTTAATCCCACCTTACAAGTTGCCAAATCGTCACTCAGAGGATACTGTGTGCTATTTTCTGGATCGGTTCCACATTCCAATTCAAAGTCGTCTTCGTAACCGTCCCCATCCGTATCTGTGATTGGTTTTGGAATTGGGGTATTGTTCCCGATAGAAATCGCGTTGGGATCGATCACCTCAATGGTTAGCAGAATAGTAGCTGTTTGACCTGTATCAAGATCTGTTGCTGTGACTGTGAAGATTCTAGCATCGATAGTCTCGGTCGGGATACCTTGGATTGTTCCCTTGTCAAGAACCAAAACACCATTCTGGATTAGACGATTGAACTCTAACCCATCCGGTAATTCGGGTTCTACCGTCCAAGTCTCAACCGTTTGATTGTAAACAGTTGGAATCATTGCAACAACAGATTCGTCGACTGTGAGGTTTAGCGTAACTTCTGGATATACCACCTCAAGGACGGCAATGCATGATCCATCATCTTCTGTAGCGGCCGCATTATGATTGAAGGCGTCTGGATCTGTACAACCGAAGACCTCGTCGATATCTGGAACTCCGTCTCCATCCGTATCTGTATAAACGCAGGAATCATCATCCTCAATCGCGATTGGGTCATAATTCTCGGCTAGAGAATCTGTACAGCCCACTGAAGGAAGGACGGTGATGTTCACTGTCGAAACGGATGAACCGCCAGAATTCGTCGCTGTAACCGTGAATGTCATACGCTCATGTGTGATATCTGGGATACCCCAAATTGTACCATTTGTATCTGAGAATTGTAGACCATTGTCTAATTCAGGGCTCACACTGAATCCAATAACGTCTCCACCACTAGAGATTGCCTCGATACTAACCTCTGTAACGTTCGCATACAATACAAACTCCTCTTCGACATACTCGATAATCGGCGGTTCATCCACAACCTCGATTGTAAAGGATAGAGATTGCGAGCCGCCACTATTGTTCGCCCAAATTGTGTATGTCTGTTCCTCGGATAGCACCGTCGGTATACCTGAAATTGATCCAGTCTCCTCATTGAAAGTTAGACCCAGAGGTAATTCTGGATGGAGACCCCATTCGACTACTTCGCCACCGGTAATCGTAATTGTGAACGGTGCCATCACCTCATCGATAGTGAGCGTAATCTCAGTCACTGAGATTGAAGGTGTAGCCGGCACATCGACTATGGTTATCGTGAGTGTTTGCGTCATTGAACCACCTGTGTTGTTTGCCCATATTGTATAGGACTCTGTGGATTGTGGAGTCGTCGGAGTACCACTAATCTCACCTGTAACTGAATCCATACCCAGTCCATCTGGTAATGCTGGCTCAATCTCCCAAGACACTACTTCACCACCATCACTCGATGGGAGAAGGGGTGACATCGCTTGACCAACGGTCAATGAAAGCGAATTGGACGGGAAGGTAACATCAGGATTCTCTGCAATAACCGTGAGATCGAAAGTGAACTCAACCGAACCGCCCGAATTGTTGGCCCAAACCGTGTACGTTTGCACCGGCCAGAGTTCGGTTGGTGTTCCGGATATGATGCCGGTGTTCGAATCAAGGTTCACGCCCGAGGGTAGAGTTCCATTGACCTCCCAACTAGTAATCTCACCGGGTCCGGTGATAGATGGGGTTTCAGGAGTCATTACTGTGTTATTTGTGAGAATAATTGACCCGCCATCAAAGACAATATTGCTTGGAACTTGATCTATTACTGCCAGTGTCAAACTGAACGTTCTGTAACCTCCGCTATTATTCGCCCAAATTGTGTAGGTAGTAGAGGGCCAAAGCTCTACAGGAGTTCCATTCAGAGATCCGTTAGATTGACTGAAGACAAGGCCATTTGGCAATGCTCCACTAATTTGCCAAGTTAGAATCTCGCCCGGGCCTGACAGAACTGGATTTAGTGGTAAGCGAGAATCTGCAGTATTATTCGTCAACACCAATGAGGTGTAATCGTAGTTGATAGTAGGTAAATGATCAACGACGGTGAGGTGAATCTGTATCGAGATTGATCCACCTGTATTGTTTGCCCAGATTGTGTAATTCGTCATGGTCCACAGTTCATTCGGTGTACCCCAAATCGTTCCATTGTTAGAGCCAAATACGATTCCTGACGGCAGGATTCCATCAATCTCCCAAGTTAGAATTTCGCCTGAACCTGTAAGACTGGCCTCTTCGGGAATCATCGCTGTGTTATTGGTAAGAACAATGCTACTGTTCAGGAACGTTAGGCTTGTTGGCACCTGATCGTTGACTGTAATATTCAGAGTTGCGAATACGGAACCACCGCTGTTGTTCGCCCAAATCGTATACTGCACTGTAGGCATCAATTCAGTTGGTGTACCCCATATGGTCTGATTCGCAGAAGTCCATGTGAGTCCAGATGGCAACGTGCCCTCCAACTCCCACGTTACGATTTCTCCGGGCCCGGTTGATATGATGGTAATCGGGGCAATGGCGGTGTTGTTAATCGCTGTCGTATTCTCTGGACTGATATTCAAGCCTGGAACCTGATCGTTGACTGTAATATTCAGAGTTGCGAATACGGAACCACCACTGTTGTTCGCCCAAATCGTATACTGCACTGTAGGCATCAATTCAGTTGGTGTACCCCATATGGTCTGATTCGCAGAAGTCCATGTGAGTCCAGATGGCAATGTGCCCTCCAACTCCCAAGTTACGATTTCTCCAGGCCCGGTTGATGTAATTACAATCGGGGCAATGGCGGTGTTGTTAATCGCTGTCGTATTCTCTGGACTAATGTTCAATCCGGGCACCTGATCTTCAACAGTGATGTTTAGTGTCGCAGATACGGAGCCTCCAGTATTATTCGCCCAGATTGTGTATTGTGAATTAATCATCAATTCAGTTGGTATACCCCAGATAGTTTGGTTTGAAGAAGTGAAAGTAAGCCCAACTGGGAGAGTTCCTTCAAGTTCCCAAGTGATGATTTGGCCAGGACCATTCGATGAAATGACTATTGGGATAATGGCAGAGTTATTCGTCGCAGTCGTGTTTTCTGGACTAATTGTGAGACTCGTTGGAACCTGATCTACGATGACGATGGTTACCGTGGTTGATGTTGAACCACCGCTATTGTTCGCCCATACTGTGAATGTTGTAGATGACATGGTCCCATTCGGCATCCCCATAATGGTACCATTCGAACTCTCAAAGTAGAGTCCCGGTGGCCATTGACTACCATTGATTTCCCAACTAGTGATCTCCCCCGGTCCTGTGAGAATTGGAACTAGAGGGATATCGGAACTCGTAGTGTTCACTATGAGATTCAACGTGTTTGTCGGATAGGATAGAGTGGGCACCTGATCGTTGACGGTAATGTTCAGAGTTGCTGAGACTGTTCCTCCTGAGTTGTTCGCCCACACTGTGAACTGAGTCGTAGACATGAGGGCCGTCGGCGTACCCCATATCGATTGATTTGCTGGCGTCCAAGTCAAGCCTGAAGGTAATGTTCCTTCAAGTTCCCAAGTTACTATCTCGCCTGGACCCACTGTAGTGATGGCAATTGTCGTGATTGCGGTATTGTTCGTTGCTGTCGTATTTTCAGGAGTAATCGTTAGGCTAATCGGTAACTGGTCATTAACTGTGATATTGAGATTCGCTGAGATTGATCCTCCTGAGTTGTTGGCCCAAACTGTGTATTCTTTGACTGTCATCAATTCAGTTGGTGTCCCCCAAATGGTCTGATTTGCTGACGTCCAAGTCAAGCCTGAAGGTAAAGATCCTTCAAGCTCCCAACTGGTTATTTCACCCAATCCAACGGTCGTGATTACGATTGTTGTGATTGCTGTATTGTTTGTTGCAGTCGTGTTCTCTGGACTGATGTTCAGTCCAGGTAACTGATCGTTAACGGTGATGTTGAACGTAGACGAAATAGCACCACCACTGTTGTTCGCCCAGACCGTATATTGAGTCGTGGCCATCAATTCAGTAGGAGTACCCCAAATGGTCTGATTCGTAGATGTCCATGTGAGGCCTGTAGGTAGGGTTCCTTCCAACTCCCATGTGTCTATCTCTCCAGGACCCACAGTAGTGATGGTGATTGTCGAGATGGCGGTGTTATTCGTTGCTGTCGTGTTCTCTGGACTAATGTTCAAGCCAGGCAACTGGTCGAGAACCTCTATGGTGATGGTCGTCGTGTTGGCTCCACCCGTGTTGCGCGCCGTAATGGTGTAGGTCGTGTTGGTTGAGAGTGCCGTTGGCGTACCTGAAATCTCACCACTGGTGAAATTCAAACTCAATCCTGAAGGTAAGGCTGGACTGATGGAATAGCCATACACATTCCAAGGATTGACACCTTGGAGGGCAGCATATTTCAAATCACCATTGGTGGCATCATAGTAGGAAATGTGCACATCGCCGTTTAAATCAACAGCAATGGAGGAATATCGTCCCACTTCTGCATCCCGGTCGATGAATTTGATGACATTTCCAAAACCGGTTTGGATTGAGGATTGCATATTGCTCGCATATTTGAGGTCCTTCGTTGTAGCATCATAGTAGGAAATGTGCACAACGTCGTTCGAGTCGATGGCGATGGAGGTGTACTGGCCAACCGTTCCAACTGAGTCAACCGTGGTGTTGGCCCAAGAACCGTTCTGATCGGTTGCGTACTTGAGGTCGCCACTGGTGATGTCATGGTAGGAAATGTGCACAGCGTCATTTGAGTCGATGGCGATGGATGTACGGGATCCAACGTTTCCAACGGAATCGATCGTGCTCCTGGTCCAAGCCCATGATGATGTACACGAAGAGGAAGAACATGTTGCATACTTCAGGTTGGTATTAGTGGAATCACGGTATGAAATGTGCAATGCATCGTTGGAGTCGATGGCGATTGAGTTGTATTTACCCACATCTCCAGAAGACGATTCAATGGTGACTTTCGACCAAGACGATGCAGATGAACATGAGGAAGAACAGGTCGCATACTTTAGGTTGGTATTGGTGACATCATAGTATGAAATGTGCACTGCATCATTGGAATCAACAGAAATTGAGGTGTGTTCACCCACATCTCCAGAAGACGAGTCAACGGTGACTTTGGACCAAGACGATGCGGACGAACATGAAGAAGAACAGGTCGCATACTTTAGGTTGGTATTGGTGACATCATAGTATGAAATGTGCACTGCATCATTGGAATCAACTGAAATCGAGGTGTATTCATTCAAATTGGCAGACGAGCCGCCATCAACAACAGTGAGAACCCAAGAACCACTCTTATCGGTAGCATACATGAGGTCTCCACCGAAGAAACCAAATCGCCCGTAAGAAATGTGCTTGTGTCCATAGGAATCGATGGCGATGGACGAATGTTTTCCAGCAGTAGTGCCGCCACCCATATCGATAATTCTTGACGGAATCGCACCACCTGAATTGGTCGGTGTCGCAGTTGGCGACATGGCCGTATTGTTGGTCAAGACAAACCAGTCAGGAGAATAGGAAATATTCGGCAACTCATCGTTGACAGTGATGTTGACCGTGGCTGAGGATGAACCGCCGCTGTTGTTGGCCCAGATGGTGAACGTCTTGAGCGTCATCAAGGACGTTGGCGTTCCCCAAATCGTTCCGTTACTCGTTCCAAAGGACAGGCCGCTTGGCAAAGCTGGGCTTATCGCCCATGAGGTAATTGCTCCTGAACCAGTAACTGTCGCGTTCAGCGGTAAGTCACTGCTCGCCTGGCCCTTGGTCAGCGTCAGATTCTCAGGTGAATAGGATAGGGTCGGCAACTGGTCATTAACTGTGATATTGAGATTCGCTGAGATTGATCCTCCTGAGTTGTTGGCCCAAACTGTGTACTCCTTGACTGTCATCAATTCAGTTGGTGTCCCCCAAATGGTCTGATTCGCTGGCGTCCAAGTCAAGCCTGAAGGTAAAGATCCTTCAAGCTCCCAAGTTACTATCTCTCCAGGACCTGTTGAGGAAAAGGTGATCGAAGGGATTCCAGTATTATTGGTCGTAGTAGTATTCTCAGTTGGAGAAATTGTGATTCCTCCTGAGATTGCATCGTTGACTGTAATGTTCAGAGTGGCCGATACGTCTCCACCTGTATTGTTCGCCCAGATTGTGTATTGAGTCGTGGTCATCAATTCAGTAGGAGTACCCCATATGGTCTGATTCGCTGGCGTCCAAGTCAAGCCTGAAGGTAATGTTCCTTCAAGCTCCCATGTGTCTATCTCTCCGGATCCGGTAGTAGTGATTGCAATCGTTGTGATTGCGGTATTGTTTGTTGCAGTCGTGTTCTTTGGACTGATATTCAATCCAGGCACCTGATCATTGACTGTAATGTTCAGAGTGGCCGATACGTCTCCACCTGTATTGTTCGCCCAGATTGTGTATTGAGTTGTAGTCATCAGTTCAATTGGAGTTCCCCAGATTGTCTGATTAGAAGGAGTCCATGTGAGGCCGTCTGGTAATTCTCCTTCAAGCTCCCAAGTTACTATCTCACCTGGCCCATTGGGTGAAATTACGACTGAAATTATTGCAGTGTTGTTCGTTGCTGTTGTATTTTCAGGAGTTATGGTTAGGCTAGTAGGTACCTGATCTACGACACTTATCGTGATTGTAGTTGAGGTTGAACCACCACTGTTGTTTGCCCATACAGTGTAAATCGTAGAATTCCAAAGTTCAGTGGGTGTCCCCCATATTGTGCCATTTCCAAGTCCAAAATTAATGCCGCCAGGCAGGGTCCCATTGATTGTCCAAGAAATAATCGTACCTGAACCAGTAAGTGTGGCATCCAATGGAACTGCTACATGAGCGGTATTATTTGTGAATTCAAGTGTGCTTGGCGAATAGGAAAGAATTGGAACTTCATCGACTACAGTAATATTGAGATAAGCAACTGATGGACCAGCACTGTTGTTCGCCCAGACCATGTAGGAGGGTTGTGTCCACAGTTCTGTTGGTGTACCATAGATGGTACCGTTACTTGGGCCAATGAAAAGACCGTTTGGTAGGCTGGCGTTGATTTCCCATGAAGTAACATCCCCACCTGTGTTGGTGCTGTAATTGATGCTCGATGGGTTGTGAGCCCGCAATTCATATCCGGTGCTTCCATCATTGGCGGAGAAATAGATGGTATTGCCAACGAGGATTGGCTGGTGTAAAAATCCAGGATCACTGTGACTGCTGGATCCACCGCTGTTGATGTCAGCCACTTGCCATGTGGAATGGTTGGAGGTATCGTGCGCCCACAATTCATTCCCTCTGCTTCCATCATTTGCATCGAAATAGATGGTGTCGCCAACGAGGAGTTGCATGAATTGTCCAGGGGAGCTGCTTCCTGAACCGCTGCGTATGTCAGCCACTTGCCATGTGGAATGGTTGGAGGTATCGTGCGCCCACAATTCAACCGCTGTGCTTCCATCATTGGCAGAGAAATAGAGGGTGTCGCCAACGAGGATTTTGATGTAGTTCCCAGGGGAGCTGCTTCCTGAACCGCTGTTGATGTCAACCACTCGCCATGTGGAATGGTTGGAGGTATCGTGCGCCCACAATTCATATCCTGTGCTTCCATCAGTGGCAGAGAAATAGATGGTATCGCCGACGAGGATGTCTACACCGTTCGATCCAGGGTTACTGTTTCCAGTACCGCTGTTGATGTCAGCCACTCGCCATGTGGAATGGTTGGAGGTATCGTGCGCCCACAATTCAGCCCCTGTGCTTCCATCATCGGCGGAGAAATAGATGGTATCACCAACGAGGAGTTGGATGCGATGCCCAGGGTTACTGTGACTGCTGGATCCACCGCTGTTGATGTCAGCCACTTGCCATGTGGAATGGTTGGAGGTATCGTGCGCCCACAATTCAACCCCTGTGCTTCCATCAACGGCGGAGAAATAGAGGGTGTCGCCAACGAGGAGTTCCATGTATTCTCCAGGGTTAACGAGGTCAGCCACTTGCCACGTGGAATGGTTGGAGGTATCGTGCGCCCACAATTCATGCCCTCCGCTTCCATCAACGGCGGAGAAATAGAGGGTGTCGCCAACGAGGAGGGCCATGCGATATCCAGGGTTACTGTTTCCAGTACCGCTGTTGATGTCAGCCACTTGCCATGTGGAATGGTTGGAGGTATCGTGCGCCCACAATTCAACCCCTGTGCTTCCATCATTGGCAGAGAAATAGAGGGTGTCGCCAACGAGGATTTTGATGTAGTTCCCAGGGACGCTGCTGGATCCACCGCTGCTGATGTCAGCCACTTGCCATGTGGAATGGTTGGAGGTATCGTGCGCCCACAATTCAACCCCTGTGCTTCCATCATCGGCAGAGAAATAGAGGGTGTCGCCAACGAGGAGTTCCATGTCTTGTCCAGGGTAACTACTTCCTGCACCGGGGTTGTTGGTAATCTGCCATGTTGAACCGTTTCCAGTCGCCACATTGATGAAATTCGGAGCAAGATGGAATTCTGTATTATTTGTCAAAATATTGTTCTCTGGATTGTACTCAAATGCGCCCGGAGATTGCACAACTCGAAGCCAAATCTGGGTGGTGAATGATTCCCCGGAACTTGTGTTTGCCCATACCGTGTAAGTTTGGTTACTGGATACTTCAGTTGGAGTTCCTGAAAGAGTACATCGTGCATTATTGATTGAAAGACCCTGGGGCAAGGATGGTGAAACTTCACAAGAAGAGATTGAAGAAATTACAGGGCGCCAAGAACCTGGATCATTCTTCACTCCTTTTCCAGTGCCCTGTTCATACGATACGCCCAATCGATTATTCAGATGTCGTGCAAAGGATATGTGGAAATCGTCATTGTTATCGGCAACAACCGAGGTGTATTCATCACAACCTCCTATACAACTTGGGCTGGTTGTATAAGAAAAAGAACCTGTGGAACTAGCAGCACGCCGGTATCCTGAAAGCCCTCCACTAGAACCTGCAACAATATACACATCATCATTGGAATCGATAGCAATTGCTGGATGGTCTCCTCCCCAAACGACTTGGGTTTGGGACCAGCTGCCGCCTGAATTAGTATCGTGATATACAATTCCAGTCCCCGCATCCTGTACGTATGACAGATGTATCTTATCATTGGAATCAATTGCAATTTGCACGAGTCTGCCTGTATCTACACTTGAAGAGGAAAATCCTCGAACATCAGAACTAACCCATGAACCGCTTACATTTGTTGTATATCGGAGGTCTCCACTATTGCTAGCTGAAGCGGCATCATGAGCAACAATGTGGACTTTCTTATTGCTATCAACAGCAACATCGCAAGCTGATCTTACCCGATGGTTTTCGGATTGATAATGGGTATACAAACCAGGTAGGTCACTCCATGTAGAAGAGGACACAGGTTTGGTTTTAACGAAACATTGACGCTTGTAATTCGCATCATTTCTCGCCCAAGATACATACAAATTGTCGTCTTCATCTAGTGCAAGCCCAGTTGCTTTATTCCAAGCATCGCTACTAATTGTCGTTGGCGAAGACCATGAAGTTGCAGAAACTGACTTGTTCATGTACATTAAACTGGTACCAGTTTGTCGGACAAACACTACATGGATCATATCATTGGAATCGATGACAATCGATGGATGTCGCCCCGTATTTCCTGATTGATGAATCAGTGAAGAGGTCCAAGTTCCTCCTACGTTGGTGGTGTATCTCAAGTCATCAGAATTGTCATCGAAAGAAACTACGTGCGTTTTACCATTCGAATCTGCTGCAACGTCTGTTGCTTTTCCTGCATCATTAGAATTAATTGCAGAACTTGGGTGATCGCTCCCATTCGTTACCCGTGATTCCCATATGGTTGTGTTCCACTCAAACGTGATTGGAGTAATTGCTGTATTGAGGGTTGCCGAGACCCCTGAAACACTCGGCCTCAAACTCCAATCTACGCCGATAGAAATCGATGTAGATGCCGATATTTCAGATATGTTTGCCCATACCGTGTAAGTGGTGTTCTGTTGGAATTCTTCGGGCGTTCCAGTAATCGTACCATTACGCCAATTCATCGATAATCCAGCAGGAAGTGGGGGGCTAATATCGAAGATAGGATGGGCGGTCAAACCTTCTCCTGAACCTGTTCTCTTCGTCATCTCAAGGTAATGCGCAGTCGTCCCTGATCCTATCAAATCAGAATGAGCAATGTGAATATCATCATTATTATCGATAGATACTCGAGCACCCCATCCAGCTAGACTACTGTCTAGAGTTTCCAGACTCCAAGGCCCTGACATGTTCGATATGTAATGCAAATGCTTGGATGTTGTACCGTAATGATAGGCGATGTGAATTGCATCATTTGAGTCCACAGCGATTGAAGGGTTGTAGGAATGGCGATAAAGAGATGTTGTGCCAAAAGTTGTCGCTGTCCAGGAGCCAATTGTTCCAGAATATAGGGCTAGGCGCTTGTTACTTGATCCATAATTGGTCATACTGATGATATGAATCACATCTTGAGAATCAATAGCAATCGCTGGAGTATTTCCAGCATTGAAATTGCTACCTGACGATGCGGTGCTTCCAGCTATAGTTTCATTCTGCCAGACACCATTGATTCTGCTCGCGATTTTCAAATCGCTTCCTTGATCCAAGTAATACGCAACATGGATATTGCCATCTGAATCTAGAGCGATTTGTGAGTCATATCCTGATTTTAATCCTCGATGTGTAATGGTTTCATTCACCCATGAACCGCCTTCATTGGTATGGAAACGCGCACCTTCTAGAGCACTTCCAGAATCACCTACATCTTTCATGGTGTGAACAATGTATACTGCATCAGTAATCGGATCAATGGCGATATCTGTTTTACGACTATGAGAATCAGTCCAATCTGCATCGCCCAACGTTGAGAACGCCCATGGGCCAGACACATTGGTAGCATAGCGAATTGTATCATTCGCATTATCGATGTAAGCGATATGGAGTGCTCCTGTACGATCGATTGCTATTGATGGTTTGAATCCAGTATTCGTAGAATTATCAATAATACTCGAAGACCAAGAGCCATTGAATGGTTTGTACATTAGAGCCAAACTATGAGGTGTACTTCCGCCACTATGATTCTGAGTGAATACAATTGCTTGATCACCATTCTCAGCAATTGCAAAATCTTGGAAGTCATAATTTGCATCAGTACTAGCCCCCGCTGGCTTGCGCCAACTTTGCGAAAATGTGGTCGTCCCATTGGAAACCCCACTTGACCATGTTCCAAAATCGAAGTTGCTCAATGATTCAGTGAAAGTGATAGGCTGAATCGATTGATTGAGGATTGCGACTGTTTCAGCAATATTGGCCTCTAGATACCGGCAGTTTCCATCGTCAAACGCGGCATTGGAATCATAATTCAATGCTATGGAGTCAGTGCATCCTGTAGAATAGTTGGAGGAACGAGAATAAGTCCATTCAATTCCTGCATCCCATGGATCATTGTCTGCAGCATCGTAGGCTCCTGCGTCCAGTTGGTCTAATGTTGAGTCAACCTTCGGTCTGAAATCTTGCGAATCAGGGTCAACTAGCATCGCCTCAACAAATGGGCCATAGCCAATCCCTTGAGTGTTCTCCGGTGGTAGAGAGAAAATTCGAACTGGATCTATGGCAGTTCCTGAGGTCGTCCCAACCGCAAGTCGAGTACCTGCATCATTCAATGAGACGCGTCCATATCTTGCCTGCGCTACGAAACCGTCGATATCCTCGCCATCTTGCCACCATGTGTCGTTTGAGGTACTGTATCGGAAGACCTCGACCTTTCCTGCATTAGTAGCAGAGTCATCCTGTAAGGGTGTACCGATTGCGACTGTGTCTCCATCAGCATCGATGTCCACGTGGTAACCCAACTGATTACCATTTATTCCTGTCAAAGTACCAGTGATATTCTCTCCCAACTGCCACCAAGTGTCATTAGATGCGGTGTAGTTGAAGATACGTGCTTGACCAACCATCCCAGCCCCTTGGAATGCTGGCTCTCCTACGATGAGGGTGTTACCAGCAGAATCTAGAGAGAGAGAATTTCCTGATATACTATTGGTAATGCCCGTAATTGTCGAGCCAATCTGCCAGCATGTGCCATTTGTGGCACTGTATTGGTAGATCTTTGTCGCTCCTCCACCGTCATAAGGTGAGCCAATTGCGATTCGATCTCCGGCGGAATTCATGGAAAGTGAGTAACCTAGCCAATCCACGTGTCCTCCATTGAATGTTGCACCTATCTGCCACCATGTGTTGTTCAGAGAAGAATATTCGAACAACTTGACCTGTCCACTATTTGTTCCACCAACAGTGTTGCCCCAATCACCAATCACAACTCGATTTCCTTGATCGTTGATAGCAACTGCGCTACCGAATAACCGTCCATTCGAAGCGGCGGTTATGTTGTCACCCATTTGCCACCAAGTGTCATTTGAAGAAGTGTATTCATAGATGAGAGCAACGCCATGTAGACTAGAATCAAATTCACCAGGAGCTCCGACTATCATGCGATCTCCAGTCTCATTCAGGGCCACTGATGCCCCCACGCCTTCAAAAGTCGCTGCACCAACTATTCCATTTCCAATCTGCGACCATGTGTCGTTAGATGTGGTAAATTCGTACACTTTAGCCGATCCCTTGTATGCATAATCCTGAGACGCACCAACTGCGACCCTGGTTCCATCACCATTCAATGATACGACTCCGTGCATGGAGTTTGTCCGTGGTTCTTCGATTTCAAAGCCTAACTGGGTGCTAGCGTTCAGATACCCATTCCAATTGTTGCCATACGTGCCAGCCTGTAAGGGATTGGAGGGCCAGGCATTAGAGCGGTGGGCTGCGATAGCGTCGGCGGCGTTATGCCAAATTGTTGAGTTCTCGTTTCCAGTGTTACTCTCGTGGAGAATGATGATGTTGTTCTTACCATCAACTTGATTCCCAAATACTGTATTGTTAGAAATATCATGATAATCGCCTTTCGCCATGATGCCTCCGCTCGCATTCCAAATAACGTTATGATGGATTGAGCCATTATTCCCTGTTGAGGATTGACCTATTGGTGCATCAAATCTGATTCCATACTTCCCTATGTCGTGAATCCAGTTGTAAGCAATCTCTGAGCCTTCAACCTCACCCTGCATCAATTGTACGACCGCTCCATCGGTTTGGAGATGCCCCACATCCCATACCTCGTTGTAGATTACAGTCGGTGAATCGCCGATGGAAAGTACAGAAGATGCACCTGTAAGATGGACCGTGTTATTTGAGAAGGTCATATCGCGGCCACCCTCGTAAATTGTAGTCATCAACCCTTTCTGATCAGATGAGGACCAATCGATGGCATGGAAGTATGAATTGTTCACAATGTTACCATTTGACTGGCCAGCAGCACCATGAAATTCAATCGCTGCACCATCTGTATTCGTAATTGAAACTGCATCAACTAGGGTATTTGTACACCGGTAGAAGTGAGTCACAAATCGCTCATCTGCAGATTCACCAGCGATACCTTGGCTGCGTCGAGACGTGCTTGGATATTCTAGTGTAGAATTTGCGAATGTGCATTCATCACATTGGTCTACTTTGATGGTGGTGCCAAAGAAATCGATGCCTTCAATCGACACTCCATCTGAATTTTGAACTGTGATTGCAAAGGGCTGAACCTTTACTCGAAGATCAAGATCATTCGCATCCTGACCAGAAGGTGGGCGGTAGTGAAGACGATTGTTTGTGCTGTTTAGCCACCATTCACCATCCACATCGATGAGTTCTCGTTTTCCTTCGAGGAAGTATGCGTGGTGCTTTGTCTTCCAGGACATCCCTGTCCCATCGTATCCAAAGGTGCCATTGCTAGGATTCCAAGATGTTATCTCTCGACTGTATGACTTGAATGAACCCACGTTCAAAATGGCAATTGCTCCCACTGGATCAAGACCAGTTGCATTGATTGTCTCGTTTAGTCCATCATGGATACCGGATTCTGGCCCAGCATCCTGCAACCATCCCAGTGTGTATGCATTATTCGAATTGGTCAGAGTGCCTTCAGCCCAATAGGTACGGTTGAAGACACTGTTATTGGAAAAGGCTGCATTCGGCCAACGGGCTGGAACTTGTTCAGTCCTATTGAGGAAAAGTTGCCATCCAGATTGAGGGAGGGTAACCTCTTGAATTCCGTCGCCATCAACTGAATCCCAACTCAAATCAAAATCATCTGAGATACCCCTTGTTCCATCCATAACTACACGTTCCCCGGAAGCCGCTCGAAGGAGCAAGTTGTCCTTGTTGTCGATGGTGATATTTTCGTGATATATGCCGGCATGAACGATGATTTCGTCGCCTGCGCTAGCATTGCCTACTGCTGAAGTAATGCTGGCCTTTGGGCAAGCTGCTGTGCCAGCCCACGCATCACTACCATTGATTCGATCAACATGGATTGGATCATTTGCTCCAAGCGTTGCAGTATTGCAAGCAATAGAACCCATTGAATCGCCTTGATTGCTGAGGGGTTCGGGGTATTCCCAACCAGTCAAACCACTGGAATACGCTGTTTGTGCAAGTGTTACCATGAGGACGGCGAGGCAAATCGCTCGGGCCTGTTTACCGCGAATGGTGTTGTACACAGCCCCTTCGGGGCTGATTTTACGTTATTGAGGTTGTTATTTCTAAGATTCAACGATTCTTTGAAAATTTACGGGCTTGTTTTGCCCATTCATCCCGCTTAACTCGGCCAGGGAAGAACTCGATTGCGACGTTGACCGTCTCCTCAAGTTCTGCAGTCATTCGGCCAACTTGATCGAATGTGTAGATGCCAAGAGCGTGGAGTTTGTCCTCAATGAACGGTCCGATTCCCTTGATCTTCTGAAGATCGTCAGAAACTGTCAGTACTGCTGCTGCTGCAAAGCCACGCTTGATTCCCTTAACGCCAGTAAGTCGGTTACCTGCCTTACCTGACCAAGAAATCCGTGCGCCACCGTCTGTGTCAGAAATGAATGCCTCGCCCTTATCATCGAAGCGAGATGCATCAGCTACCTCAAGGTCCTCGGTGCCCTTCTCAACCTTCTTTTTCAGCTTACTACTGGCAGCAACACCAAGAGTGCCGAAATCAATTGTCTTCGCTTTCTCAGCAACACGAATGAGTTCTTCTTCCTTCTTTCGTGCCTTCTCATCGAGATTTTCTAGACGTTTGCGACGTTCCTCGAGTTCTTTGTCCATGCGAGCTTGGCGTTCAGCAGCTTCTTTCTCTGCCTGCTTACGCTGGGCCTCAGCCTCTGCTTCTGCCTCTGCCTTCATCTTGGCTGCTTCTGCCTCAGCTGCAGCCTTGGCCTTCTCCGCTTCTGCTTTGGCCTTCTCAGCCTCTGCTTCAGCCTCTGCTTTTGCCTTCGCAGCATCCGCCTTGGCCTTCTCAGCCTCTGCTTCAGCATCCGCCTTGGCCTTCTCAGCCTCTGCTTTGGCCTTCTCAGCCTCTGCTTTGGCCTTCTCAGCCTCTGCCTTGATTTTCGCTGCCTCTGCCTCAGCCTCAGCCTTCGCCTTTACAGCCGCAGCTTCCACTGCTGCCTTGGCCTTAGTAGCCTCTGCTTCTGCCTTCGCCTTGGCCTTTTCAGCCTCCGCTTCCGCCTTCGCCTTGGCCTTCTCAACCTCCATTTCAGCTTCTGCCTTCATCTTAGCAACTTCAGCTTCAGCATCAGCCTTCTCAGCATTCTCAGCGTCCTTCTCTGCCTTTATCTTGGCATCCTTCTCTGCCTTAATCCGAGCCTCTTCATTCGCCTTCTGCTCGGCAATATATTCCGGATCGCCTTCGATAACAACATTCCAGGATAAGTAAACCGTGTTCGAACCAATACGAAGTAGACCGTCATAACTACCGCCAGCAAGGGTTGGATCGTCTTCGTCGGTGAAAAGAATGCGAATTTCAATTGTACCATCCGCATCAACCTCAATTGTCTCGACTGGATCTAAATCATCATCGAATACGTCCTCATCCTTGACATCTAACAACTTGAATCGTTCGTCGTTCTCGAACTTCATCAAATCGGCCATGCTAACTGGATATCCCTCGGAAATATCGGTAATCGTAATCCGCTCAGAGCAGATCTGGGATGAACCTGCAACAAGAGTAAACGGTGCTAAGACGAAGGGGTCCTTTCGCGTTCCTGAACCTTCCAAGAACATCGGTGATGATTCGGTGTGTTCAGGCTCAGGGCCCTTCTTCGTCAACAAAATAACTGTACGATTTCGTGCGAGTAATGGAATAATTGCCAGTAGCATGAGGAGGAGCAGAAGAATACAGCACCACCAGTACTCGGAGCTAATTAGGTAAAGACCTGATTCGTCATTATCGTCCTCTTCGGTGGTGGAACTAGTGCTTTCCTTTGCATCGCAGAGGCCGTCACCATCGCTATCCAACGGGATTTTATCCGGATCTTTGCTGTCAGAGCCGCATTCAATCTCCTCAATATCTGTGTAGTTATCCCCATCATCATCGAGGTCCTCCGTTAGACCTGCTGATGTACCACTAATGTTGTCTGGCTCACCATCCCCATCCGTATCGAGGAAGGCCTCCTTATCTGCAGGGAAGGCGTCATTGATGTTCGATACACCATCACCGTCACGGTCTTGATCAATACCGTCGCAAGTCCCATCTTGATCACTGTCGATTGGTAGAGAGTTAGCATCGAAGCGATCGCTCCCGCACTCTGCTTCGCGAGTATCGAGCCAACCATCGTTGTCATCATCGAGATCTTCAATCAACGGAGGAACCGTGGTAGAGAACCCATAGAGGTCATCCGGCATACCATCACCATCATTGTCGAAGGCAGCAGCGGGATCATTCGGGAACAGATCACTAGCATCAGGGATGCCGTCACCATCGGAGTCTGTGTCCTCTTCGACTTGTAGTGCATCACATGTGCCATCATTATCCGCATCAACTGGGGACTGTCCAACGTTTAGTGGATCAGTACCACATAACACCTCGACAGCATCCGGCCACGTATCGCCGTCATCATCATCATCGTAAATGTCTGGAGTCAGGTCACGATCTGTGTCCTTCAATACAGACAGTGTAATTGTGAATGAGGCGCTATGCTGAGAATTATTGGCCCATATTGTGTATTCTGTTGGAGCTATTTCTTCAGTGGGAGTACCGCGAATACCGCCATCACCATCTGTGCTGCGAGCAGGGCTCCACGAGAATGTGAGGCCATCTGGAAGATCATCACTAATCTCCCAAGTACGAACGTCACCTTGGCCATTCAGTGTTGGAATGAAGGCGCTCATCTCAGAGCCGTTTGCCAACTCAAGTGTCTGTGACGGATATGCAAAGGCAAGAGGCAAATCCAGATACTGGTCTAGACCATTGTCTTCACACTCACCGTCGCCGTCCTGATCAGTTGGAACGCTTGTGATATCCATT
>Ga0163179_10001025_pt1 | contig 19987 bp, 17 predicted proteins | sample AtlANTMetagenome_FD_109643 | JGI IMG/M metagenome (GOLD analysis project Ga0163179, IMG submission 109643) | Marine eukaryotic phytoplankton communities from the Atlantic Ocean - Atlantic ANT 2 Metagenome | ecosystem: Environmental > Aquatic > Marine > Oceanic | place: North Atlantic Ocean... | reverse complement strand
TTTGGGAGATTCGCCCCAAGGCAGTGGTGGGGGTCCCGTGCACCGAATCCAAGCTGTCGGCTCGAATTTTGTCGAGCGATGTCGAAACTGGCGGGATCCGAAAACACTGTCTCGTCGTGGTTCGCGGACAGGTACCACATCACGACCTTGTTCCCCGCAGCAATGGAGAGATCGCCAACCGACGCGTCGGCAATGGCCGTTCGGCGCATGTACGGCACAGGCGATGTCCACCGCACGATCTCGTCGATAGCCCCGTCGATACGGCCGTCGAAGTCTTCGACTAGCCATCTCAGCTGACCCGGGTGGGCGGTCAGCAGATATATCGCCCACGCGATGGTTTGACGCGTCGTGTCGTACCCTGCGGTGATCAGCAATACGAGGAAGCTCGCGAACTCTTCAACGGTGAGTTTTCCGCCCTCTCCGGCGTCTTCGCTTTGAGGACGCAGTAGCCGGGAGATCACGTCGTCGGTTGGACTGGACCTGCGCGCGGTGCCCAATAGAGCGGCATACGAGTAGATCTCAACGACGCTTGGTGACAGTCCGGGAGAGTTCGTGAACAGCTCGTTGCTGTTCCCGACCACTTGGTCGGTCAATCGCTGGACCAAGTCGCGGTCCTCCGGTGGGATGCCGAGCAGCTCGCAGATCGCCAACAGAGGTAGTTTTCCCGCAATAGCTTCAACAAAGTCGAACTCGCCGTGCGAGGGAATAGTCTCGACCAACGTCCGATCATGGTGCTCGACAGTTCCCGAAATCTGACGGACCGAACGATGGGTGAAGGCCCCCTGCACTATCCCCCGGAACCGGCGATGCCGAGGGTCGTCCATCGCGATCATCGACCCAGCAAATGCGAGTGCCTCGGGAGGGAAGTCCGCGATCGTGAAACCTCCAGCAGAAGAGAAGATCTCAGGCCTTCGGCTTACATCGACGACGTCGTCGTAACGAACGATCGACCAGAATGCGGGTCCTGCCGGCTCCTCGTGAAACTGGGGCGGGCTCTGTCTCAGTTGACGAAACCGTTCGAGCTGGAACTCGAATGGTGCGTCCCAAAATGCCTGGTACGCAGGAGATAAGGACACGTCTAGCGTGCGTGATAACACAGTGGACCCCCGAGTCCTTGAAGACGATGTCTCGAGCCAATCTTAAACGTCGACACCCGATGCAGTGTTGCAAACCTATCGGGGTGCAGACCGCTGCTGAGCCGTGTCGTTGCTTGCCGATGAGGAGAATTGGTGCGTCCCACAGAGAGCCTGGACGACTTGGTGACTGTCGCATCTTCCATCCTCATGCCGGCCGATGCAGACACCGCTCACACTGCCTTCGGCCGAGTACTCAGAACTCTCGTCGAGCACTCTTGCTGCAATGCAGGGTTTCTCCGGCGAAACGATCATGAAATCAGAGCCAGCATCATGGTCACCGAGTGGCCCATTCGGCCCGATGCACCGGACCCCGACCCACTAGGAACGGTGTACTTCGACGCCGCTGACTCGGTGTTCGCCCAGTCCGAACACCTATCGGCACCCGTGGTGTTCAGGCCCAACAGAGAGATCGAGGACTATCGACAACGTATCGAGGCCGCCTCAGGGCATCCCGTGACGTCCACAGTCGTGGTGCCACTGCTCGGTGCGCGGACGGAGGGTGTTCGCGGACTGGTGCACCTCGGTGATCGGCCCTGGTCGGACAAGGAAACGAACGCCCTGATGGTCGTAGCCACGATGCTGACACAGGTGCAGGCGAGGATCGAGGCCCAGGAATCCCTTCGTCTCGCAGCGCTGCACGACCCTGACGGGCCTTCCCAACAAGCTAGGCATCACCACCGAGCTCGACGGTCGACTGCGCCTACCCTGGGCTGAGGATCCAGTGACGGTCTTCTTCTTCAACTTCGATCGTCTCGAAGCTCTGAACGACTTTCACGGTCACGCCGCCCGAGACTTCTACTTGGAGTCCCTGGTCAAGACACTCTTGAAGGTTCTCGGAGAAGGAGCGTTCCTGGGCCGTTGGGCCGATCATGAATTTGTCGCGCTGATTCAGCCCAGTCACATGGCGCTCACGAACACCCCACATCGGGTCGCCCCCGACGCGATTGCGGCCAAAGTTCTCGCAGCAGTGGCCGAAACCCAAGTCCCCATCGGCGATGACTCGATCACGCGGACAGTGTCGATCGGAGTCACCACCGCCCTAACCGGTGTCGATGAGGTCCACGAGTCCATCGTCCACGCCGATCAAGCAGCGTTGGTAGCAAAGCGGCGCGGCGGGAACGGCGTGGCCTTCTTCGATCACGCAATCCGAGCGGCCAGTTCACTGAGGAACGACGTAGAGCTTCACCTACGCGCCGCGATCCACGATGGAGACATGGTCCTGCACTATCAGCCCGAAGTCGATCTCACGACCGGTCGCATCACCGCCGTCGAGGCGCTCGTCCGCTGGCAGCACCCGCAGCGAGGACTTCTGCCTCCGTCCGCTTTCCTCGAGGTCGCGGAGGGATCGGATCTCGCAATCGAGCTGGGTGAGTGGGTGCTGGGGGCCGCCACCGCGACGTTTCAGCCTGGAAAAACGCCATGCCGGATCTGGCCGTCGTATTGAGCGTGAACGTCTCCCCCAATCAACTTCTCGCCCCTCAGTTCCTCGACACCGTCGAGCACGCGCTGTCGCGCAGTGGCATGGACCCCGCCAAACTATGCCTCGAGGTGACTGAGCACACGATCGTCCAAGACACCGAGCAGACAGCCAAGATCCTGTCGCTGCTGCGTGACCGCGGGGTCAAAGTGGCCATCGACGACTTCGGAACGGGCTTCAGCTCATTGATCAACCTGAAGATCTTTCCGGTCCACGTGTTGAAGATCGATCGAGCCTTCGTGCAGAACCTGGAGTCAGACGAGCAGGACCAAGCGATCGTGCGGGCAGTGGTTTCGCTAGCGAAGTCATTTGACCTCAAGGTGGTCGCCGAAGGTGTGGAGTCCTCTGCTGCAAGCGAGGCGCTGGTGTCGATGGGGCCGTCGAAGGAAAATCACCGAGGGAAGTTCGGCGTTGCCTCAAACGGCACATCGCCCGAGAGATCCACTCGCTTCTGGTCGACCCGAAACCCGTCCAAGGGACCGACGACCTTCGGCCGCTCCGCCACCGAGCCGGGCTGTCCATGCAGTCCTGCGCCGACCACTTCGCGGTCTCTCTCACCACGATCTCGCGCACGGAACGAGCGATCAAACCGAACCACGACTTCGCCGCGCGCTACCGCGACTGGTTGACGGGACAACTCGCAGAAACCGCTTGACACCAATAGGAGCATCCAAAGCGGGGGCAGTTCCATCAATTGCCTCCGTCCAATGGGCATACCCCAGCATTTGTCTCCGCTTTGGCGGGCAGAACATACCCACCAGAGTGAGATTCTGAGGCTAGACTTGTCTGGTCTTTTCGATATATTCAGGAGGGGGCAGGCTTGTGGGAATGCAAAATGGAGATGAGCTATCTAGCGAAGCGGATCTTACACCTAGCGGAGAGGATCTTGCATGAACAATAGCTCGCACGATCCATCTTGGATGCGATATGCGCTTGAGCGCATACGCACTTTGGTCGATGGGCCCAGGGAGAATATGTCGGAGCAGCAACTGAGTGTTTACACATTCGCGCAGAACGCGATCGCGGGAGGAGAGCGGGTTATCAGAATCTTTGAGCGTGGCCCCGGTGTTTGGATGTGTCGGATCTGCCTCGCCGAATGGAACGAAACGTTCGGTCCCGACCACGTCCATGGATGCCCTGAGTCGTAACTATTTGGGGCGGGTCGGTCTCGGTGTATTCGAGGCGGCAATTGGTTTCGCTGCCCGAGCCCATTCACTCAAGAGGCGGGACGCACTGGGGAAACTGGTAGAGGAACCCTAACCTCAAGAGCGTTGTCGATGCTCAGGCTGGGAGCATTGGTAATGGACCGGTTTCTACAGCGGCAATGCCGTCGGTCTCCGGGATCGTGCACAAGCGCGGATCGAAGGCCCGACTGATGGAATTGTCTCCGGCGTGGGCCCGGGTGTCGTTGATGTGGTTCAAGTCGCAGGTGCCCGAAATGCACCGTCAACAGACAGCGGGCACCCGGTGAGGTAAGCCTGCGCGCCACCTTGTCGGATTCCGGTAGAAGTCTGTTTCTCGATGCCGCGGCGGTGCATCGACAAATTCCTGGCTCGGATTGGACTCTGGGCTGTTCACCAGCGCGAAGTGCTGCATCATCGTGGTGGCTGCATGTGTGGTTCGACGCCCCCTACGGAACGCGCGCCTACGCGAACCAATGCTCCGTATTCGAAGGGGCCGGATCTGAGACTTTCGGGACTTGTTGGGCGGTTCGTTTACGGAACTACCGTCGGGCGCTCGGCTCGTACTCCTCTAGAAGCATTTTTTTGATCACATCTGGGTATCGACAAATTCGGGGACTGAGCGATAGCTCTCTCAGTCTTGCTGAGAATTGATGTCGGTCAATTCCGAACTGCATCATGATATCGACTTCGTCACCACCACCGAAGGGTACCCAGAGGACGAAGAACCGCACCATGAGATCGTCGTTGCGTTCGTCGTCGGTGCGGTGATGACGGCCAGTCGTACTGGACCAATGGTCGAAGACAACTGCCGCAGAATGGATTTTTAGCAGGTCAGGGGTGGAGTCGACGGGCTCCGAGGTTACGGGCGTCGTCGCGGTTAGTGAGGAATTCATGTGTTCACCGACTCATAGTTTTCCAGTGGAGGGACGGCCGTGCCGTAGATCGGTCTTTATCTTGTGCGCGGACCCAATAGAGGTGTGAGTCGCACTATCTTAGATATTTGAGGAGAGCGCGCTGCACCGGGTAGTTTTTGTGCCTTCAACAAGTTGCTCCCTTTTCCTTTCGAGCTGCCGAGTTCAGACGACGACGTCGGTGCTGATTTCTGTCCACGACGCGACGCTCGACTGCCGACCGTTACTGGCCGTAGATCGCTTCGCGCTGTCAGGGTTACCTACATTCGGTGACTTGAGTTCGGACAGTTCAAGTCGCTCACGTGGGTTGAGGCCGCCCCAAACACCGTAAGGCTCTTTGGAACTGATAGCGTGTTCGAGGCAAAGTTCGATGACTGGGCACTGTGCACATACCAATTTGGCTTCGCGTTCACTTCGACGCAACGAGCATCCGCGGAGCGTGTCAGAGGGAAAGAACAATGCGATTGGCATCGATCGGCACGCACCCTGTTTTTGCCAGTCCCAGTGATCCGTCTGCGGTGGCGGCAGGTCAACCTTCACTAGTTTCCGGTACATCTCGAGCACCTCTTTCGATCGAAGAATCGTCGACTTTGTTGATTCGCTGGGTGTCAGATAGCTCGTCCGGGATTCAAGATCATCGTTGGATCGAACACCTGCTTGATTCCGTCCATGATTCTGCGCTCCGTCGAACCGATCATCATGTCGAGGTAAGGTCGTTTCAATTCACCGATTCCGTGTTCACCGGTCAGGCTTCCACCGAGCTCAAGACAGGCCTCGACCATATCTTCGAACGCAAGCAACGCTTGCTCGCAAGCTCGAGGATCTGTCTCGTCGAAAACGATGGTGGGGTGGAGGTTTCCATCTGCTGCGTGACCGAAGGTACCGATTCGCACTCCGCGTCCGGTAGCAGCTCGCTCGATGGCAGCGAGCATGGAGGCGAGCTGGGGAACGGGGACAACGAGGTCGTCGAGCAGTGTGGAACCCGTTCTGCCCAGTGCTGTGAGCGCGACACGCCGCGCGTGCATGAGACTCTCGCCTTCTTCGGGGTCGTCGGTGCGGTACACCTCCGTCGCTCCCTGTGCCGTGCACGCGTCGGCGCACTCGGTTGCCTCCGTTTCGCGCGCACGCCCGTCACACTGAATGAGTAGCAAGGCCCCGGTGGTGGGGTCGAGGCCCATTCTGGTCATGTCGTTGACCGCAGAGATCGTCGTACGATCCATCAGTTCTAGGACCTGTGGCTCGGCCGCAGCAGTGACCGCAAGAATCGCTGCTACTGCTCGAGCGGCGGTGGGAAAGCATGCAATGACGGTCGACGGCACCGCAGGTGCGGCACGCAGCCGCATCGTTGCCTCGACGATCACTGCAAGTGTTCCCTCTGAACCCACCAGTAGCTGTGTCAGGTTCATTCCTGCAACGTTCTTGCGAGTGTTCGATCCGGTATGGATGATGGTCCCGTCGGCAAGGACCGCCGTGATGCGTGCGACGTGGTCGCCGGTAACACCGTATTTGGCGCAACATGCTCCGCCGGCATTCGTGGCGAGGTTGCCGCCGATGGTCGATATCGCCCGGCTGCCGGGATCGGGGACATACCACAGTCCCATTTTCGCGGCCGCCGACGCGAGATCGGCGTTGATGACTCCCGGCTCGACAGTGGCGGTGCGATTTTCGGTATCGATGTCGAGTATTGAGTTCATTCTCGCCAGGCTGAGCACGATGCAGCCGTCGAGTCCGTTAGATCCGCCTGCCAGACCGGTACCTGCACCGCGCGTGACGACCGGTATGCCGAATCGGTGTGCGCACTGCATGGTTGCGACCACATCGGCGGTGGATCGCGCTCGGATGAGGGCTGCAGGCTTACCTGCAGGTGTGAAGACGGATTGATCTCGGGAGTAGCCGACTATGGTTCCGGGGTCTGTTGTGGCAGCAGGGCCGACCATTGCTACGAGATCATCGATGTACGAGAGCCCGCCGATTGTCACATGACTATCCGTTCGAAGTGGAAGAAACGCGTATGGCGTCCACCGAGGTGGGGACCCAGAGTCGGATATCGACTTTTTCACTGCCCCGGCAGACCTTGGCCTGGAGGCCCGGCTTGTTTTCTGCGACTGTCGGCCGGCAGCACATCACTGATCGGCGGTGTGCTGCCGGGCCGAACCACGTCGACTTCTGTTGTCCGTCGATCAATCGACGGTCATTTCACCCATCGTGCCCCAACCCGCTGCGTCGATGCTCTGGCTGATGATCTCGGGTGTCGATGCGAGGGCTCGGGGAAGTTCTGTCATTGCTTTCTTGAAATGGTCGCTGGCCACGTGTACTCCTCCCGCGTTGCTGTCGCGGAATGCCTCGACAAGAACGTATACGTTGTCTTTGTCGAGGCTGCGTGACCATTCGAACCAAAGGTTGCCTTCTTCGGCGCGCGTTGCTTCGGTGAACTCGGCTACGTGGTCCGGCCATTTCTCGGTCCAGTCCGGCTTTGTCTCGAACTTGACGACGATGAAGATCATCGACGCTCCTAGGGCGTGAGGATTGCGCGGCCACGAATGGTACCGGCATCGAGATCGTCTATGGCACTCTGAAAGTCGTCGAGCGAGTACTTCGCGGTGTGCAGCACCACTGACCCGCGAGCGGCCAGGGCCATCAGATCGCACAGGTCGTTGTAGGACCCCACGAGGTTACCGACGATGTTGATCTCGGAGGATACGAGGTCGATCGTCGGCACATCGATGTTCTCTCCGTATCCGACGACGTAGTAGTTGCCAGCTCCGCTGAGCATCGCGATGCCCTCCTTCGTGGCACCGCCTTCGCCGACGAAGTCGATGACGGCTTCTCCTCCGGCGCCTTCCGTCAGATTCATCACCTGCTCGATGTGGGTGCCGTCGGCGACGATTCCGTGGTCGGCACCGATCGATTTGGCGAGTTCGACAGCTGCTGCGTTTCGATCGACGACGACGATCTCGGCGGCGGTCAGCGACTTGAGAACTTGAATGCCGATGTGCCCCAGTCCACCTGCACCGATGACTACTACCTTGTCGCGCGGCGTCAGTAGTTTCGACGCTTTCGCCGCGGCGTGGTAGGCGGTCAACCCTGCGTCGGCCAATGCCGCCACGTCGGCAGGTTCGAGCGAGTCGTCGATCTTGACGACACTGCGCGCGGAGGTTTTCAGGTATTCGGCGTACCCTCCGTTGGTGTCGATGCCGGGAAACTGATTGGACGCACAGTGCACGTCGTCACCCGAGCGGCAGGCACGGCACAGTCCGCACGTGATCAGCGGATGCACGATCACCTTGTCGCCCTCGGTGACGTTGGTGACGGCCGAGCCGACCGCGTGCACCCATCCCGCGTTCTCGTGGCCGATCGTGTACGGCAGCTGAACGTTCGATTTTTCGGCCCATTGGCCCTCCAGAATATGGAGGTCGGTGCGGCACACACCGGCCCCACCGATCTTGACCACGACGTCGAACGGCCCGCTCGGTTCGGGAATCGGTAGCTCTGTCATCTGAAGCTTGTCGTGATAGCCCACGACTTGTACTGCTCTCATCATGTTCATGTTCCATTCTCTCCCAGTCGATGTCAGGCGTCGACGGTGGTGCGGTCTGGGTCGTCGTAGCGGGTACGTAGGAGTCCCCGGCAGAAATGGGCGTTGCCGTCGATCGATATGCGCGTCGAGCGCGCGCGACGCAATGCCAGTGGGACATCGATCTGGGCGTATTCGTTGCCTTCGTGATCGACCATCACCAGGCTGTCGGAGGTGGTGGGCAAACCGATCACTTCGCGCCGACGCAGCAGGGCTCCAGTGTTCTCGTCGTCGGGTAGCTCCTTCAGTAGCACCTGCCCCATCTCGCTGACCTCCCGCGTCGGATCCGATCGCAGCAGTCCGGTCAGGCACCGTTCCATGGCGGCGACGTGGGCCTTGCGCAGAAATATCGTCCGCAGGTCTTCGAGATCGTCCTCTGCTTCGTGCCCGAATGTGCCGCGGTAGCCGACGTCGGCCGCAAGACCTGCGTTGATGATCGGGGAATCGTGGTGATCATCGAGCTCGACAGTCACCTTCCTGGTCCAGTCGAGTTGCTTGAGAACGTCTTTCGCGTCCGACGCCATCAGATAAGCAAAGTTCGGTGCGCAGAACGACGTGGGCAACCGCAGATGCACCACGACATCGCCACTCGAATCGACCACCAGCGACGATACGAAATCGAGGTCGGTGATCGGTTGATCCAACTCGGGATCGATCACCGCTCCGAGGGCATCGATGGCGGCCTCGTGTCTGGTTGCCATTGCTATGCACCCACCAGGTGTTCTTCTGCCGCGTTCTCGGCACCACGTGGTCCTGTTTCGGTTTCGTCTGCATCCGCAATTTGTAGTTCGGCCGGGACGTCGATGTCGTACATCTTCGCGGCATTGAGTCCCAGGATCTTCTTCTTCTGGTCCAGCGTGATCGCCGGGTACTCGGTCAATTCCTCGGGGATCTGAAAGTCGACGAACGTCTCGATCAACCAGCGAGGTGTCCACAGGGCGTAATCGGAGGAAAACTGAATGCGGTCCTCCCCGACCCAGTACAGCAGTTCGCCGATAATCTGCCCGAAATACTTCGGACGGGTGTGCATGAACGGCATTGCAACCGCCAGTCCCGCATGTACATTGGGCTCCTGCGTTGCGATCCAGCAGAAATCCTCCAGCCTCGGCAAACCGCAGTGTTCGACCACGAAGTTCAGATCCGTGAAATCGGTCGCCACGTGATCGACGTCGGCGACATCGAACGCGTCACGATCGAGCGGACGGATCGTCGGGCCCTTATGGACGTGAATATTGGTGATGCCGACCTCGCGGCATACCTCGAGATAGCGGCGGGTCCAGTCGTCGTCCAGCTTGTAACCGCGGGATTCGCCGTGCCACTCGGCGGTATACAGTTTGACGCCCTTGAGTCCGAACCGTTCTGCGTCAGCGCGCAGCTGGTCGAGGCCTCGTTCACCGTTGCGGGGGTCGAAGTTGTGGTTGTACGTCAAACGCTCGGGGTTGGCCTGCGTGAGGGCCCACGCTTCCTCGGTCTGACCGAATCCGGTTTTGTAGAACTCCCCGAGTTGGGCCGGCTGGAAGATGGCGTGATCGACGTAGCCGTCGACGAAGAGGTCTTTGATCAGGCGTTCGCCACCCTGGTAGAGGTACTCGTCGTAGGTCCACACCTCGGATTCCGGGGACAGGTTGCGGTGATAGTCGTAGAAGCAGTCGATGAACTGCTTGCCGTGGATGTTGCGCTGATTTTCTTTGCGCGCATCCCACAGCGCCACGTGCGCGTCGACGATGAAGAAACTGTCGTCACCTTTTGAGTACATCGATGCCGTCCTTTCTGCTCTGTGACTGGTGCCACAGCCGATGTGAACGAGGCTAGGCCCGAGCGGATCGAATTCGCGCAGTCTCAGCCGTCTCACTTTGAGAAAGCGAAAATCACGCTCGACGGAGAGAAACGGAGTGCTCTCGGTAAGCCGAGCTCTCCGTTTCAGCGCATCAACAGCGAGCCCGTTGCGCGCCAGTTCGCCGCGGGCAAGGGAGTTTCGATACAGCCCGCCGATGCGGAGGAATTGTCGTCGAGGCTTCATTCGCCTGAATTTGCGTGGTCGTGCTCTGGCTGTGCGCCCGAGCCGAACCGGTTCGGCTCGGGCCAACGTCGGCCCCCGCCCCCGGTGACTGCTCCTTCTTCGTTTCAGATCGCGCAATGCCACTTCGGGTACCGGTGGGCACCGATTCACATTCTCAAAGTGAGACGGATGAGATGTAGATCACGGTGTGTAATCGGGTGCACATCTTCCCGACAAGGTCGGCAACCCCGCTGACCTCGCATCCAGGAGGCGCACATTGAGTAGGCAAAGCCTTACCAAGGCACACGCGAAAATCTCGGAGTTGACGTGGGAACCCACGTTCGCAACACCAGCGACTCGCTTCGGCACGGACTACACGTTCGAGAAGGCACCGAAGAAAGATCCGCTGAAGCAGATCATGCGGTCCTACTTCCCTATGGAGGAGGAGAAGGACAACCGCGTGTACGGTGCCATGGACGGAGCCATCCGCGGCAACATGTTCCGACAGGTCCAGCAGCGGTGGTTGGAGTGGCAGAAGCTCTTCCTGTCGATCATCCCGTTCCCGGAGATCTCGGCAGCTCGTGCAATGCCGATGGCCATCGACGCGGTGCCGAACCCGGAGATCCACAACGGACTTGCAGTTCAGATGATCGACGAGGTGCGCCACTCGACGATTCAGATGAATCTCAAGAAGCTGTACATGAACAACTACATCGACCCTGCCGGGTTCGATATGACCGAGAAAGCGTTCGCGAACAACTACGCCGGCACGATCGGCCGTCAGTTCGGCGAAGGCTTCATCACCGGTGACGCCATCACCGCAGCCAACATCTACCTCACCGTGGTCGCCGAAACCGCCTTCACCAACACCCTTTTCGTGGCAATGCCCGACGAAGCGGCAGCGAACGGCGACTACCTGTTGCCGACGGTGTTCCACTCGGTCCAGTCCGACGAATCACGCCACATCTCCAACGGCTACTCGATTCTGCTCATGGCGCTCGCCGACGAACGCAATCGCCCTCTCCTCGAGCGTGATCTGCGATACGCGTGGTGGAACAACCACTGCGTCGTCGACGCCGCGATCGGAACATTCATCGAGTACGGCACCAAGGACCGGCGTAAGGATCGCGAGAGTTACGCCGAGATGTGGCGCCGGTGGATCTACGACGACTACTACCGCAGCTACCTCATCCCGCTCGAGAAGTACGGCCTGACCATCCCTCACGACTTGGTGGAAGAAGCCTGGAATCGCATCACCAACAAGGGCTACGTACACGAGGTGGCACGCTTCTTCGCTACCGGTTGGCCGGTCAACTACTGGCGCATCGACACCATGACCGACAAGGACTTCGAGTGGTTCGAACACAAGTACCCAGGCTGGTACTCCAAGTACGGAAAGTGGTGGGAGAACTACAACCGCCTCGCCTACCCCGGAATCAACAAGCCCATCGCATTCGAGGACGTGGGCTACCAGTACCCGCACCGCTGCTGGACATGCATGGTGCCCGCGCTCATCCGCGAGGACATGGTGGTCGAGAAGGTCGACAACCAGTGGCGTACCTACTGCTCGGAAACCTGCTACTGGACCGACGCCGTCGCGTTCCGCAGCGAGTACGAAGGCAAGGACACCCCGAACATGGGCAGGCTCACAGGATTCCGTGAGTGGGAGACACTGCACCACGGCAAAGATCTCGCCGACATCGTCGCCGATCTCGGCTATGTCCGCGACGACGGTGAGACGCTCGTCGGCCAACCGCATCTCGACCTGGACCCGCAGAAGATGTGGAAACTCAAGGACGTCCGCGGCAACACCTTCCAAAGCCCGAACGTGTTGCTGAACCAGATGACCGAATCCGAACGCAACGCGCACATCGCGGCCTACCGCGCCGGCGCGACGATGCCTGCCTGATTCGAACATCGGTGGGTAGCGCCTGCCATCAGGCGCTACCCACCGAACCCAGCACGAACAGCACACTCGTTTCAGTGAACCCGCAGCTACTTCAGGAGAAACCCCGTGGCCGACACACACCGAATAACGTTCGAGCCGGTCGACATCGAGATGGATGTCCGAGAGGACGAGCACATTCTCGATGCCGCGTTTCGACAGGGTATCCATCTCATGCACGGCTGCCGTGAAGGCCGCTGCTCTGCCTGCAAGTCATTCGTACTCGACGGCGACATCCAGATGGAGAACTACTCGACGTTCGCGTGCAACGAGGCAGAAGAAGCGGAAGGGCTCGTGCTCCTCTGTCGGACAAAGGCATACAGTGACTGCACCATCGAGCTGCTCAACTACGACGAAGACGAACTGCTCGGCGGAATTCCCATACAGAACGTGACCACCCGCGTCACGTCCCTGGAATCGATGACAGGCGATATCGTCGCGCTGCGGCTGGAACCGGTGGAGCCGGAAGTATTCGACTTCAAGCCGGGCCAATACGCGGACCTGACCATCCCCGGCACCGACGAGTGCCGTTCCTTTTCGATGGCCTCGACACCGCAGACACCGAACCAGATCGAGTTCCTCATCAAGAAATACGCGGGCGGAAAGTTCGCAGCGCTGCTCGATGAGGGCATCGATATCGGCGACGAGATATCGCTGACCGGTCCATTCGGATCATCCACACTCAAGGACGGGCACGTACTGCCGGTGGTGTGCATAGGAGGCGGTGCTGGTATGGCACCCATTCTTTCACTCGTACGCCACATGAGCGAAACGGGCAACACCCGCCCGGTCCATTTCTACTACGGCGCACGAACTCCGAACGATCTGTTCTACGTCGACGAGATCAGAGAATTAGGACAGAAGCTGGTCGACTTCACTTTCGTCGCATGTGTGTCCGAGTCTGCGGGAGTGCAGTCGTCGGAGAATGTGTCGGTCGAAGAAGGCAATGTCACCGACGTGGTCCAGCGCCTGGAGCCCGGTATCGACAAAGCCGAGGTATATCTGTGCGGTCCTCCCCCGATGGTCGACGCAGCACTCGCGTTACTCGACGTTTGCGGCACACCCACCGATCAGATCTTCTTCGACAAGTTCACCAGTCCTGCATTCGACTGACGTAGTGCTCGACATCTTCGACTTCCAGTCCACTCATCTATCGAGAGGCCAAACATGACCGCATCCACCGGGGCGAAGCAGCGCAGCTTCCCCGCGATCGAATTCACCGACTCCGAGGCCGGGGCCAAGGAGTTTCCAAGCTCCAAGAGCCGCACCTACAGCTATTACACGCCCGCAAAACGCCGGGCAACGATGTACGAAGACGTCACCGTCGACGTTCAACCCGACCCCGATCGGCACCTCACACAAGGGTGGATCTACGGATTCGGCGACGGCCCCGGAGGCTACCCGCAAGAGTGGACGACGGCCAAGTCGTCGAACTGGCACGAATTTCTCGATCCCAACGAAGAGTGGGATCAGACCATCTTCCGCAACAACTCGGCCGTGGTCCATCAGGTCGAGTTGTGTCTGAGCAACGCCAAACGCGCGCGTGCCTATGACGGTTGGAACACCCCGTGGCTCAAGTTCATCGAACGTAACCTGGGTGCGTGGATGCACGCCGAGAATGGTCTCGCCCTGCACGTATTCACCTCGATACAGCGATCCGGGCCGACGAACATGATCAACACCGCTGTCGCCGTGAACGCCGCGCACAAGATGCGCTTCGCGCAGGACCTCGCGTTGTTCAATCTCGATCTCTCCGACGCCGACGTGCAGTTCGACGGTTCCGCCCACGTGGATGTATGGAAGAGCGCTCCGGAATGGCAGCCGACACGTCAAGTGGTCGAACAGCTGACCGCTGTACCGGACTGGTGCGAGCTGCTGTTTGCGACCAACATCGTCTTCGAGCAGCTCGTCGGCTCGTTGTTCCGCACCGAACTGGTGATGCAGATCTCCGCCCGAAACGGCGACTACATCACCCCGACGATCGTCGGGACAGGTGAGCACGACTACGACCGCGATCTGAACTACTCCCGCACACTGTTCCAGCTCCTCACACACGATCACCAGCACGGGGAAGCAAACAAGGCGCTGTTCGGCGAGTGGATGGGGCTGTGGGTTCCGCGGTGCCTCGACGCTGCACGAGCGCTGCAACCGATCTGGTCGCAACCAGCCGACAAAGCCGTGACGTTCGCATCGAGCCTCGATGCCGCCGTCGCCAAGTTCACCGTTCTCCTCGAATCCCTCGGCCTCGACGTCCCCAAGGAGTTGGCAGCATGACCATGAACTTCGGATCGAACACAGAGTTCTCCAATATGTGCGGTGTGACGCTGATGAACACACCCATCGGCCGGGTCGTCGCGGAGGTCATGGGAGCCAAGGACGGCGTCGAGCTCACCGAATACCCGTCAATGATCAGGGTCGACGGCACGAAGTTGTTGTCCTTCGACTACGACGAGCTCACCGACGCACTCGGGCAAGAGTTCGACGGGTCGGTCTTCGAGGAGATCAGCTCCACCCACTACGGGCGGATGGTGCACCTCGACGACAAAACGATGCTGTTCGCGAGCCCCGAGGACGCGGCCGAATACATCGGCTTCGACCTGGCCGAGCTGCCCTGACCAGCTAGTTGGACCACCGACCGACTGACCGGCGGGCGTCCGAGCGCATCGACTGACAGCCCCGTGCCGACGCCCGCCAACAGTTCGCAGGCCCGTTGAACCCAGAAGTTGGAGCGAACACAGTGACCACAACCTTGCGCCCGTCCACGACAGCCGACATCGTCGGCGCACTCACCGCCGTCACCGATCCCGTCCTCGACGAACCAATCACCGGACTCGGACTCGTGCACTCGCTCACGATCGACGACGATGCCGTATTCGTGCGCTTGCGGGTACCCGCGGACTTCTTCCCCTCCGACACTGCCTACCTGATGGTGTCCGAATGTGTGGATGCGTTGCGCAACATCGAAGACATCGGCCGCGTCAGCATCGTGATCGACGATCACCCCGACAGTGACGCCATCAACGCGGTGACAGCTGCCGGCACGGAATACCGCGGCCTCGGTGCGTTCCTCACCGCCGGCCACGTCGAGACCGAAGCGCTACGCGAAGAGTTTCTGCACAGAGCACACAGCGCTGCCGTGCTGCGCTCGCTCGCAGCGCATCTGGCGCACGCGGACGAGGCCATGGACTGCGCCGAATCGCTCACCCTGCGGGATCTCAGAGGTCAAAAACACACGACCGTGTTGCTTCGCCGTCGCAGTGCACTCGGATTGAGTATCTGTCCCAACAGTCGAGTGTTGGTCGATCATCACGGTTCTCCGATTGCGACAGAGCAACTTTCATCGAAGCTGCGGTCCGCGATTTCGCTCAGGCTGTCGGAGGGGAGCCGTTCGTACTTCCGCCGTGCACTACTGACCTCTTTGGTCGGCAACCACAAAGAATCGGTTACAGAACCTCACGTAACCGACCTTCGAACCCGAACTACATGATGTGAGTCGGCCGGAAAACTCGCCAACTCGCATCTGTCCGGAACCGCATATTCGTTCATTCAATTTTACATTCGAAAGGATTCGTCATGGCCAAGGAACTGCGGTTCAACACCGAAGCCCGCGCTCTGCTCGAGCAGGGCGTCAACGCTCTCGCAGATGCAGTGAAGGTGACTCTCGGGCCCAAAGGCCGCAACGCCGTACTAGAGAAGCTGACCGGACCTCCCACCATCACCAACGACGGTGTCACGATCGCGAAGGAAATTCAGCTGAGCAACCCGTTCGCCAACATGGGTGCCCAGTTGGTCAAAGAAGTGGCGATGAAAACTAACGGCGTCGTCGGGGACGGCACCACTACAGCAACCGTCCTGGCGCAGGCCATGGTGCGCGAAGGCCTGCGTGCGGTGGATGCAGGTGCCAACCCGATGCGACTACGACGCGGCATCGAGACCGCTGTCTCGTCGGTCGTCGAAGCGCTTCGCGCCCAGGCTGTCGAGGTCGTCGGTAGCGCCGACCTCGAACGAATCGCCACACTCGCCGCCAGCGACGACGAGGCAATCGGTCAGGCCGTGGCCAAGGCGGTCGAATACGTCGGCAGGTCCGGAGTAGTGACCACCGAAGAGAGCGAGACCCTGGGCATGTCGGTCGACGTGGTCGACGGAATCGAGTTCGACCATGGATTCATCTCCGGCTACATGATCACCGATCCCGAGCGGGCCGAAGCGGTGCACGACAATCCGGTGATCCTGTTGACCAACAAGAAGATCAACCAAGTTCAGGACATCATGCCGAGCATCGAGGCCGCCAAGCGTGCGGACCGTCCGCTCGTCGTGATCGCCGAGGACGTCGACGGGCCGGCACTGCAGCTGTTGGTCGGTGGCAACATGCACAACACGATGCAGTCCGTCGTCGTACGCGCACCGGGTTTCGGTCATCGACGCGTTGCCGAACTCCAAGATCTCGCGGTCGCTCTGGGTGGCCAGGTCATCGCCAAGGACACCGGACTCGAACTGTTCGAGGTCACACTGGAACAACTTGGTTCATGCGATCGCATCACCGTCACCGAGCACTCGACCACGATCGTCGGCGGCCGCGGCGAGCAGAACCTGCTCGATGCCCGCATCAGCCAGCTCGAAGCACAGTTCGAGCGATCCAAGATCGACGGCGACCGGGACAGCCTCGAACAACGCATCGCCCGCCTGACCGGCCGAGTGGCCGTTGTCCGAGTCGGCGGTGCGACCAGTGTCGAGTTGAAGGAACGGATGCTCCGAGTCGAGGATGCACTCGCCGCGTCTCGTGCTGCACTCGAGGCAGGAATCGTATCCGGGGGCGGCACCGCCCTCGCACAATCCCATCGCGCTTTGTCCGATCTCGAACTCACCGGAGATCAGGCTGCAGGTGCCGCTGTCGTACGCACAGCTTTGACCGAACCACTGCGATGGATCGCGATCAATGCCGGCTACGAGGGTGATGAAGTGGTCAAGGTGGTCACCGGACTCCCGCTCGGCCACGGATTCAACGCTCTTACCGGCGAGTACGGTGACATGTTCGATGACGGCGTCATCGATCCGTTCAAGGTCACTCGTGCAGCACTCGAAAGTGCGGCCTCGATCGCGGCGTTGCTCATCACTACCGAGACCGCTGTGGTGGAGGAGGTGTACGGCAACCCCGGCGCAATCATGGCCCCTGGCTTCGGCGATCTCGCCGAAGGAATGGTCAGACCCTCGAACATTTACTGACCTGATTACACACCTGCGTCCGCGGGGAACCTTCGTTCTGCTCGAAGTTTCCCCGCGGACGAGTACCGTCCTCTGCGAGCTCTCTGCCTGCGCGGAAGTTGGGGCACCCACACGCACTGCGTTCACAAGTGTTCAGGAACAGAACATCTGCACCGGCACCGAGCTCAGCTCGACAATCTTCTCGCTCGAATGACAGGCAGAGATGGCAAACAACCGAGATTCTCTCGAACGTGCACAGAAGGCCCGCGAACGCTTTCTCTCTGATCGTAGGTTGGACACTTCTGTACGTCCCCAAATCTCATACTCTTGGGAGCGCTCGAGATCCCTGAACGTACGACCCGACAATCTGGACTTGCCGTTCGTCAGGGAACCCGACATGGACAGCCCGCTTGTCATCGCGGCCGCTCCCGTTCTTCGCCAACTGGCCGAGGGCCTCGTCGACGAACCTGTATCGGTCATCCTCACCTCCGCGGACGGCGTGGTACTGAACCGCGTCGCCGGCAATAGCCGCCTCCTACGATCGCTGGACTCGGTCCGCCTCGCACCCGGCTTCAGTTACTCGGAACAATTTGCCGGTACCAACGGAATAGGCACAACCCTGGAGACACGCACGACCACCGTCGTCTCGGGTCACGAGCATTACGCGGACAGCCTCAGAGGCCTCGTCTGTGCAGGGGTTCCGATCATCCATCCAATCTCAGGGCACGTCGCCGGAGTCCTCGACCTCACCGGTTGGGTCGGAGACGGCGCGCCACTGCTGGTCACGTTGGCACGGTCCGCTACATCGCAGATAGAGAATCGGCTTCTCGCGCAGTCCAGCGAGAAACAGACAGCACTTTTTAGTACCTATCTGTGGGCGTGCAGACGCTCGCAACAGGTGGGTGTTCTGGCGGTGGGCGAGGACATCGTTTTGTGCAACAAAAGGCTGCGACTAGCCCTGGGCCCGAGCGAACAGGCTGCCGTTGTCGAACATGCACTGGACTTGATGGCCAACGACGGTACCGGTCAACACGTGCTGACCCTCCCAAGCGGTCTTACTGTGCGTTTGTCTCCCTTTACGGACAGCACGTTGGCTTCACACCCACGAATGGGTGTCTTCCACGTCTATCTGACGGACGTCGAAGTGGCGACTTGTTCCCTCGACAGCGCGATAGCACTCCCCGGAATAGTTGGAAACAGCGCATCTTGGAGGCACAGTGCACAGCAAATTACGCACTCGATACGCCACCGTGACTGGGTCGCGGTTTCCGGAGAAACCGGTAGCGGACGGTTCTCGATTCTCAAAGCTGCTGCCATCGAACATATTTCAACTCGTTCCCAGTTCTTCTCAGCGGCTGATTTTCAGGATAGCGACGACAATATGCACGTGTTGGAATCGGAACTGAGCCATGACAACTTCAGCGTCATCATCCGAGACATCGATCTGATGCCCGATCAGCAGCAACGAGCCATTGCCCAGATGCTGCAGGGCCGCGAACACGCCGGATGGATAGGCGTGACTATCGGCGTCGAGGACCGGGGGACCTCCAGTGACGCTCTGGTACTTCCTTTCTTCGGGCACACCGTTCACGTCCCCGCGTTACGCCATCGAATTGACGACCTCGACCAGCTAATCCCCTACCTCCTTCGCCAGGTCAGTCGTGGACAAGACCTGACACTCTCCCCCGCTGCTGTCCGTCAGCTCACGAGATACAGCTGGCCCGGAAACGTCGCACAACTTCGACAGATACTGACCGAGATCGTGCAGAAGCAAAGATCAGGCGTCGTCGAAGTCGATAAACTTCCGCCCGTCTGCCGCGCATCGAGTAGGCGCACCCTCACCCCACTGGAAGCGCTCAAACGCGACGCGATCGTGCAAAGCCTCGAAGACAACGGCGGAAACAAACAAGCCACCGCAGACGCACTCGGAACATCACGGGCCACGATCTACCGCAAAATCCGAGAGTACGGGATCAACCTCTGAAGACGTCCTCATCGGGGAGGGTCCGATTTACGGTGGATCCGACCTTGATGTCGGTTGGTTACCGTTCGGGGTGACGCGTCCTCCAAGGTGATCGCAACGCATCCAGCGCTGGCCTCCACCCGCTTGCCCATCGAGCCTTTTGTTTCCCGTGGGGTCCAAAGCCCGCGTGGCGAGATACAGACATTTGAGGGCCACCAGTTCGATCGGAAAGCACGCACGAGCGCGCACAGAAGGCCTGTAGCCGGCGTTGACGGACTCGATCTCGTTCGTCGAGCAAGATCACCCGCCTGATCTCCACGTCGTAGTCCAAGAACCGTACGAACTCGCTTCATGCGTTGTCCCACATGGTGATGATCGCCAGGTACTGGCAGACCCCCGTTTGCTGGTGAATTCGGTGAACCGTTCCCTCGCAATAGACTCCGACGGAGCGGTGTAGACCGGACTCACGTGGGTGTCCGATGCGAGATGTTCGTCGGTGCCCGGCTCTACAGTGTCGGGTGTGAGCGACAACGAGTCCGTGGCCACAGTGCCTGAGCGTGTGCTCGACGAGCTTGTGCAGGTGTTGATCGACAGGA
>Ga0163179_10001022_pt1 | contig 19998 bp, 15 predicted proteins | sample AtlANTMetagenome_FD_109643 | JGI IMG/M metagenome (GOLD analysis project Ga0163179, IMG submission 109643) | Marine eukaryotic phytoplankton communities from the Atlantic Ocean - Atlantic ANT 2 Metagenome | ecosystem: Environmental > Aquatic > Marine > Oceanic | place: North Atlantic Ocean... | reverse complement strand
GGCACGACGACGAGGTCTCGTCGTGAGTCTCGCGGTCCGTCCGCGCTGCTCTCTCTACTCATAGTATCGGGCCGCGCGACCGGCCAGCCCTTCATAACCGTTGATGCTACCACCTACGGTGATAATTCAGTCAAGTTCCCTTACTTCTGCATCGGATGCCCTGCTGGCAACCCTGCTGATGATCTCGTTTTTCATTCCCCCTGGCACTTCGATTACACAGGCCCAAGTCCCGTCTGAGAGCCATTCTTCCCTCATTACCGAGTCACGAAGCATCTGGTTCACGGAGCCATATGAGCTTCCTGGAATCTTAAATGCAAGCCTTACAGTGATGAACTGCAGGGGAATAAGGGGTTTCAGGATCTTTATTGCATCACTCACTTGACTTTCTAAAGATTTGAAAGGATCGACGGAAAATCTAGCTTCATCGAGGGCGTTTTCTATCCTAGTTCGGGGATGTGGCATCTTCGTCTTGGGGTCAGTAGCGGTACTGGCTATCTCACTGATTATCTGCAGTCTCTTTTCTTCGACCATCTTCTTCCGTTGAATCGTTGTAAGCTGTATGCTACCCTCTCTCAGAATTTTGGTTACACAGGTTTCAAGATCACTCGAGCCGAAGACATTCTCCAGAGCGTCTGAAGTCGGCCTCTCTCCACTTTTAGAGTCGGTCCAAACTTCACCTATTGCAAGTAAATCGTCCATGCTTACTGAAGACGGGTCATTTTTCCATTCGTCAACTAAATCGGGGTCGACTAGGATCTCGTACCTGCTACCGCCTTTCTCGATCCGCGCAATGACCGCATCATCCAAGCTGACCAGTGGACTCCCCCGTGAAGCCGAGGGCGGTTGCGGGGATAGTGCTTGCCACTGACAGCCCTACAACTTGGCTAGATGCTTCTCTGTGTCTTCAGAAGATAGTTCTCTGTAACCGTTGGAGTCGATGACACAAATCTCTACCGAGTCTCCTGAAAGGCCGTCTTCGAGCGTTTCTGATAGGGCTTCGAGCCCTATCTTAATCGAGGCATTCTCGGTCATTCCGGGTTTCCACTTCTCCTCGAAGTAAGCGATTACCTCGCTGCGTCCGCTCCCGATGGCCCCTGCCTGGTATGAGCCATAGGCTCCAGAGGGGTCTGTTTCGAAGAGGTGAGCGCCATCCGAATCGACGCCTGCGATTAGTAACGCAGTGCCAAAGGGCCTCGCTCCACCATATTGCGTAAAGGACTGCTTGTAGTCGCACATCTTCTTTACGAGGGATGTAACATCTATCTGGGCCCCGTATGTCATCCTGTTGATTTGGCATTGCACCCTAGCCCTGTCGACGAGTTGTCTGGCATCCGCCACCAATCCAGAAGTAGTTATTCCGATATGGTCATCAATCTGGTACATTTTCTCTATTGAGTCTGGGATTACCAGCCTGCTTGGGATCCTCTTTGCCACAATCAGTATGACTCCATCACGGAATTTCAGTCCGACTGTTGTTGACCCTCTTTTTACTGACTCCCTTGCGTACTCCACTTGGTGAAGACGTCCGTCTGGTGAGAAAGTTCCTACTGATGAGTCGTATCCACGTCCGCTTGGCTGCATGCTATCGAACCCCATGCCTCATCGGCCTCTTATCAAGGTTGGTTGTACAAAGGCTCATCCATCGAGGCATTCAAGCGCTTCGACCCGCAGGCGTATGCATGAGAGTCGTAATCTTGGGTTCAGGGGGGAAAGATTCGGCATATTCTACTTGGTGGGCAATAATGAGAGGTTGGGACGTGAGGGCAATTGTCACAATGTGCGTGACAGGGGATGATTCAATGATGTTCCAAACACAGGGAGTTGCATTGGCGGGAATGCAGGCGGCATCGGCTGGAGTTCCCTGGCTTCCAATACTAACTTCAGGGGACATAGAGGAGGAAATGGGGGATTTGGAGGACGGGCTAAGGGGTTTTTCCGATCCCGAACAGGCCATGGAAAATACTTGGCCGAAGGATTGGGACTCTTCGGAAATAGAGATTCACAAGGGGGCTTTGGAGTTTGATGCGATAGTTTCCGGTGCCCTTAGATCGGATTTTCAGAAGACTAGGATTGAGATGATGTGCGAGAGGTTGGACGTTCGTTCGTTCAGCCCTCTGTGGCATAACTCATCAGATAGCCACATGGACTCCCTGTACAAACATGGTTTCGACGTCCGTATTGCCTCTGTATCTTCGGAAGGACTTGGCGCTGAGTGGCTGGGTACTTCACTTGGGAGGGAGGGTGTCGAGCGCCTGAGGGAGCTTTCAAGGAAATATAGGTTCAATATCGATGGCGAAGGGGGGGAGTTTGAGACTCTAGTTCTTGCAGCCCCGTACATGCAACGTACAATTCAGGTGGACGGGGATGTTGTGTGGGATGGCCCGAGAGGGGTCTGGAATATCAAATATGCATCACTAACCCCCGTGCGCTAGACTCAAACAGGGGACGGGGTTCGGAACGACACGGGGAAGTATGTCGGTTTCACCTCTGGACTATCGATACGGGCGAGAAGAGGCCAAGGCAATCTGGTCTCGTGAAGGAAGGCATTCTAGACAATTAGAGGTCGAAAGGGCATTAGTCTGGGCTCATAGTAAGATGGGGAGAGTTAGTCCTGAACACTATGACATTATAGCCGATATTTCCGATCCGGGAATCGTCACAGCCGATAGGGTCGATGAGATCGAAGCTGAAACTAGGCACGACATAATGGCACTTACCAAGGCGATGGCTGAAGTGGCGGGCGATGCCGGTTGGTGCATTCACCTCGGGGCTACAAGCAACGATATCGTAGATTCGGCTGTTGCACTACAAATCAAGCATAGCATAGAGATGCAGAGAGAAATGGTCAGTCGATTGATTTCGACCATGTGTGACATGGCGGAGAGGGAAAGGGACACTATCATGCTAGGTAGGACTCACGGGCAAGCCGCTGTTCCCATAACTTTCGGACTGAAGGTTGCTGTATGGGTTGATGAATTCCGCAGGCACAGGGAGAGGCTGGACGAGCTAGCACCGAGAGCCACTACTGGGAAGTTCCTGGGAGCAGTCGGTACGGGGGCCGCACAGGGAGACAGGGCTATCGAGCTACAGAGCTTGATCCTCACGGAACTTGGACTTGAGATTCCTGTTGCTACAACACAGGTCGTGGGAAGGGACAGATACATCGAATGGGTAGGATGGATGTCCAATGTCGCGACTAGCATTGAGAAGATCTTGCAGGAGGTAAGGAATCTGCAGAGAAGCGAGATTGGGGAAGTCGCAGAATCATTCGATATTGAGAAGCAGGTTGGATCATCGACAATGGCGCACAAAAAGAACCCGATAACAGCAGAGAATGCGTGCGGGCTGGCCAGAATTGTGAGATCAATGATCATCCCATCTTATGAAAACGCACTTCTATGGCACGAGAGGGATCTAGCGAACTCCTCATCGGAAAGATTCACGCTATCCCACTCCATGATTCTCTTAGATGACATTCTTGACAAGTGCAACAAGGTACTCTCAAGATTGGTCGTCAATAGGGGTAAGATGATAGAGAATATCGAAAGTCAAAATGGACTAGTAATGGCAGAGAGGCTGATGCTAGCATTGGTTGATTCTGGCATGCCAAGAGACCGTGCACATGAGGAGTTGCGGGCTGCTTCAATGGAAGCCATGGGTAAAGGGGTTCATCTGAAGGATGTATGCTCTTCCTCTGAGTCAATTTCTTCGATTTTCGACGATGATCAATTGGATGATTTATTCGATCCGAGGGGGCACCTTGGCGTATCTGGCGAAATAGTTGATAATGCGGTATCAATTGCTAGATTAATGATGGATTAGATTACGAACATCGCAGCCATCAATACTAATGCTGTCACTGCAGCTACTATCCCGAGTAACACAATCATGGCGTGTGGACCGTATTGATTTGCATCATCGAGAGCCACGTTGAGGAAGCCGGATTCAGTAATGCCTTCGATAATACCCGACTCAGTCTCCTCGAAGTCTGGAGGGGGTCGTCGAGGAATTCTCTCATAGCCCCTTGGAGTACCGCTCATGGCACTGATTAGAGGTGGATGTACAATATTCTTTTCCGGGAAATATCTAGAAAATCCTCAGTAATGCTCATTCACATAGTCACCGTGCAATGTGTATGATAGATTTGGGGCGAGGGGCTGTGCATCTATCGTCCGAGCCAGGAGCAGGTAGAACTACGCTTTGCTTGAATATGGCCAATAATGTCCTAGGAAGTGGTGGTCGCGTGATTTGGGCGTGCATGAAAGCCCCGGACCAAGTCAGGTTCTCCGAAATTATGGGAGATTTGGATAGGGCGAAGCTGATGGAGTTAAGAGTCATTGAGTTCGGTGGGGACTTGTCTGTAATAGAGGAGTTCATTGTTGGAAAGACTAGGGAGTTAGGAACTGGTGGACTCGTTGTAATTGATGACTGGTGTGGCCCTATTGGCAGAGCTAAGAAGGCGGAAATAGATTCACTGATCAGAATCGTGGAAACATCTGATTGTGGGGTTATTGCTACATCCTCAGCCGTGGGAAATGCGTCTGGTACGGGTCCAGAATTAGTCGCCAGAGGGGGAAGTGGGATTTCAGGAAAAATGCGTACCTTGATGCTACTTAGGCACCCGACTAGGGAGTCGTACAGGATCCTCTCTGAAAGTGAGGGCGAGGTCCTTCTTAGAATGGACGAATACGGCCTCTCAGTGGTCTGATTTCTCCTCGATCAATCTATCCAGCTCGGAAAGTGCTTCTGAGGTTGGTTCGGAAAGTGACTGCGGATCCCTGGCAGAACCAGAGTATTCGTCTTGTTCGCCCACTGACTTTGATGAGTTTCTCCTGATGATCAGCCAAAAAAGACCCAGTGCGGTTACGATGAGGATTGCCTGAAGAAGGGCCTCAGTTGAAACATCCAAATTCATCACTCCGAATTATGTTGGGATCCCCTGATTTAGTGGCTTGGCGAGATGTCTTCTCTGCGAGGGTGATGGTTCGAACCAGCCCGATGTAGAAGAGACGCCCACGGGAGACCATGGAATGGACAGCCATACCTTCTCCCTGCTATCGCCGCAGATGAGGCATCTGAGTGATTGATTTCTTCCTGCACTCCTCATCGTCTTACCGCAACATGAAGGTCGGGAAGAGATCCTTGGTACTGCAGAACGTAGCGCCACCCTCTCAAGGTGTATCGATCCGTCGGGAGCTTCCAGCCCCAGCCAATCAACTTGGTCTCCAGGCATTAGTTGCCTGACTAGTTTGTTGACCTGACCCCCCTCCTTGAATACCACTAGGCTAGTCATCATGCCATTAGTTAGGACCTGAAGATTGGTGTGTGCCCCCCTGCCCTCATGGGGAAGCGTGAGTACAGTCCCCCTACATACGCCTACCAAATGATCGTCCGACATCTGATTTGTTCTGTGAGGGGCCCATGATTGGCTGTCCTCGACATCATCTCTATTCTGCATCCAGAGATGCGCCTCCGTGACTGAATTGCTCGACTCGCCTCTGATTCCGTATAGTACTGGGCAGGGAGTCCTTGGTGCGATCAGGCCCTTGTTCTTGGTGGGGTCTCTATTCAGGAATGTTTCAGGGTGGTTTTGAGCCATTTCCAGTACAGCCTGGTGGCTCACATCCCTTCGTGTTCCAATCCTTGCTCCATCCCTCCATGCGATTAATTCCCATGATGAGTGTTCATCGGGCACCCATGAAATCGCTGCTGAGGCGCCAATGATCCCCCAGCCCTCGTCTAACTCGAATATCCTGGCACCAGAATCCTCGACCTCTTTCCTTCTCCCCCCCAAGTCGACTTCTCCTCTGACAGATTCCCAATACCATGACTCGGGAGTCTGGTTGTATGCAATCACCAAGCAAGGGGACGCTTTGGTTCCACCCTCGGGGTGTTCAGAGATAGATTTGGATAGGTCTTCGAACCATTTTTCGCAGATTCTCTCAAAATCCGTTATAGAGTCTGATTTTACTGAAATCATGACAGAAAGCGCACCATTGCCCCTAGTTCTCCTAGAAGCAAATGGCCAGAGCCTTACTAGTCTCCTTTCCAAAACATCGGACTGATTTTCTTCGGATATCTTGGAAATAAGTTCGTTGAGGGAATGGGTGGTGCAGCCCACTTCCGGGTGATCCGTGTCATCTAAGCCAATCATTACGATGGTACGCTGTGATTTAGTCAGCCTGATCACCCCAGGATTGTGTCGATAACCCCGCTAATCCCGTCATCGGGATTGCACCTAATACCTGTGACGCCAAATGCATCGGATGCCTTCATGTCGACATCCCTGTCACCGACCATGACCGAGCGTTGTTCGGATGGCCTATCTTTCCAGTCCGGGCCATACAAAATTGTCAGTTCGGATAAGGATGGGTCAGAATGAGCGGCATCCATTATTTGCCTGGAAGCCTCAAGCATTCCTGGATTGGGCTTTCTTGCCCAAGAGTTCTCCCATGGCGCATATGGGCTATGGAGAATTAGATCTAAGTGTGCGTCCTTGTCGTCCATCAGTAGGAGTCTCCTGATCTCCGTATGGATTGATGCTAGGTTATCTCTAGACCACAATCCACGGCCAACGGGTGACTGGTTGGTTACTACACAAACCCTGAATCCAGATCTTCTTAATTCGCCAATTGAGGTGGCTGCCAGAGGAAGTATCTCGATTTCTTCTACGGTGTTTACATAATCCTCGAAACCTCTGTTGATGACCCCATCCCTGTCGAGATAAGCAATCCTCCCGTCCCACCTTTTCTCACCTGGGAGTGAGTGCATTTTCAGAGGTCGTTCGAGTTTTCCTGAGTCCCTTTGGGGTGGGAGCATTATATCACAACCCATTGTTTGATTTGACGGCTTCCTTGATGATGTGGTTGAGCACTAGCTGGACATCTTCGATCCTCTCCATTGATGTCGTGGGAACAACGATTGCTACGTCTACAATTTTGGCTAGCTCCCCGCCTTCCATGCCTCGGTAATTTCCGGTGATTGCAGCGGTAGAGCAGCCATTATCCCTGGCAAAGGAAATACCGTTCAATACGTTCTCGGAGTTTCCAGAACCACTGTACGCGACCACTAAGTCACCTTCTCTGATGAAGGTCGACAACTGCCCGACGAAGATGTTAGAGTAATCAGTATCATTTGCCCACGCGGTCAGTGAAGAGGCGTTATCTGAATGCGAGATCGTTCTGAGGGACAGTTCTTTGGACCAATCTCCAGCAGTATGTGAAGGCGTAGCTGCACTACCCCCATTACCTATGAAATGAACACTGCCGCCAGAAACTCTGACATTTTCTACCATCTCCCAGAAGGATGAAACCGAATCCATCGAAAGCTCGTCCAGAGTCCTCTTGAGGTCCGAAATATAGGAATTTGCGAACTCCTCGAAGTCGAATGTCATGTGTTAACCGGTCTATCCGTTGGGGGCATCATATTTACGGGTTGATGACTCATTGGCATATATGGAGGAGCCGGTGGGGGCGCTGGTCGGCTCTTTGGCAGAGGCGATTGGAGTTACTGGATTCACGTTAGGACTGTCATTCTGCTGGTTGGGAGCGATTCTCCTTGGGGTTGGCTTTCACTACCAAAAAAGGTCTTACGCCCCTTATTGCGCTGCAATAGGGTGGTCTCTCCTAGGATTATTCTTCTACTTGCAATCATCTCATTTCGTGGAAATATCTGATCCGATATTAGTGGCTATGACTGCCGGTGCCTTGCCAGCAGGCATTGCACTGGGAATTTGGGAAGTGAGGAACTGGGAAAGGGCCCCTGACTCCCTAGTTTGGCTTAGGGGGGCGGTCGTATGGTCAGTCATACCATACTACACGGTTTACAGCGTGCCAATTCTGAATATGGCATTTGTTAGCTTCACTGCCCACAGCACCGAATGGCTACTCGAGTTTGCAGGAATGGGATCATACGAAGTGGGGCTGATGAGAGTCGATTTACCAGAGGGAGATATTCTGGCATCACAGTGGGAAGGTAGCAAGTGGATTTTGACGGAACCACTTGGCGAAAGTGGGTTCTTTGTACCATTCAGCCACTCTGATGGAACACCAGTCAGCGTGAGTTTCATCCTTGCCTGCTCGGGACTCCAATCAATGATAATCTTCGTTGGTGCTATTTTCGCTCTGAGGTCCACTTCTTGGAAGCGTCGAGTACGTGCACTTCTGATCGTACTACCCACCATTCACGTTCTGAATGTATTCAGGAATGCTGGAATCGTTTGGCTTAGCGACACTTACGTCAACTGGACCTTTTTGGGCATTGGGATGTTTGATTTCACACATAGCTATGCCGCGAAATTTGCGAGTCTTTTCGCGATGTTCCTGATGGCCATAGCACTGTTTGACATATTGCCTGAGCTGCATAAGCATATTCTAAGAATTCTAAAGCCTTTGATGGATCTGATAGGGGGCCCGGATACAGAGAAGTCATCTTGATCTGAGCTTTTCGTAAAGGTCGCCCGTAAGTGGCATCTGGTGCTCCCATGCGAATTCCTTCATGACCCTGAGAGCCTCCTTCTCAAGCTCAGAGTCACCAACGAAATCTGTGACGTCGATAGTTCCATTTCTGGTGTTGGCCTTGAAAGCGGCAATGGGCTCCTCCTTGTGGAATACCAAGTACGCAGAACCGAATCCAAACTTCTCCCTGAGTATGCCTCCGAAGTAGTGAATGAGTGAGTCAGATGGGGGTATTACAAGATCCCTTGTCCGGGCTATTCCTTGGGCTTCCAACAAGTCCTTACGACCCCAAGAAACATCATGTTGGTCATCTACAAGGAAGCCCTTGATCAGAGTTCCGTCATCCTCGAACTCGTGCAGAACATCGCTTATCTCCTCGGGAGCGAAAGATGCTCCAGCGAGCCTTTCAAATTGCTTCATTGTAATTACCGGATACTCCTCGACCATGTCCCTTAGGTAATCACTCTTGATCTTCCAAAGGTCGACCCCCTGAAGCGGCTTCACGGTCTTGAAACCGCCACGATAGTCCTGGACCAGATGTCCACTCCTTACAAGGGGAGAAATCAATTTCCTGAATTCCCCTCTCTTCATTGCCAATCTTTCCATGAAAACCGAGGGGTCATTGTGGTTGCTGAAGAAATCGAGGATTCCCAATACATCCTCCTCGGGCTGCATATTCCTAATCGTCAGTAGCCTCTGGAAGTGTGGTAACCTAGCCCAGACCTGATGCCCCCTGAGATTTGTCCCCTGGTGGAGTTGCTCGGTGGCTGCCATCGATTGAAGATCGACTCGGAACATTTCGCAGCGCCCCCTGAGTGCGAAGTCGTCTCTGAGCTCGTCGACCTCCTTCAGAGCGAACGTCTCATTTTCCCAGCGACTATTCTGGTGTACATTGTGTCGGTAGAACAGCCTCCTGTTGATCTCATTTCGTGGCCTTGGTTCCACTATGCCCCCTCTGATGTATCTTTCATCATCACCCATCGAAGAGAAGCCTAATTCTGAGAGGATTGCCTGTATATTCTCATCGCAGTCGTGCACAGGGACTCCGTTGAATGCATGTATCACGGAGACGTCAACTAGCCTATCTCGATAGTTGTCAAGTAAGTCATTAAATGTCACTTTGAACTCATCCAAATACGAGTGCGGGATATTGATGTCCTTAATCTCCAAGTAGTCATTGACCACGAACATCAATATTCTCCCAATGGGGTCTACCCCCTTGAAAACCGGATGGTACCAACCCTGTTTCAGAATCATCCTTACCTCTTGGATGAATCTACTGCAGAATGGATCTGACTGGGAAAGGATACGCATCTTCCTATCCTCGGGCATGGGCGAAAGAAGCTTCTCCGCATCTTCATGAGAAGCGTAGTAATCGGTAGGATCTGGTTGCAGCGCTACTACTCGGCAAATACTTCCATCTGATTCGAGCTCTCTGAGTACTTCGGCTAATTCCTCTACTGGCCTGCTCACGAAGAACCGGAGTGTGTGTAATCTGACCGGGCCAATCTTATTGATCAGTGTCGAGAGGGCCTGAGGGAAAGGCATTGTATCTATTACCTCGTGAACCCTCCGGAAGATTGCTATTGACCTCCTCCTATTTGGCATATCGAGGAATTGTTTCGCCACCACTAGTTGCCTCTCAAGGTTGGATAATGCCCTCTTGAGGCTCTTCTGTATGTGCTGGTTTTCCTTGCCCCTTGGATACTCCGAAAATAGCTCGGTGCGGGTTATTCCTTCATCTGGAATCTTCTCGAGGAGTTCTGTTTCAAGAGCGCCCAACCAAGGCTCCGTCCTTAGCCCCTGAAGCATGGGGAGTTGATCCCTGGTCGTATACCCGACTCTGTTGTGGAGGAGTCTGCCATTGAATACGTCCGGGTCGTGTTTGATATCTTTCCAGTCCCTAAACCTGTAGTTTTCAACTCGGTGCAGCAATTCGTCCCTTCTCTGAATGAGCGCTAGTGATCTTATTGCCTCAGAGGGCTCGTTGAACTTGGTGAATGATTTCTGAAGCAGGAGAGTTTGCAATGTCCTGTAGTCGACAACCTCGACACTTCCGCCGGTGATTCTATACTCATCGACCCTCAGAATGAACTCTCCCTCGTCGGTCTGCGTGAAGAAGCCGATGGAAACTAGGTTCCTCATCTCTAGCTCTTGAAGAACTGATTCGACTTGGGCCAAGGGGAATGGGAGTCTGTCGCTTAGTGATTCGAGAGTCTGTGGGCCCTCAGAACCCAACATGTCCAGAAGCTTTAGCCTTAGGCAGTCAAGGGGATCTGACAAATTTGACTCTATCCATTTTTCTGGTTCGGATCCCTTGAATCCCTCTGCCATCTCATAGGTCATACCTCCAGTGTACAGGGCCCTCAGATCATCCATCTCGGATGCGCCTGCTACAGCGAGGCAGCCAAGAGTGCCGTGGACACTGGCCATTCTCATCGAAAACCACTTGTCGTCGATTTGGTCGTGGTTTGTATTTCGGACCTTAGTGATGAGGCCCCTCTCTGCTAGTTCATGGACCCAACCCCTTAGTGTCTCGAATTTCAATCCCTTGAGTTTCTCGCTGTAGAGTGGATGTGTGAGCTGCCTTTCCAATCCGCCTCCCATGTCCATTAGCCTAAGCAAGCTAAGTGCGTCATTTGGAACCGCGACCTTTGATTGGTAATACTCTCCAATTCTCTCCTTGTCTAGATCGGTGGCTAATGAACGGGCCCCGAGTAGCCTCCTTAGGATCTCAGGATCGACGTCTTTAATCAGGTATGCACGAGTTCTGAGGCTTAGAAGGTCCTCGAATGAAGACATGAAAAGGGTCATTCCAAGAGGCGAGGGCATCTTTACCCTGCGATGAACAATCCTGACATCCTCGCTATCCATTCGGGATATGAAGTTCCTTAGCTGCCGCATATCCAGATCGCCATTCATAATTTCATTCATCGCCTCCCGAATGATTACCGAATCTTCCATCTGTCGATGTTTGGTCATGATTGACTCTGCCTTTTGCTGGAACTGCTTGGGGCTAACTTCCTCGGCCCCAATTCTACGGGGATTTAGCATACTCCTCGAAGAAACCTCTCTGAACCTCTTCGCGAAAAGTTGCGAATCCATGAGATAGCGCTGTAGGACTTCCTCACTGGTGTCATTTCTGAAGACATCGGGAATTTTTGATATCTCGACCTCGTGGCTTAACTTTGCCATGAATCCATTCTCATCAAAGGACAGCTCGTGGACTAAGACATTTTCCTTGGCGGCTATCCCAGCAAAAAGATAGCCAAGTGCCAGATTGAATGACCTGCCCCTACAGGTCGTGACCACATATGTGGGAAGGGGGGCCTCTACCTGCTCGACCATTATCCTATCATTGGATGGGACTTGGAATGTCGTCGCGGAGTGTTCATCCAGAAACTGCTTCAATGCTAGAGCCACGGGCTTATTGAGGCCCAGTGCATCCATGAGGAATGGTTCAGAATCCTCGCCCATCCTGATTCCGACTGATATGTGCCCTAACAGCTTTAGAACTGCTTGACTAAGTTCGTGAGTCCTGCTATTTGCCTCACCGGTCCAGGAGGGTATGGTAGGTCGATATCCAGTAGCTGGAGTGACGTTTACCCTAGTGCCCCTAATACTGGCAACCCTGTATGTCGAGCCCCCTAGAAGGAAAACGTCGCCGTTCCTTAGGCTTGATACGAAAGAGGATGACAACTGGCCGACAAGAGTTCCGTCCCCCGTGAATACGAGGTAGTTATTATCAGGAGCGATTGTACCGATATTGGTGTAGTAAATCATCTGAGCGAAGCCCCGCTTCCCGAACTTGTTGTCCTCCCAATCTAGCCATAGCCTTCGCTCATCATCGAGCATGTCCAAAACCTCGATGTAGTCGTCATAGGGAAGTGATCTGTATGGCCATGAAGAGGAAAATAGCTCAAACGCTTCGTCAATATCCCATTCTTTGATTATCGTGAGTCCGATTAGGAACTGTGCTAGCACGTCAAGACAGTTTTCAGGGAACTTTAGGAGGTCCATTTCGCCCTCTAAGATCGCAGTTTGAACAGCGACGACCTCGAGTAAGTCGTGTGGAGAGGTTGGAAGGAACCTAGCACGCGGAAGCCCTCCTACTTGGTGCCCGGCACGGCCTATCCTCTGTAGTGCGGTTGCTATTGAACCTGGAGAACCAACCTGTATCACTAAGTCTACTGAGCCTATGTCAATCCCCATCTCAAGGCTGGAAGAAGAAACCACGCACCTTAGTAGCCCATTCTTCAGTTGACTCTCGACATCTAGTCTGATGGCCTTGTCCATGGAACCATGGTGGCCCTCTACCCCCTCCAAGCCTGCTACTTTCAGCTTCTGTACAAATGTCTCAGTCATATTCCTGGTGTTGACGAAGACTAGAGTAGTCGTATGTGCCTCGACAAGTTCCTTGATCCTGTCTATATTGTGGTCAAGTATCTCCTTCACAGGTGTTGAGCTGAATCTAGGCGTGGGGAGTATGATGTCAAGATCCAGTTCCCTGTCTCCCGAAATTTTTGCTATCGCGACCTTCTGAATTTCTGGATTATCCTCGTCCCTCTCCCTTGAGTCGCTAGCTACGAGGAACTCAGCGACTGCATCGAGAGGCTCCATGGTCGCGCTGATTCCGATCCTCTGAACCTCTGAAGATACTACTGAGTCCATTAGTGCCATGCTAAGGGACAGGTGTGTCCCCCGCTTTGTCGGAACCAAGGAGTGCATCTCGTCAATAATTAGCCACTTCATTTCATCGAGAATTGGCCTGAATCTCTTGGATGCAAGACCTAATCCGAGCGACTCAGGGGTGGTGATTAGTATGTGGGGTGGCTTTCTCAGCATCTTTTGCCTTTCACTCTGAGGAGTATCTCCCGTTCTTAGCCCGACTTTGATTTCCTTTGCCCTACTGGGGAGATACTTCTCCTTTATTTCCTCTAGAGGGCCAATTAGGTTCTTCTGAATATCATTTGCCAAAGCCTTGATTGGAGATATGTACACACACTGAACTGAGTCTGAGAGAGAACCGTCCAATGACCTCCTGACCAGATCATCGATAATGGTCAGGAAAGCAGTAAGGGTCTTTCCCGAGCCTGTTGGGGAGCAGAGTAGAAGGTGCTCACCTTTCAAAATCCTAGGTATAGCTACTTTCTGAGGCTCGGTGAAATCTGGGAACTTGTCCATGAACCAGTTTCGGACGGGCTGACTGAGCTTTTCCAAAAGCTCCTCAGTTTCCATACGGTCTTCTACGTACTCTATAATTGGCATTTTCCCGTACACCTAACGGTTGTCGGGCATCGTGTACATACATCAATGTTAGCTTCTCAAGGAACAGAGTTCGTATAAGTGGCAAGACTGTTTTTCATGCAGTATAGCCGCTCTTGCAGCATAATACTAGGATGGCTTGAAAGCGGGATGGGAGAGTCGATGACTCGAACATGTCCGATGAAGGTAGACTGGAGCGTCTAACATCAATGATGAGGAGGAGGGGGATTGTCCTCCCATCGTTCGAGATATACGGAGGGGTCTCTGGATTAATTGACTATGGCCCAGTAGGGGCCAGAATCAAGAGAAGGGTAGTCGAATCATGGGTTGATCACTGGACTAGTCACGGGGATATCGTAGAAATTGACTCTCCCTCCATTACTCCGAAGGAGGTGCTAGTGGCTAGCGGACACGTTGGGGAGTTCAATGACTACATGTCAGAGTGCGCTTCATGCGAGGCGATTTTCAGGAGTGACCATCTAATCGAGGATTTACACCCAAACCCTGATTCCATCTCAGGCGATGAGATCGACAAAATAATTTCTGAAAACAACGTAGCATGCCCAAACTGTGGGGAATTTGGGTGGAGTCCGGCCAGGCCGATGAATCTGATGTTTCCGACCACCATTGGTGCAATGAGAGGAGGCCGGGAGGCGTTCCTGAGGCCTGAAACAGCGCAGGGCATGTTCATGCTATATCCGTCCCTATACAGGCATTTCAAGCAGAAGCTTCCATTTGGCGCGCTGCAGACTGGGAGGGGTTACCGTAATGAGATCAGTCCGAGGCAGGGTATGATCAGACTCCGAGAATTTAACATGGCTGAGCTGGAGTACTTCATCGACCCAGAAGATCCCCCTGAAGTGGACTTGGGGGGGTGGAAAAATCCTGTATCACTGGTACCCGACCCAGAGGGGGGTTTTTCGGGGAGTCGCGTCGCCACCTTTTCTGATGCCTTGGATGAAGGCATCATCAAGCATCCCACAGTGGCCTGGTTCCTAGCAAGAACTTGGGATTTTCTTGTTTCAATCGGCATCGATAGTTCGAAGGTTAGGTTTCGACAACATACCGGTACGGAAATGGCCCATTACGCATCGGACTGCTGGGACTGCGAGATTCTCGGCGAGTATGGGTGGGTCGAGTGTGTCGGAATTGCCAATAGGACTTGTCATGACCTGGAATCGCATGAAGCGCACTCTGGTACCAACTTGCTTAGGGCATGGAGGCAGTATTCGGAGCCCATCCTAGTGAAGAAGGACGTCCTTTCACCCAATGGTTCTGTGATTGGCCCGATTTTCAAAGGCAGGTCTTCTGATGTATCTGATGCGCTTTCGGAAATGCAAGAAATTCCAGATAAAATACCGTTCTCACTCGATATTTCTGATGGCACATCTGTAGAGATCACTCCTGACATGGTAACAAGGAGGACTGACGAGGTAAACGTGCACGGGGAGTGGTTCACCCCGCATGTCGTTGAGCCTGCATTCGGTATTGACAGGATAATTTGGCATGTAATTGATCACGCATTCAACGAAAGTGGGAAGTCTGGCGAAGAGTACACGATACTTTCACTGGATGAGAAAGTAACTCCATTCGATGTGTCGGTTCTCCCTCTCTTCGACAAGGAGGGGATGGGCGAGATAGCAAGAAAGTTAGCCTCCGAGATAAATTCAATCCCCGGAATTAGGGCCGATATAGATACTTCAAGGTCAATTGGCAGGAGATATGCCAGGGCCGATGAAATTGGCATCCCATGGGCAATTACAGTTGACCATTCTACGATTGATGACGATACTGTGACCATACGCAGAAGGGACAATCAGATGCAGATTAGGGTACCAATAAAGATAGCAATAGACGGTCTCCGAACTAGGAGCCTGGACAGCATGTTCTGACTGCGAATCTTCAAGGGGCTCCACTCCCACAACAAGGGTGATGGCCACGGGCGATGAGGACTGGACTGAACGTCATAGGCCATCCAGCCTTCGTGAGATGGAGGGAAATGGCACTCAAATGAGATCCATAAGAAGGTGGCTTGACAAGTGGGAGGCAGGGAATAAACCTGCAAAAAGGGGAATCTTGCTTTCTGGCCCACCTGGCGTTGGTAAAACGACATTGGCGAAGGCTATTGCGAAAGAGAGAGATTGGATGATTATTGAGTTGAATGCCTCAGAAGAGAGGAATGCGGCTGCGATTAGGAAATCTGCAACTAGGGGGTCACAGCACATTTCCCTGGATGCTTTCTCGGGAGGGACGAACAATGATGGGAAAACGGTGATTCTCCTAGATGAGGTAGATCACCTCGGAGGTGGCTTCTCGGAGGTCTCGGAAGATAGGTTGGAAAGAGTGATCTCGAATGAAGAGGACGGGCCTGTACTGGTCGGTGATTCTGGTGGAAAGGCCGAGCTGCTAAGGCTCCTTAGCGTAACTGAGCAGCCAGTGATAATGACTTGTAATGATCCAATGAGGCTGTGGGGCTCAGGACGCTCTTGGAGAAGGAATCGAGACAGAGTACTATCGCACGCCGAACTTGTTCAATTCAAGAGGGCTGGTAATTTGGATATGAGGAAAATTGCCCATAGGGTTCTCGATAGCGAAGGTTTCACCATTGATCCAGGCGCATTGGAGCAGCTTCTTTCATCGAACCCAGGGGACTTGCGGGCTTTGGTCAGGGATCTACAGGCCCTATGCTCCGTTAGTGACGGACATATCTCTTCGGACGACGTAGGGGATTTGTCGGTAGTGGCCGTCAGAGACGTCCAAGTCGACGTATTCAGAGCGATGAGAGAGGTCTACTCAAGCAAATCTGGCAAGGATGCCAACACTGTATTGTTGAACAGCGATAAGGATCCAGACCAGATGCTCGCTTGGTTTGCATGGAATAACCAATCCGTATTCGATTCCAAGAGCCTCCAAAGAATTAGCCCGGCCATGGAAATGGCAGATAGGTCATTGGCCACTAAATTCACGAACAGGGCCTTCAGATCTTGGTATTGGGGCTCTTCGCTAACATCGCAGTCTGCGGTATCTCAGAATCCAATAACATCAGACCCTTACCTTGGATTTCCAGATTTCCTACGCAGAGGGGGAGAGACTTGGAGATCACGAACTGTGGTCGATAAGATGGCGAGTATTATCTCAACTAGCAAGGCATCTTTCAGGGAGGAAATTTGGCCAATCTTACTAGCAGTACACGATGACTCGCTAGGAGGTGATTCAAGTGATTTCTCAATATCCGTAAATCTCGGACTTAGTGTAGAAGATCACCTTGCGCTGCATGGAATTCCAAAAAGTAGCAAAGAAGGCAAGAGCGTCATCAGGAGTTTCGATGAGTCTGCGAGAGAAACAGAGGACGAGGTCGTGATTGAAACAGCCGAGGAAGTTTCGACTAATGAAAAGCGATCTGACAGCAATAATGGAACCCAATTCACTCTGGACTCCTACTAATCTCCGCCCCAGGTTTTTGGATGCAGAAGAACAAGTACGGTTAGAAGTTCCAGCCTTCCGAGCCACATCAGCAGGCTGGCGACAATCATTGAGGGCTCACTCAGTGCTGCCCATGTTGCGGTGGGCCCAAACGCACCGAGTGCTGGACCAGTATTGCCCAACAATGAAACTGAAATTGACAAGACATCGGTCATCTCCAATGACGGTTCAAGTAAGGCCAGGGCAAGCATCGATGCTGTCACTAGAACCGTCCAAGAGCTTAGCATGCCAAGCACGGTCCATATTCTGCTATCATCCAGAACCTCCCCGTTAAGACGTATTGCGACGACCTTCCTGGGTCTTATTATCCTGAGAATTTCCCTCTTCGATAGCTCGAAGGCTATCCTTATTCTGAGAACCTTGAGTCCGCCCCCAGTAGACCCGGCAGATGCCCCTATAATCATCAGTAGCAAGAGGACGAACTGGCTGAATACCGGCCAAGAAGCGAAGTCAGCAGATGAATAGCCGGTACTGGATATTGAAATTGCTTGGAATGCCGTATGCCTCATTGTCTCCAGGAACCCCTGCCCCTCAGCCCCAGAGCGGAGGAGATTGAAAGACATGGCCAGCCAGGCGATTATTATGATCAGAATGTAACCCCTGAACTCTTCGTCTCTGAAGGCCTCTCTTGAACGACCTGCGAGTATCAGGTGGAGCAGGCTGAAATTGATACAGGTAATTAGCATGAAAACCATGACGATGGACTCTATCGTTGCGGAACCAAATGTCATAATTCCACCATCAGTCGTCCCGAATCCCCCTGATGACATCGTGGTTAGAGAGTAGTTGACAGAATCAAACAGGGACATCTCCCCAACGAATCTGAGCAGGAGGATCTCAATAACTGTCAGTACGATGTAAATTGTCCATAGCCTTCTGGCGGTCCACTGAAGTGAGGGGCCTAGCCGAGCCAGGGTTGGCCCGGTCAATTCGGCTCTGGCTAGCGTCATTCCGCCACCCAAGGCCTGAGAGAGGATGAGCAATCCTAGCATTATCACCCCCATGCCTCCCAACCACTGTGAGACTGAGCGCCAAAGAATCAGGCTCTCTGGCTGAGAGCCTATGCAATCGATGACCTCCTGACAGAGTGGACTGGTGGTTGGATCAATCACAGTAGCGCCGGTGGTGGTGAATCCCGACATTGATTCGAACCATGAATGGACTGCTCCGAGGAGGACATCAGCGAGGCCGACACCGGGGTCAGAAAACTGAAACGGACCATAGAATACCCCTCCAAGCCAATACGGGAGGGCGCCTACAAGAACCACGGGTATCCAACCCAAGGCGACGGAAGCGAATGCCTCCCTGTCTCGTAATCTTGAGGCGGTGTCTGCTCCTTTGGAAAGAGAGACTAGCCCCTGGCCGACCACAGCTGCAATCAGAAGGGGGAGGAGATAAGTCCTCGCTGCGAACTCATATCCCTCTGATTCCGCTAGATAGCAACTGTAAGCAGCCACAATAACCAGAGGTAGGGCGACTATTCTTATCGTCCATCCCAATACAAAACCTACGACATCCCAGCGCATTTTCAGCTCCCGAGATTCTTCTCAAGCTTCTTCAGATCCTTCTTGAGCAGGAGCAGGTAAATCCTGTCGCCGGCCTCTATCGTCTGTATCGAAATCGGATCGATGATTTGAGTGGCTCCATGTTCGTCAACTCTGTCAACCATCGCGACACGGACGCCTAACTTGGACTCGATCTTGGGGATTTCCTTGCCAGCGAAGCTATGTTCGGGTCGGACTTCCGCTGAAATTGATATTACTTCGGGAACAGTCGGAATAACCTGGAAAGTTCCAGGGACATTCATGTGTATGGATTTGAGGATTGAAGTGACTGTTACCTGTCTCCTACTTACTGGATTGATTGAGCCTATTCTTTGTACGGCCTCGACGAGAGCTCTATCCTTGAGGACCAAACCAGTCCTCTGAACACCCTTGTCCTTTGCCCTCATTGAAATTGCGATATTGAGGTTGTCATCGCCCAGAGCTGCCACGGCGATATCATGGGTATCTATTCCCAATTCCTTCAGTAGCTCCTCGTCTTGAGGGTCCCCATGGATGACATCCAGCCTCTTACTATTGCCGACGGTCGAGCCGACAAGCTCGTTAGCGGCATCAAGATCTGGTTCTATGACCACAACATTGTGCCCCCTGGTGAGGTAATAGCTGGCTAGTCTCATGCCGAACTGGCTCGCTCCGAACACAGCTATCTGAGCCCTTTCCTTCAAATCGGGATCGGATTTTCCAACACCCCTGGTGACCTGTGCAAATTGATCTGTTGAATTGGAAACGAAAACCAACGTATCTCCGGGCTGAATTACTTCATTACCATTGGATAGCCTTCCAGATTCTCCGTCTGGACTGATTGCATAGATCGAGGGCATCCCCCTGAATATATCTCCTACTTCGCCAGTCTTTGTCCCTATCAATGCCGATGAAGGCGTGACTTCGGTGGCGGCAATCCATGAAGAGTCTCCGAGAGGAAGGATCTCGTCAATAGACGGGGCAAGAAGTCCTGCTGCGAGCTGCTCGACTATCTCGTCCGAGGCGCAGACTATATGATCGGCCCGGGACCAACTGCTGAGTGGTCCAGCACCTCTAACTGGATCTTCCATATTGGGATTCCTTATCTTGGCTATCGCCTTGAGCCCGGAGGCGTTTCTATCTCCCACCTGCTCACTGTAGACCTTCTTCGCGAAGGAGCAGGCTAGAAGGTTGACCATGTCATTATTCGTCGCCATCACGATCATTTCGGCATCCGTAATTCCAGCCCTCAACAGGGAGTCCCTAGATAG
>Ga0163179_10001021_pt1 | contig 20002 bp, 17 predicted proteins | sample AtlANTMetagenome_FD_109643 | JGI IMG/M metagenome (GOLD analysis project Ga0163179, IMG submission 109643) | Marine eukaryotic phytoplankton communities from the Atlantic Ocean - Atlantic ANT 2 Metagenome | ecosystem: Environmental > Aquatic > Marine > Oceanic | place: North Atlantic Ocean... | reverse complement strand
GAGCAGAACGCCCATACTCATCAGGAACAGTGTTTTCATCGTTGGCTCATAAATGAGCACAAAGCATAGCAGGGCTCAGGAGGATTTGGGTTCCGGATTCAACCAGGCAATCACATCACCCGCCTTGACCGCCTCCCCATTCTCGACAAGCCACCGTGCAATGCGGCCTCGTTGCGCATTCCGAACTGGCGTCAAACTCTTCATCACCTCGACGAGCGCCAAGGTCGCGTTCTCCTCGATCAGCACCCCAGGCGGGGCGAACACCGGAGCACCCGGCGAGCTCTGGTGGTAAAGCGTCCCCGACATCGGCGCCTGAACAATCAAGGCCCCGTCTGGCGTATCCTGATCATGCTGGACTCCACTTTCGACCTGTACGTCGTCGCCATACCGAAGCAAGACCTGACCGTACTCGACCTGACAATGTGCATCGGTCACATATTCGACCACCGCGCCGGCACCATCTGGCGCTGTCACACGGATGGCTTTACCTGCACGCCAGATGACCCCCACTGGCATCCCTGCACTCACCACTTGCCCGACACCCACGCACGGCACCCAGGTACCGATGACTGGCGCGAGCAGCGAATCGCCCTTCTGTTTCGCAGCAAGACTCATCCGCGCACCAAGACTTCAAGGTCGTGAAGCGACCAAATCCGGGGGTTCTTCACCCTCCGATACCCCGAGGACTGATACGAGGATTCAATCAACACCTCGAGCCACGCGCGAATCTCTCCAGGGGGCACAACCTCATCCGCATCCATTCGTGCTGCGGCCGCAATGGGATCCATATCTTTTTCGATCCGGGCGGCAGTGCTTTGCATTCCCTCTTCGATTGCCCGCCGCTCCGCTTCATCCTCCGTCGCGATCTCAAAGTTCGCATCGAGCTTGGAATTGTACGTGGCGATCGCAAGCGTCTTCCCCTCCATCACCGCGAGGCGTGAAATCGGGGTAGCCAACTGCACCACCGGGTCGTAGGGCAATCCAGCCATCGCATAATAGCCAGCACCTGAACACCTTCTCAGCAGGACAGTAAACATCGGTGACCGGTTCGTGGAAATGCTGTAGATCAACGAAGAGCCATAGCCCAAAAGACCACTTGCCTCGGCCTCTACTCCGATGTCAAAGCCAGCAATGTCCTGCAACCACACCAAGGGAATCCCGTCGGCATCGCAAGCCCGTGTAAATGCGGCAAGCTTTGCAATTCCCTCTTTGTAGAGAATGCCTCCAGGCCGTTTTTCTCCGACCTTTTCAGGGTGATCCGTCAGCTCCGCATTGTTTGCAGCAAACGCGGTCCAGAGCCCATTGATACGCCCCACACCCACGACAACCTCTTTACCCACATGCGGCATACACTCATGGAACAGCGAGCCATCCACAAGTCGCGCTAGCACCTCTCGGATACTGTAGACCTGGCGATAATCGGCGGGAAAAAGCGTATTCAACTCCTCAGGTGCCTCTAAAGGTGGCTGAGGTGTAGCGCCGTGCCGATAAAACTCCGTAGCACTGCTCCCTAAACGCTCGATCTCCTCACGAATCTTGAGAAGACATGCGGCGTCATCGGGAACGCGAACATCGGCACAACCCGATTGGTGCACATGCACTTCCGGACCACCGATATCCAGCGAGGTCAACTTGAGGTCTTTGGCACCTTTTATCAGTGCAGCACCCGCGATGACCATGTAGGCGCCTTCTGTCATATACACGCGGTCTGAGATGATCGGCATGTAGCCGCCACCCGCTATGCAATCACCGAACACCCCGGCAATCTGAGGCACACCCTCTGCCGACAGCAGAGCATTCTTCTTAAAAATATGCCCGGCACCTCGCGCTCCTGAAAATGAACGCGACTGCTCTGGAAGAAACAATCCGGAACAGTCCACAAGGTACACCACAGGTAGACGCAGTTTCAGCGCAATATCTTGTGCTCTTTGGATCTTTTCCGGCGTGTTGGGCCACCACGCTCCGGATGCGACGGTATTGTCATTCGCAATCACCATCGTCCATCGTCCTGCGACACAAACAAACGCAGTCACAACCCCAGCACCTGGCGCAGGTTTCTTCGAACCTTCGAACTCCCGGCCCCAATTCACAAGTGAGCCGACGCAAAATACCTGCGTATCCGGATCTTTCAAAGCCTCAATCCGCTCCCAGGTCGTCAGCTTCCCCTTCGCATGCACGCGGTTGACATAGCGCTCGCCCCAGCCTGCCTTTACAACGCTAAGCTTCTCCGAGAGATCTTCATTCAAATTCTTGAGACTACTGGTGTTTTCAGTTTTTTCGGTCGCGCTCAACACTTCGTCAATTGAGGCCCCTAATCGCTCCATAATCAGTCGTGCCATCGCCTAACTCTCCTGCATCGTACTGAGCGTTGTGGTGTCATACGAGCCACTCCGAAACGCGGGATTCGCCAAAATCTCCTGATGCAGCCCAAGCGTGGTCTGAACACCTTCAATCTGGATTCCTGGAATCGTAGCCTCGAGTCTCTCAATCACCACTTCGCGGGTGGGTCCGGAAACAATCAACTTGGCAATCATCGAATCGTAGTGGGGGGACACTTCATCGCCGGGACACAAATGGGTGTCGACACGCACATCATCGGATTCTGGAAAGGAAAACGCGCTCAACACCCCAGGGGTGGGCACAAAATTCCGCTCAGGGTCCTCGGCATTGATTCTCAGTTCCATTGCATGCCCAGAGGGTGTGGGAAACGTTGCAGGAAGCTGCTCATTGGCCGCGATTCGAAGCTGCCACTCCACGAGGTCCACACCGGTCGTGAGCTCTGTCACCGGATGCTCGACCTGTAAGCGGGTATTGAGCTCCATAAAATACAACTCCCCGCTGGGCGCCCTCAACATCTCCACGGTTCCCGCCGAGGTGTAGCCTGCCTTGGAAAGCACAGTGGAGATCGTCTCAGTGAAATGCGCTCGCTGTTCGTTCGTCACCACCGGCGATGGGCTTTCCTCAAGCAGCTTCTGATGCCTACGCTGAATCGAGCACTCTCTTTCCCCTAAGACACAGACGCGCCCATAGTGGTCACCGAGTACTTGAAACTCGATGTGACGTCCCGCTTCGATGAGCTTTTCCATGTACAGCCGGTCGTCGCCAAAACTCGACAACGCCTCCGCGGAAGCCTCGACATAGGCGTCTTTTAGACCATCCGATTGCAACACGCGACGCATTCCTCGCCCGCCTCCCCCCGACGCCGCCTTGAGGAGCACAGGGTATCCAATCTCTTCCGCTGCCTTCCGAGCCTCGTCTAAAGAGCGCAGTGGTTCGTCGGTGCCTGGTATGGGGGCTAACCCCAGCCGCTTCATCGTTCTGCGTGCTTCAATCTTGTCGCCCATCGACCGTATTAAGGCAGGATTCGGTCCGATAAAACCGATGCCTGCCTCGATGACTCGGGCGGCGAACGTCGCATTCTCTGACAAGAATCCCCAACCGGGATGCAATGCCGCGCAACGCTTCTGGATCGCAGCCTCGATCAGTGCGTCCTGGTCGAGATAGCTACGCACAGGTCCAATACACACCGTATCATCAGCCTCTTTAAGCCAGGAAAGGTCTCGCTCATCGTCGGTATACGCAGCGACCACCTCCACGCCCATTTTCTTACAGGTACGCAGAATACGCGCCGCCACTTCACCCCGATTTGCAATCAAAATCCTACGAAACATCAGCCAGACAGCGCCTCTTGTACCAAGCGTCTTGCGAGCCCACCGTCCATCTCACCTTTGTGAGCTCCCATGAGCGCTCCCATGACTTTTCCCAACTCCCGCATCTCCGTGGCACCGGTCTTCGCAACCGCTTCTGCCACCCATGCGCGTGTGGTGTCCTCATCCGCGAGCTTCGGAAGAAACTCGTCAATCACTGTCACCTCAGCAAGCTCAGCGTCCGCTAAATCTTGACGTTTTGCGGCCACGTATTGTTCTGCGGCGTCCTGACGCTGCTTTACCAGTCGCCGCAGGATCGCTTGGGCTCCTGCATCATCCAATGACTTACCGCTCTTCTCCGCCTCCAAAAGCGCGGCTCGCACCATACGCAGGGCACCTGTGCGGGCCTTATCCTTTGCAAGCATTGACGCCTTGAGCGCCTGGGAGATTTCCGTAGACAATGTGGTCGCCAAAACCGCCTCCTTGACCCAGGCCATCTATCCTGTCAGGACCGCATCGTCCGCCTCTGGAGGCTCAGCTATTTTCTTCTTCCACAAGAGATAGAGTCCCACACCCAACATCGCTATCGTCACGTACTGCGCAGGAGTCAATCCCGCGTAACGTTGATCGTTGTAGCGCTGGGGCAAATCAGACTTACGCATGAAGTCCAGCAAGAAGCGACTCGGCGCATAAAGCACACACCACATTGCGATAAAAAATCCTGCTTTACGCGCTTTTTTGGCCAGCACAAAGAACAGTACCGCTACCGCAAAGCAAACAATGGCTTCGTAAAGGGCTGGATCGTGCCTCACGCTAGGTGGTACCGCCACAGGCGTATCCCCTTGGCGTATCGTCACACCGAGAAAGAAGTCGGTTTCTTTGCCCAAGTGATCATGCACCGAAACACACCCCAATCGGCCAAAGCACTGGGCCATTGGAAAACCAAACATCAGCACATCCGCATGGAGCAAACGGTCTCGCGGCCGAATCCAGGTGAAAAACACCATAAATCCCGCCACTGCGCCCACGAATCCGCCCATCGACGAATAGCCCTTCCAGATTTCCAGCAGCACAATCCAGCCATCCGTTTCGATCATCTGCCGGTTGTAGGCCAAGACATGAATCAGATGCCCCCCAACAAAGCCTGAAGCCACCGTGAACGCTGCTCCGTCCACCACATCTCGCACATCCAGCCCGAGCTTGATGCCGCGTGCCCTCGAAATTTCGAGCCCCACAATGATGCCGATACACACCAATGTCATCCACGGGTCGATTGGAATCGGACCAAGATGATAGACGGTGGGTCTCCACGGGGGTATGGCAAGCACATTCCCAAGCAGCATGGCGTCTCCTTGCTAGCTGACAAGCGTGCTATATTCCGGGACCAAAGAGGAAGCCCATGCCCGTCATCACGACCGACACTTTAATTGAAGGGATTCGTCGCGACGATGTCCTAAACTGGCTCGCAAACCCCGAAGTTCACGGGCGTTTTTTAGCCGCAGGCTTCGACCAGGTCGAAAATCAAGGCAACGGAAAATACCTGCTCACCCTGAAAGCTGGCCCCCGGCCTATCCAGATGGTGTACCAGTTTGTCCGCGCGGACGATGCCCATGGCGGCCGTCGGATTCTTTGCACCACGAGCGGAAAACGAACCGAAGGAAAACTCCACTATTCCTTGCGCACCATGAAGCCGGCAAAGAACACCATGGTCACCCTTCACCAGGACTACAAAGCCGGACGACTCTTAGGACCCCTATTAGACGCTGCCGGCACAGGGAAAGCCCTGGAAGCAGCCTGGGTCAAGACACTGACAGGCCTACGCGACGAGATCGCCAAAGACTTTGCCTAAAACCCGCTTGCGCGAAGCCCAACATAGGCACCCATCTCGCCGTTTTCCATCACGCTAGGCGTCAGGGACAGCGCCCAATCGCCCGGGAGATCCGGAAGGTCCAGCTTGGACACCTCCGCCTTTCCAAGCCGCTTTTTGATGGCTGGAGTGGCTGCTGCGCCCCCCACGATGCCCAAGGTCGCGCCCACCATCGCACCCAAGGCGACCGACTCCGGGTCATCCGTTGCCATGAAAGCCCCCAGCGAGGCCAGCGTTGCACCCGTCAGGCCGCCCAAGTTGGCAAAGGCTGTGTCCTTCGCATCAAAGAAGCCAAAGCGGGATGCCGCATACCCCGCACCAAGCGCAGCCAGATCCGATGCCACCAGCAATCCGGTCACGTACTGGGCGTCTGAGAGGTCCAAATCAAAGGCAACCCCACTGCTTCCTGCGTAGAACAGCCCCCATGCGGTAGCCGTCCCGACGAAATTGCTGTAGGCGAAATCCAGTTCCGTCTCTTTGGAGGCATAGGCCGACGCAATGCCGCTTGCACCAAGACCCAACAAGGTGATGGCACCCGCTTGATCGTCGGTGAGCCAGCCATTCTCATCCAGCACAAAGGCGATGCCCGCCGCATTCCACAGACCCAGTACCGTTCCCACGCCAACCAAGCCCATGTCATTCCGGGTGATCTCTGCATCCTCGCCCAGCCAAACACCGTAGGCGAGCCCCGCAAGACCCGATGGCACCAACCAGCGTTGTAAAGCCGCATCACTGTCCACTCCGGCAAACAGAGCCGCAGATCCACCCAGCACATTGCCCATCCCTGTATGCCAAAGCGCACTTTTGCTTTGGTCGATCGATACCGGCCTAAAGTGGGAGTAGGCCATACCGCCCACCAATCCCATATGAATGCCGACACGCACCCCACCGTCCACATCGTCATCCGTGATAGCGACAGGCAATCCGTACCCGACCAAGCCACCCGCTGCGCCTGTGATCATGGCGAAATAGGCGTCTTCCTCCGTAGGCTTCCAATCATCACTCAAAAGATAGCCCGCACTCGCGCCTGCCGCTGACCCGAGCAGAATGCCGGCTGAGCGAAGACGGTGCGCTTTCAAATCCCAGTCGCCCACATCCTGCTGTGTCACGACCTCGTCGCAGTCGTTGTAGTAGCCGTAGTCGTCATCGTAGTAGTAGTTCACACACCCATAGTCGTTGTACACGTCCGGTCGTTGGTTCAAGAGGTCCACCAAGCCCAGTCCAAGCTGACTGCCCAAATAGCCACCGACATTGATCTCCATCACATCTTCAAGAGCTACGTTTTTGTCGAGGAGGCGGGCACCCAAACCAGCCCCACCGAGCACTCCCAAGGTCCGCACCGCAGCACGCCAGCGTTGCAGTGCTTCTTGCTCCTCACGGAGGATGTCGTGCTGTTCATCATCGTCCCAAGCGACGTGCCCATGCACCTCCGCATTTGGAAATAGAATCTCGCCCAGGTAGTGCCCACCCAAAAGACCCCATCCAGTACTGCTTGCATAGGCTACACCCTGCCCATCCGATACCGGCTGAATACGGGTGTACAGCAGACTGCCAGCAGCACCAATCGCAGTGCCTCCGACAGCACCGATTCCAATCGCCGCATCATCTTGGCCATACATGCCAATCGATGCGAGAGACACACCGCCCGCGGCCCCATTGGCCACCATCATGGCGTACTCACCCACTTTCCCCGACACCGTCTCGGGCTGTCCCCGCTCCGCAAGCAGCTCTGGGTATCCTCTCTCAAGGGCACCCAAGGCACCCTTGCGGGCCTCTGCGCTCACCGTCTTTGAACCTGCTACCTCCCAGAGCACTTCTGCCGCCTCGGGCGTTGACTGAGCCACCAATAAAGCCGCAGCCGCCTCGAACGCCTCACCCTCTTCGGTCAGCACACCCAGTCGACCTAAGCTTGTCGTCGCCTCGCCGGGATAGAAGGTAGCCGCTCCATACACATGTGTGCGCACAGCAGCATCCTCATCCCGAACACCCATCCACAAAAACCCCACAGCCCTGTCATCGGAGAGACTGCCCAGCTTCATGGCCGCTTCCATACGCTTCACAGCCGGATTACGGCCATCCCCGAGAATGTTCGCGGCATCCAAAAGCGATTCGGCCTTTGCCCGTGCCGCCTCACTCGCCTCAGTGGAGGCAGTCACCTTCGCGAGTTCCGCACGCAGCGCCCCAAGCTCATCTACTGGAGCCTCACCGGCCACCCCTTCTTCAGATTCTTCTACGTTCTGGGCATGCGAAAAGCCGCTCAGCGCTAAAAACGCCACCATGGTTGTGACCGTTTTCATGCTTTGTCTCCAATATAAAAGTTGTGGGCCACCCTACATCGGGCGCAAGTCCCCCGCATAGAGTGGCGACCAAACTTTGTCCCCATCCACCCCGAATGGCGCCTTGGTCAGTACTACAGTGTCGCCCTTCTTCAACACACACACAACCGGCTCACGAAAAGACCAGCCATTGCCCTTGTGCGGGTAGTCTTTGCGCACATTGACATCGCCCAGCATCACATAGGGCTCTCCCACCGCAGCTTCAAGCCCGTCCCCTCCGTAGAAAAAGCCCACCAATGCGCCCCGCTCGCCCCCACAACGACCTGAAACCATCTCTCCATTCGCTGGGACGACCACCGGCCGCTCTACAACAGGCTCCTTGATGTTCGTTGGAAGGTCACTTGAGAGTACAGTTCGCTCGCTTTCGGACGTCTTCTCCGCCAAAGCAATACTGCCTGCGGGTGCATCGGATTTGGGGACCGGGGCGACCTCTGCTTCAGAGGTCGACACGACGGAAGCGTCGGCATGTGGAGTGTCTCCCTCCGAATCCGACCGAAGAAAATACGCCAGGCCCGCGGCAGCTAAAATCGCACCCGCCACCCACAGGTGCCCCGCGGATATTTCCCTTCTCTCTCCCTCATCCTCCAGCTGAAATCTTTTGAGTTCGGGATTTTGGGGTTGCTCCAACAGGGCAGCGTCGATCAAAACCTGCAGATGTCCCGCCTGCTGGGCGCAATGGACAATATCGCGCCATGCCTCCAATGCGTCTCCGGTAACCTGCGCTTTCGCGACAACCTCGGCCTTTGCTGCGAGTCGCATCCGTTCTTGGTAATCTGGAAACGCCTTTGCAAGGGCTCTGGCCAACTTCGATAATTCCGTTGAGTGCAATGACATGACAATCACCTATCGCGATCCCACTGCAAAATGCGACAGAAAAGGAAGGGGTTTGATCGCTCGCCTTTTGAAGAACCGCACTCGCAAGGGCAGCACAGTGGCCAGCCTTCTACTTTTCAACATCGGCTGCGCCCATCTCAATACACCCAAAACAAGCACCAGCGCCGCCCCTCCGACCTCTGCGACCGTCGATCTCTACCGCTCCGCTGAAGGCGCAAAGAAGATCTATGTCCAAGCACAGCTTCATGACGGCTCTACAGGGCTATTTCTGCTCGACACTGGAGCGGCCATTACCGCGATCACACAAGAACTCGCGGATCGTCTCCAGATCACTGGAACCGATACTGGGCGTTCCATTCAGGGCCTCGGAGGTCGAGCACCGCTGATTCGTGGTGAGTTGCCCGCCCTCGGATTCGGCGGACTCAACACGGGCCCAATCCATGTCGCAATTGGTGTACCCGGGATTCCCAAAACAGCTGGCTGGATGCCGATCGACGGCATCCTCGGCAACAACGTCTGGGGACAGTTTGTATTGAACATCGACTACCCAGCCGACCGCCTTACACTCACTCTCCCCACCAAAGAAAACATCCCCGCCAATGCGCAGAACATGTTTTTCGATGGCCAACACGTCGTTGTTGAAACCTATCTCAAATCCAAAAACTCCAATTCGGAACCCGGCAACAAGCTGCTACTTGAACTGGACACGGGTGCGCGTGGAATATTGCTCTCCGGAAGAGCGGGCGCCGGGTTCGAAAACATTGCCACAGAAGGCGAGGAACCCATCTTCGGGGTTGGAGCCTCCGAGGATGTTCCCATTTCCGCCTTCTATCGTCGGACACGGCACATCGCCTTTGACCAAGTGACTTTGGGTGGCGCTACCGTCGACACGCCCATCATCGCCAAGTGGATCAACTACGGTTCAGGCGCACACGTCGGACCCCAAGATCTTAACGGCCTCATTGGGCATGCAGTCCTCGAAAAACACAACTTATACCTGAATTACCAAGAGCGAAAATTTGCGCTTACCCCCAGCAGCGCAAAACCCCGCCAACTCAATGGGCACTCACTTCTTCTCAATCAGGACATTCGTCGTTACCGCAACAAGAAGGCACGCGGGCTTTATCGAGCAAAGATGTATCTGGGCATCGAGGACTATGACGCGGCGGAGCACAGTCTCAAACGATACCTCAGACACAAAAAGAACGACCCTGAAGCCCTCTCCCTGCTTGCCCGAATCAAAAGACTCAACGGGGATGTCGACGGTTATCTGCGCACCATTCAACAGCTCAGCCCCAAAGAGCTTGCAGTAGAAGGCGAGATCATCTCAGCCGTCAACACCCTTCTGATTGGAAACAAAGCAGATGCCGCCTTAGCGTTAGCGCTTGCTGCAAAAGAGCACGCCCCGGAGGAAGCAAGCAGCCATATCGCCTTTTTTGAAGTGCAACTGGGCTTGGGCGATTTGGTGAGCGCTCGGACTGCTCTGCGAACGGCCATTCGGATTAAGCAAAACCCCAATGCTTTTCTGATGCACCGGAGCCGCTTGAGCCTATTGGAAGCCGATACATTCGGCACAACGGCTCTTCTTCGCCTTCGCTTGGCGCTCTATCCATCGGATGGCTTTGCATTGTGGGCCTACGCACTCTCGATGCCCCCTGAAAACAATGGAAAAGCCACCTTCTCTTTCGACATGACCACGGCGATGAACCGGCTCCACCCCGACATGTTTCCGCTGGATTTCGCCGCTGCCGTCCATCTCCTTTTAGGCAACCGCGACAAGAGTCTGAACTTGATGAAAGAAGGCATTGCTCGGGATTGCGAGGATGCGACACCTGCTCCTGAAAAGGAGAACTGTGAAGCCTGGTATAAGGCCATGGCCAACCAAGATCTGGATGCCGCACTGGAGTTGGTGGACTCGGCGCTGAAGGTCGATCCGCATCGGCCCGATTTTCTCGATACCAAAGCAGTGGTCCACCTCCGACGCGGCGAACTCGAGCTCGCCAAGGAATCTGCTCAAGAAGCTGTGCGTTTATCCCCAGCCGACGTATACCATCTCTGGCAACTCGATCGGATACGCACACTCGAACACACAGACAGGACTTCGAAGTGAACAGTTTTCTTCTAATAGGCGCCCTACTATCGGCCCCGGTGACCGTGACCAGTGTGTACGATGGGGACACCTTTACGCTCCGCGACGGCTCAAAGGTCCGATTGGCGGCCGTCAACACTCCCGAACTCCGCCCCGCTGAAGCATACGCAGTGGAAGCAAGAAATGCCGCAGAAGCCTTTATGAAGGGGGCAAGGGTCGAGTTGGACAAAAACCCGCCCCAGGACAGCTACGGGCGCCTGATTTCGCAAGCTTATGTCGATGGAGAAAGCCTTAGCGAACACCTGGTCTCTCTGGGCTTGGCTCACGTGTTTCTCATCCCCCCGGTCCCGAAATCCCACGACGTCGCGGCGCTACTGGCTGCTCAGAAGCAAGCTCGAGAGGCCAACCGAGGCATCTGGAGCACCGAGCGTTACCGCGGGGCCCTGCACATCACCTCCTTTCACGCGAACGCAGCTGGTAATGACCGCGAAAACGTCAATGGAGAGTATCTGCGGCTCTGCAACATTACCGAAAACGCCATCAACATTGAGGGCTATTCGATCACAGATGCTTCTGGTGGACGCTGGGTTTTTCCGGCGGTCACTGTTCCAGCAGGACACACCGTCAAAATCCACTCGGGCATCGGAACCAATGCGACGGACCCCCGTTCACAGCTCGCAATCTTTCTTGGCAACAATCGACCCATTTGGAACAATCGGCACGATCGCGCCACGATCTTTGACCGTTACGGAAAGATCAGCGATGTGCGCATTCACGAAAGCCTCAGTGCGGGTCATTAGTCAGAAGCATCGTCTCGGGGTTCTTCCCTGTGTACCGCCGGCATAGCTCCCGAATCACAGGCCTCAAAGAGCTGTGGCGTATTCTTTTTCGTGCTTCCTCTAAGCCCACCCACTCGACGGCCACAATGCCCTCGCCTTCGGCCGGATGAAACTCAACGGGTGTCGGCGTGGCTTCTAAGAGAAAGAGGTGCATCGCTTTTAAGCGGACCTGTTTATGAGGGGCGGTAAACGCATAACGGACCATCCCAAGCGGTTCGACCATGCGCAGTTCAGCCTCAAAGCCCATTTCTTCTTGCAGCTCCCGAATCGCGGTCAGAAGCGGCGTCTCTCCAGGCTCCATTTTACCTTTCGCGATCTCCCAACTCTTCCCCGAGCGTCGCCTGCACGCGACCAGACACACCTCCAGCCCCTTCGTTGAGCGCCGGATCAGAAAGCCCCCCGCTGACTGTTGCTCCTGATAGGCGGGCTGCAGATTCACTAAACAAGCCAATGGCAGGGATGGGGCAATAAACATGCCGTTTCGTCCTCGCCTGAACGTTACACCGCCCTGGACAGCCTTCCGCACATCCACAACAACAACCATTGGTAGATGCCGTAATCGGTGGGCAATTTGCCAGGCTCTTCCCTCATCCGTGGAGAGAAATACATCGCGACCTTTTCCAGCGCGAAGCACACCCCTCTTCTGCGCTCCTTCCGCTTGCTTCATCGAACAAGCGTGGAACAATAGATCAGGGAGCCTCGCCGAGGCACGGTTCTTCTTTCGTCGGCGCTGACCCCCCTTCCGCTTAGGCGTCGGGGGCTGTGTATTCAAAAAAAACTCCGTGGGCTCACGCCCCGGTACTTACCTACATCCTAGCCGAGTTCCCTTTATTCTGCATTGCGCAAGGCCTTTGCACGTGCCTTCAGCAAGATCGGGACTCCTTCGTCCACTGGGTAGGCCAACGCACAAGTCCTGCACAGCAAAAACGGCTTTCGCGGCTGCAATTCCCCATTACACACAGGGCAGCAAATTCGTGACAGCAACTGCCGATCAAACCAAACGCTCATACCTCACCCCCATCGCGCCAACGCGCATGCAGCCAGAGCCAATGGGCGGGGCATTCTCGAATCCGTGCTTCCGTGAAAGCAGCGAATGAGGCGGTATCTTCCCCCACATCCCCGCTCATATCGAAGGCCGAATACAACACAAAATGATGATGCCCGAGCCCCTCCCGAAAAGCCCAAGCGCCAAACACCGGCACACCTGTTCGATATGCCATGAGCGCCAAGCCCTTCGAGGTCTTCGCTGGTCGATCGAAAAACGGTACTTTGAGCCCGCCGTTATGCCGCTGATCCAAAAGACACACCACCACCCGACCTTCCCGAACAGCTTGACACGCGTCAAAAAACGAACCCTCCGGCGGTAACAATTGCATCCCAGACGACTCCCGGAGCCGCTCCACCCAATCCCGTGTACGGGCTGATGCAGGCCGCCGAACGATCAGGGTAATCGGAAGGTTCAACTCTTTGGCGCATGCCCTACCGAGCAACTCCCAAGCACCCCCGTGTCCGGTCAACACCAAAGCGCCCTTTCCGTCTTTGGCCCGGGCACACAACATCTCAAAGTTCGAAAAGCGGTACTTCAACGATGGTGTTCGGTTTTCCCGTACAAATTCGACGTACCCCTCAATCATTGAACGAACACTTTGACGCAGGGCGGGGCCTGGCTTCTCCCCGGGAAATGCAGCAGAAAAGTTCCGAACAGCAAGCTTTTTACGCACCGGGACAACCCACCACCAGACCCAGGCGAGCCCGCCGCTCACCCGCCAGCTAAGCCAGTTGGGCAATCGCGCCAAAAAACGTAAAGCCAACGTCACCCTGCGAGAACCTCATCGAGCTTTTCCCACAAGCCGACTTCCCCCGTAAGTACGACTGGCTCGACACGCAGTGCCAGCGCGGAAAGGGCCGCAGGCAAGCGGGCGAGGTCTTTTTCGGTTGTGACGAGGATGCCCCGCTCAGACCATTTTTTCAAAGCCTCCAGGTCATCCGAGGAGAACACATGATGATCTGGAAACGCCTTCCATTCCTGAACATGGACCCCGGCCTCCAATACGCTTCGAAGAAAACGCCCAGGCCGCCCGATGCCAGCAAATGCAAAGACGTCTTGGCCGACGAGTGCATCTAAAGCCTGAATGTGTTGACCCTGGCTTACCCAGCACACTGGTCTAAGCCGACTACTGACGAGGCAAGCCTCTTTCGGAATTCGTCGCTCAAACGACTCCGGCAAATCCGCATCGCCCTGGACCCAAACCACATCCGCTCGTTTCAAACCGGAAAGGCCTTCGCGTTGAGCACCCATCGGGATTCCACCACCGCCAAAGGCCCATTCTGGATCCACCACAACCACATCCAATGACCGACTGACGCGTCGGTGTTGAAATGCATCATCCAATACACAGACATCCGCGCCACGCTCGAACGCTTTCGCTACCCCACTGCGCCGATCGGGCGATGACACCACCATGATGCCCCTCCGGGCGACCATGGCCAACTCATCACCGAGATAGCCCGCCTCGAGGGATTCCGACGCTAACCGGATTCGCGGTCCTGGTCCGCGCTTATAGCCCCGCGCCACCACCGCCACCTGCTTGCCTTTTCGGGACAATTCTTGGGCCAAATACAGGGTGACAGATGTCTTGCCTGTGCCCCCGGTCGACAGACTGCCCACAGAAATGACACAACCCGATTTCCGTTGTTTCTGCCGATCCCAATACCAGTTCCGGAAAACTGTGGCGCCGCGCCACAACAACGTGAACGGCCACAAGAAAACCCGCTCGTGACCTTCTCGAGGTACGGGCGCCTCCAAAATCGGACCGAGCCGCTCTACGAAAGCGCGGGTACCGCCCGTGCGTGGTTCAAACCGAGACGCATTGAGACCCCACTCGACGGCATCCCTCAGTGACTCCGGATCAGACTCCGCCACAACGCGATGCTCAAGTTCCGCCCAAAGGTGATCATGGGCCCAATTGTGTGGACCACAGACCAGCGGTATGCCCCAGCGCCCCGCTTCGGCTGGAGAGTGGCCCCCTAATCCCTGATCAAAAGTTCCCCCGACGAACACCACATCTGCCTTCTTAATCAACGCTGGAAGCACCCCAAAGCGGTCTACCACCAAGATATCCAAAACTCCAAAGTTCTCTGGCGGGGTTTCGGTATACAACCCGACCCTCCCGTACTTGGACGCCATTGATACGAGGTTCGGCGCTGTGTCGATCCGTCTGGGTGCCACCACCAGCAACACCTTCTGGCTCAGCCCAGTGACAGCTTCTAAAACACGCTCTGCGTCCCCCGAACGCGTGGAGGCAGCCACTACGACCTTGCACGGGAACGCCCACGGCAGATCCGCGACTGGCGCATCCAATTTGAGTCCTCCGTCACAGACCAGCGACCCCCCAAAACCGACAAGGCTCTCGGCATCACGATTCTCCCGACATGAGATCAAGGAAATGTCCTGCAAGGTGTCTCGATACAATCCCGGCACCCACCGGGCAAAACGCTTCTGCCCCCGTGCACTCCGCCAACCGGCAACAAACACAGGAATGTTCCTCTTTTTACAGCCGCGAATCAGATGAGGCCAAAGCTCTGCTTCCACGAGAATCAACACCCGTGGCCGCACCTTGTCCAACCATCTCCGCACGACCCAGGGGGCATCCAACGGACACATACTCAAGACGTGCTGGCCGCAAGCGTTCTGGTAGCCCGCTTTCGTCGACACCGTTCGTAGACGCACACAGTCCGTCTTTGTGGACAACTCAGCAAACAGTGCAGCGGCAACCTGTCCTTCACCAAGACTCGCTGCGTGCACCCAAACCGAACCCGGCTCCACATCCGGCAGACGAAACGCCCAGCGCTCGGCCATACCGAAGCGAAGTTTGGGCCACACTATGCTCAGCAACAACAACACTGGCGCTAACAGCAACCACACTGCGAAATAGAGCACCCGCCCCATCAGCGGCCGCCCCACATTTGCCGATACAGCGCACTGTCAGCCAACAGGTCCTCATGCGTACCCATGGCCACAATGCCTGCCTCGCTCAGCAGTAAGATGCGGCTCGCATCCCGAATACTCTCCAAACGGTGAGTGACGGACAGCACAATGCGCCCTGCGAGTCGCTGGTCCAAAGCACGAAAGAGTGCAGCTTCATTGTCGCGATCCAATGCAGAACTCGCCTCATCCAGCAGCAGTACGGGCGCATCTTTGAGAATCGCTCTTGCGATACATATTCGCTGCAGTTGCCCTCCAGACAAGCGGGTTCCACGTATGCCTACCGGCGTCTGATATCCCTCCGGCAAAGCGGAAATAAAACTGTGTGCCTGGGCCACACGGGCCGCTTCCCACACCGCTTCATCACTTGCGTTCGGAGCGCCCAAGCGAATGTTGTCCTCGACACTCCCCTCGAACAAGACGTTGTTCTGTCCCACCCAAGCAATTCGTGAACGGAGACTCGCTAGCGTGTAGTCTTCCACCGGGCACCCGCCGATGCTCACCTTGCCTCGAGCGGGCGATAGAAAGCGTGGGAACAACGACAATATGGAACTCTTCCCTACCCCAGACGGACCCACCAATGCGATTCGCTCCCCAGGCTGGACGTTCAAGTCAACGCCCGAGACGACCGCTCCTTCTCCGTAATCGATAGAGACGCCCGACAACTCCAGCGTCACACCACGCTCTCCAAGAACTCTGGTGCCATCCCGGGTCATCGGCTTCTGATCCAACACTGCAAAGGCTGCCTGGGCGCCAACCCGCGCCCTCTCCAAATGCACCGTGACCTCGGCAAGACCTTTGAAAGGCACATTAAGAAGGCCAAGCGCGACCAAGAACGCCATCAGTTCCCCCGGCTCCAATGCGCCCGCAACAACCCTGTGGCCTCCATACGCAATCACTACGCCAAGTCCCAACGCCGCCAGCGCCTCGACAACGGGACCTGGAATGAAACGCGCGAGAGCCTCCCGTAGCCGGAGATCTTGTTGTCGCTCATTGCGTTCGTCAAAACGGGCCACACGCCGGGATTCTGCACCGTGAATCTGAATCTCAGCCACACCGTCCAAGCTCTCTTGAGCAGTCCGATTCAATGCGGCCAGACTATCGAGGCTGGCCTTTGTGGTGCTTCGTTGGCGTGCGGCAAAGGCCATGATCACTATGGCGATAAAGGGCAACACAGCCAAAGTCGCCAGGGTCAATCGCCAATCGATCCACATCGCGGAACCTAAGAGCACCAGAATCGTGAGAGGCTTTTCAACCAAGCCAGAGAAGGCGTGCGCTACACCTTCTACCTGGGAGATGTCGTTGGATAGTCGAGAAACCTGCTCGGCAGATGGATGCTTCTTATGCCAACCCACATCCTGCGAGAGTAGGTGTGCAAAAACGCGAGCGCGAAGCTTTCTCACGACATCAAAACCAATGCGGTGAACAAGGTATGCTTGGCCCGCACTCGCTGCGCCTTTGGCCACATAGAGTCCCAACAGAATCCACGGAATCAACGCCAACGCGTCTTTGTCCCGAGCAATCAGCACATCGTCCAAAACATGCTCAATCACAAAAACCAGCACACCATGCGACAAGGCCGCCACCGCCATCAGACAAGCCGCGAGGACGAACTGACCACGGTAGGGTCGATACAGCGCCAACAGACGCTTCTTTTCCAAGAGATGCTCAGCCATGCTTCTACAGATTAGCGCGGTTTGGCGACTCTGTAGTATTCCCAACGACCTGGACCCAGCTTTTCTCTGTCCACAACAAACCGGTTCGGGGCACCAATGTCCTCCCAATACACCTCAGCCTCCAGCGGCTCCTGGGAGAACGGACGGAGGTACAAGGCTTCCGACAGATTGGGTCTTGGCCAATAGTCAAACTGGTCCTGTCGACCGAATTCGGGAAGCGTCGTCGTCTTAAGGCCAGCGTAATACGCAAGCCACGCGGCTTCCTGGTAGCGCTGACAAACGACAGGCTCGGTCCCCACCCTTTCCACCTCTATGGCAATGTCCTGCCCCACACGCAAACGGTCCACCGGATCTTTCGGCAACGGAAAAATCGAAAACATCGCATGGGCGAAAACCAGCAAGGAGGCCAATGCACCCGTCATCGCCCCAATCCAAGCAAGCCGTCGAAGTCTCCCCTGTGACTCGGACAAGCCCAAGGCCACCCCTAACCAAGCAGGAGCCATCCAATTGGCTTCCGGCACACCACGCACACTCGACAGAAGAAAGGCCGCCGCGGGAACCGCTGCCAGCCACCAATACAGACCCTTCACCCCGCGTTGAGCCCACCACCACACAATGCCCGCGAGAAAAAAGAACGGGCCGACCACGAGGGCCTGAGATCCGACCCCCTCCAAGAGGCTTGCGATACCGCCGGACTGGTGCGCAAAGCCATGCTCCAGTTGAAATCGAAACGAAATCCAATCATTGCTCGCAATCCAGATCCAATTGGGCAGTACCACAACCGCCGCTATCCCCGCCGACTTCAGCCAATGTGGCCATAGCCGTGGATAGGCAAAAGCCACCGCAGGCAACAGTAGATACCCCGTGAACTTAGACAACATCGCGAGCCCTGCGAACACGCCAAGCCAGGCCCACGCTTGGCGGCGAGCAGCGACTATTCCCCCTGCCCATGCAACCAACAACGGTGCGTCTGGGGTAGTCAAGACACCGCCCAGTGCAAAAAGCGGACATACCAGCAGAACGCACAGCAGCAGCGGGTCGGACCGCTCTGACTGTGCGGCTTCCCAGACCAAGACAATCATCATCAACGACTGCAGAAACAGGCCCAATCCACGCACACCCAATTCCGAATTCCCAAACACGGACGTACTTGCCGCAATCCAAGCCGCCACGCCTGGCGGATGGTCGAAATAGCCCCACGCCAGGTTCTCGGCCCAGAGCCAGTAGTACGCCTCGTCGGCTGCGAGCCCCAAATCTGCTGCGACCCACAACCGCACCAAGAGCACAACCGTCCAGAATAGAACGATTGCCCGCAGCGCAGGATGTTTCAGCGCTTCCATCGCAAACTCGGGACAAGCCAGGCTGCCTCGATGGCGATTCGGCGACTCATCTTTGACACTCCCCCTTCCCGCTCAGTAAACACAATCGGTAGCTCTTCAATCGCTAAGCCCGCCTGGTGCACCCGCCATGTCATTTCCACTTGGAAGGCGTAACCATCCGATGCCACGGGCTCCCGCAATGCCTGCTCAAGCGCCCCCCTTGTCCACGCCTTAAAGCCGCCCGTCAAATCCCGATATGGCAGGTCCAGCCAGCACCGCGACCACGTAGAACCAAAACGGGACAACAGGCGTCGATGCAAAGGCCAGTTGCGGGTTCCGCCACCGGCCACATAGCGTGACCCCAGCACCAAGTCCGAGCTTCCCGATAGCAGGCGCGACACATCCGCAGGATCATGAGAGAGGTCCGCATCCATCTGCACAATCCTCTCTGCTCCTTCCTTCAGTACATGAGCGAACCCGAAGCAATACGCCGATGCCAGGCCTTGTTTACTGTCGCGCTCCAGAACTGTGATGTCTCCTGACGACAAACCCCGAGCCAAATCCGCGGTTCCGTCCGGTGAACCATCATCCACCAAATAGAGATGCATCCCCGGCACATTTCGCCGAAGCCCTTCCACCAGTTGGGGCAGATTTTCGGCTTCATTGTAACTGGGCACCACGATGGCAATCGACATGCTTGAGGGTCTATCCCGCCTTCGCTGTTTTCAGCCAGTGAACAATGCGATCCGCGGCTTCCCCCTGGGAACCTCCCGACACAGCTTCGCGAACGGACCGGACCCCTTTAGCCTGCGCATCCGGCTCCTGACACTGCACTAATGCCTCCCACACATCGACCATTTCAAACTCCTGCACGAACTCTGGGACAAAAGCATCCGTCAATAAATTCGGCAGCGCAATGTGCTGCACACGCGGCATTTTTCGCTTTGCCATTCGATAGGACAGTGCACTGGTTTTGTAGACCACAACCTGGGGTACTCCATGAAGACAAACCTCCAGTGTCGCCGTTCCTGAGCAGACCAAAGCAACGGAAGACCGCTGCAGTGCTGCATGCACGCTGGCGTGTTGCCGGACCTCATCGCCAAAGGCCGTAAAGAGATCATCGGGCAACCCCGGGGCCCGGGCCAGATGAATGTCAGTCCCATGCACGTCCCGCCACTTGTCCGCTATCTCGACCATAAGCGGCGTCAGCTGCGCAATCTCTTGTTTTCTAGAGCCCGGAAGCAGCGCAAGCCCGTCTTCTTTCCCGGGACTCTCCACCACTTGCGTTGCAAGCGGGTGACCAATGCATCGGGCAAGACCACCGTGGGCCAAGTAATAGTCCGGCTCAAAAGGAAAAAAACACAACACTTCTTGCGCAAGGTCTGCGATTTCCTCGGCCCGCTCTCCACG
>Ga0163179_10001020_pt1 | contig 20015 bp, 14 predicted proteins | sample AtlANTMetagenome_FD_109643 | JGI IMG/M metagenome (GOLD analysis project Ga0163179, IMG submission 109643) | Marine eukaryotic phytoplankton communities from the Atlantic Ocean - Atlantic ANT 2 Metagenome | ecosystem: Environmental > Aquatic > Marine > Oceanic | place: North Atlantic Ocean... | reverse complement strand
TAATGGCTGCAGAAAAGTCACGGACTTAATGGCTCACACGTGGTTTCGACGAAAGGATGCATCAGCGCTATTGAAGTGACTAGTCGTCAAACGGCCTGATGGCACAGTTGTATCTCTTGTTGGAGGTTTCACACTTGGGATGGAACGCTTTACTTGGCTCCTTTCGGCAGACGGGAAAGCAGGAATTTCGCCAAAATATCGTCGTACGGTTGGTCGATCGAGACGCGATGGTAATCGACGACTGCATCGCGCATGACAAGACGAATCTCTTCCAGGTATTGGGTGATCGCTTTTCGATATTGGCTGGCGATGAGGTTGGGATCCGCAAGAATCGGCGCACCACCTTCAAGATCAACGAAACGAGTTGGTCGATCGAATTCGAAGTCCAGTTCAGCTTGCTCCAGAAGATGGAAGACTGCGACGTCGTGCTTCCGAAAACGCAAGTGCTGAAAACAGCTTTTGAGTTCTTCTGGTGCTACAAAAAGATCGGACAGGATCAAAATCAAGGCTCGCTGTGGAACGCGTTCAGCGGCCTCGTGCAGAGCGGAGACCAGTCCCGTTTCGCCACCGGCTTTCGCTCGGCTCAATTCATCCAAGACATGTCGCAGGTGAGCTGCGCTGCGCTTGGGAGGGATTTCTGTGACGAATTCGGTGCCCGCACAATAGAGACCGACGGCATCGCCTTGTTGCGAGGCGAGATAGCTCAGGGTACCGCCGATTCGCCTTGCATAATCCAACTTGGTGTTTGAGCCGTCACTGTAATTCATCGATCCGCTGGTATCGACGACGACGCACAATCGCAAATTCGTATCCGCTTCAAACTCCTTGATATAAAAGCGATCACTGCGGGCGAAGGCACGCCAGTCCAGTCGGCGCGTGTCGTCGCCAGGTACGTATTTTCGGTAGGCAGCGAATTCGATACTCGATCCGCGAATCGGACTGCGATGGCGACCCGCGACGTTACCCAACATCGGGAATCGTGCGTGGAGTGGTAACGCACTCAAACGCCCCAGTACCCGCGCGTCAAGAAAGTCGCGTTGAAGCTGCACAGCCATGAATCAAACAATTCGAAAAGAGGTCGATGGGAAAACAGAAAACCGTTCAGACCTTAGGCGTCTTCTTGAAGTTCTGCTACAAGCCTGCGGACAACATCGCGACTCGAGATTCCCTCGGATTCGGCAGCGAATGTCGTAATCACTCGATGCATCAATACGGGTTCGGCAACTTCGATGACATCCTCGAGACGCACCATGTAACTGCCATTCAAAGCGGCACGTGCTTTTGCGCCCAGGATTAAGTACTGTACGGCTCGAGGACCTGCGCCCCAACCGACCAGCGGCTTTAGCCACTCAGGGGCTTCAGCGGTTTTGGGTCGGGTGTGACGGGCCAGGTCGACGGCAAACTCATAAATGTGTTCGGGCACGGGGACGCGACGCACGAGCTCCTGGAATTCGAGTACCTTGTCGCGTTTGATGACCGTTTGAAGGTCGGGAAGATCGACGCCCGTCGTCGTTCTTGCAATTTCGATTTCCTCGAGACGTTCTGGATAGTCGACCTCGATCAGGAACATAAAGCGATCAAGCTGCGCCTCGGGGAGCGGATACGTACCTTCTTGCTCGATCGGATTTTGCGTGGCCAGGACTAAGAAGGGAGGCTCCAGTTCGTAGGTGCGTCCAACCACGGTGACTTTTTGCTCCTGCATCGCCTCGAGCATCGCAGCTTGAGTTTTCGAGGGAGCACGATTGATTTCATCTGCCAGGATGATGTTTGCGAAAAGAGGGCCGCGAACAAACTCAAACTCACGCTTTCCGCCTTGGGTTTCTTGGAGAATGTCGGTTCCCGTGATGTCCATGGGCATCAAGTCAGGCGTGAACTGAATCCGACTGAAGTTCAGCTCCATCGTGTCCGCCAAGCGACTCACAAGCAGCGTCTTTGCCAGACCGGGCACACCCATCAAAAGTGCATGCCCGCGGGAAAAAAGACAGATGGCCAATTGCTCAATTACCTTTTTTTGGCCAACGATAATGCGTCCAAGTTCATCTTGGAGCTGCTGATGGATGTCTCGTAATTCGTCGATTGCTGCGACGTGATCGGGGGCTAATGATGAATTCGTTGTGCTTTCACTTGTGGACATAGCCGCATTTGCTCCCGCGAGAGTACCTCTTTGGTGATTCCGGTATCGAATCAATGCTGGTTTCGATGTTGATCGACGCCAGAAATAAATCGATACATCGCCTCAGACGATAATGATGTCGTATCGATTTCATATGATCGATGTTCAATCTTTGGGCCGGGTAATGACACGCATTCATTGCATTTTGTGAAAATCACCAGACCTTCCTTATTATGACCAATTTGAGCTTTCTTCGGTATCGTCCTTTGCTCGCTTCAAGCAAACATTTCGTACATGGGAATTGACCAAGGATTTCAAGAGAACATTTCATCGCGCGGAAGGGACCTGCATCGGACAGTTCGAAAACCACTCGAAATTCTTGGGAGAAACCTCGCACGGCGAACCGGGAAACTGATCGGACTCGTGAGGATCAGTGGCCAGCTTTCGAACCGTTATCCATGAAACTGAACAAAAAATTGAGCACTTTCGGTTTCCAATGCTCGCTTTCCAACGGCTGGTGGGGTTTGATGAAGATCATTTCTTTGGCGGGAATTCTACATCGATACTCTTGTGCAAGGAATCTTCTGGGGCATTCGAGATTGCGGTAACTCAAGATCTGACAAACTTGAGCTTGTGGAATCGTCACACGTCTTGTTGTCAGATTGCTGCTATACGTGGTTCGCGTTGATGGTTTCCGTTACGATTGATGGTATGAGCGACGTGTCGATCACGTTGTCATGTTCAATGGATTGAGGGGGCGATCCTGTGAGCTAAGATCGTGAAGTGTTGGCTGAGTTGATCAGCAGTTTGAAGCAACAACGATCTGAGCTTGCTTTGAAAATTCGGTTGGGCAATGCGGAAGTGAAAGATCAATGGAATCGCATCCAGACAAGGCTCGATAAGCTTTCCACGAATTCGTAAACCGCTTTAGGGATTGCACGATTCCGCTGTGATTGAGTTGCTTGAATATTCCTGGAGCGTTATTTATCTGGCGTTTGCCGTCGTGATCGCTACTGTTGCGACCGTACATGCCATCTTGAATAAACGCGAAACTCGAACCGTGATTGCATGGATCGCGGTTATTTGGCTCGGGTTTCCTGTCGTCACATCTTTGTTGTATTTTGCGTTTGGAGTCAATCGACTCCGTCGCCGTGGTGGTGAATTACAGCGACGTCTGGACAATGCCTTTGCCGTTCCAGATCTAGAGATTCCTGCTGAGATTCGCCAACAGCTCGAGCAAGCAAGAGTTCGGTATCCTCGCTTCGCCCAGATGGTTGATCTGGTGAGAAATCTTACCGATCAACCTTTGCTTCCAGGGAATCGTGTCGAACCACTTCTCAACGGCGATCAGGCTTATCCCGCAATGCTGGATGCCATTCATGGAGCACGCCATTCGATTTCGCTCGTGACCTACATTTTCGATCATGATAGGGCTGGTCAAGCCTTCATAGATGCCTTGTCGTCAGCCCGGGAAAGAGGTGTGGAAGTTCGCGTGCTGGTTGATGACGTGGGCGCCCGCTATTCGCGTACCTCCGTGGTGGGTGAGCTTTGTCGTCGTGGTGTGGATTGTCGCACTTTTCTACCAACCCGAGTGCCGAGATCGGTGCAGTATGCGAATCTGCGGAATCATCGAAAGCTTCTTGCCGTCGATGGACAGGTGGCGTTTACGGGTAGCTTGAATATTCGCGAAGGCTGCATGTTGGATCAACAACCCGAATACCCGGTGCAAGATATCCACTTCCGCCTGGCTGGCCCTGTTGTGACCCAGATGCAGCGCGCCTTTATCGCGGACTGGGCATTTGCCTCCGGCGAAGTGTTGCTGGGAGATCAATGGTTGCCTCAAGTTGATTTTACCGGTGATGGTTGGGCCCGCGGCATTCCAGATGGTCCAGACGAAGATTTTGAGAAGCTGTTGCTGACTTTATTGGGAGCGATCGGCGTTGCTCAACAAAGACTCGTGATCATGACCCCATATTTCTTGCCCGATTCGAGCATTGTCAATGCGCTAAGTGTTGCGGCGCTACGCGGGGTCCAGGTTGATATCATTTTACCGGAGGTCAATAACTTGCGACTGGTGCAGTGGGCGAGCACCGCCATGCTTTGGCAAGTCTTGATTCGAGGTTGTCGCGTCTATCTTACGCCCCCACCCTTTGATCACTCAAAGCTGATGTTGGTTGATGATGCCTACGTCATGTTTGGGTCGACGAATTGGGATCCCCGTAGCTTGCGATTGAACTTTGAGTACAACGTTGAGTGTTACAGTGCGTTACTTTGCGAACAATTGACGCAAGTGGTGGAGGGTCGTATTGCCAAAGCGAAGGTCTTGACGCTTAACGATGTCGATTCACGCAGCCTTGCGATCAAGCTGCGTGACGGATTTGCGAGATTGTTGACTCCCTATCTGTAGCGCTGATTCGTTGAAGCCGAGACTGTTATCGCGGTCGACGACAAACTACGAATTTTCGTTCGTGTCGCAGAAGTGCACCCACCAGGGAGTTTTCCCGATAGGTACTCGTTTGATGGCGTCCAGCGAACCATCCTTCTGGACCCGATAGACCACCAGAGTATCGGAGTCTTGTCCGGCGACGACAAGAAAATCACCATGGGGATCCACGTTGAACGATCGGGGAGTTTTCTCAGTTGGGTAGATGCCAATGCGCTTCATCGATCCATCCCGTGCGTCCAATGCAAAAGCCGCGATGCTGTGGTGTCCTCGATTGGCCGAATACAGGACGTTCCCGTTCGGTGCGATCTCCATTCGAGCGCAACTGTTGGGTTCCGAGAAACTCGAGGGCAACGTTGAAAGTGTCTCTAATTCCTTGAGCCGACCGGTTTGTGAGTTGAACGAGAATCGCGTCACGCTACTCCCTTGTTCGTTGTTGCAGTAAGCGAATTTACCGGAGTAGTGAAAGTCGAAATGACGGGGGCCCGTGTTAGGCTTTGTCTCCACCTTCGCGACCTGATTCGGCGTCAGACTACCTTCGCGATCATCGAGCTCAAATTGGAAGATTGCGTTGGGTTGTGTGTGGGGCACAAAAACCCAGCGATTCTGCTCGTCAATTCCCACCGCATGTGCCTTTTCATCCGTCGTGTACCAACGACCGTTCGAATCGATCGAACCATCCGGATGAAGTCGGTGAATCGCAGCTTTGCCGGCGACGTAATATGCGGAAAGTAACCAACGGCCCGTGCGGTCCGTGGCAACGTGAGCTGGATCTGCCGCTGCATCCACCGTGTTGATCCATGTGAGACTGCCCGTTTGCGGGTCAATGTTGAAGCTCGCCAGTTGTCCCTCAGATCGTATCGAAGCATACAGATGCGTTTGATCAGGACTGGTCGTCAAACCACCGGGTTCTCCCTCAATCTTGATCTCACTTACCCGCTCAAGGTCACCGGTTTTGCGATCGATTTTGAAAGTGACGATCTTTTGATCATCCTTCTCGGAGACGAAAAGAAAGGTCGCTGCCTGGACTCGCGTCACGACGAGGCAAAACATCAAGGAAGTTATCAGCAAAGTTCGCATTAGTATGCCTCGGCTATTCATCAGATTGTTGATTCTCATCATCGAAACTCTTGTCGACTACGGCTGCACCTACGGAGTCGCCAAATGCGTTAACGGCCGTACGAAAACGATCCAGCAACCAATCGACAGGGAGGATCAAACCAATTAATTCAAGGGGAAGTTGTACCGCGTTGAGTACGATCAGCATGGTGACAAGACCCGCTTCAGGAATGCCCGCCGCGCCAATCGCAGCCAGGGTGGCAGTAATGGCAATGGTAGCCTGTTGAGCGAAGGTCAATTGGAAGTCTGGGTTGACGACGGAAAATGCTTGCGCAATGAAAATTGCGGCTGCAGCCTCGTACAAAGCCGTTCCGTCCATGTTGATCGTCGCGCCTAATGGTAACACGAATTCGGTCGATCGTTTTGAAACTCCGGCTCGCGTTTCCGCGCATTCCATCGTCACCGGAAGAGTTGCGGTTGAGCTTGCGGTTGAAAAGGCCGTCAAAATTGCTTGCGACATTTGTGCAATAAACCGATAGGGATTGCGACGGGTAATCACAAAGTAGATTGCCGGCAACGTAATCAGCCCGTGGATCGCCAAGCCGCTTAGGACCGTGACCATGTAATAAAATTGGACCTGAACAAGCGCGATGAATTGCCCTTCAAGCTGAGCTCGACCGAATCGAGATGCGACGAGGCAGAAGATTCCCAGAGGCGCTAGTTTCATCAGCAACAAAATGAAACTCATCAATGCATCATTGATGCCAATCACCAGGTTAGCGATCACCTCAGAACGTTTGCCCATGGTGGTGAGCATACCGGCGAAGACGATACTAAATAGAATCAATGGCAGCAGATTGATTTCTACCATCGATTCCAGCAGATTATTGGTGAACAACATCAAAACCAAGTTAGTAAAGATGTCACCAAGTTGCGGTGGGCCATGGACGACCTCGGCGACGACGGTACTCGAAGCACCGCCTGTCTGCTCTTGATAGTCCAATTTGATCTGATACGCGTGATCGGGAATGGCTACCGACTTTGAGTAGAGATCTGGCTCCTTCCCGGCCACAAAACGATCCTGCTCTCCCGCGTCAGTCGACCAGGTCAATGATTGAAAGTCTGATTCTCGGTCTGCTCGCCATAAAACTTCGACCGACGCAGGTTGGCTGGCGGTACCAACCTGTTGAACACTAATGGCAACCATCAGGTTACTGTCGGCTGGAATCGTTAACGCATTGCTGGATCCAGAGGCCGACTTTTGTTCAAGAATTAGCTGGTCGTCATCGAAATCGCGGGACCAGGTAAACTTACGCGATTCAGAACGAAGCGCTTCCTTGGCGGCTTCGACCGCCTCAGCTCCCTCCTGTCGCGCATCCTCGACAAGCGCCGGGTTGATGTCTGTCCCGGGGTTGACGATGTTCACGACGATCAAGCCGGTGGCGACTGCCAGGATCGTCGTCGTCAAGTAGTAGAGTACGGCAAAGCCGCCAGGTCGCCCCAGTTTGCGAACATCGCCAAGTCCCAAAATGCCGCTCATCACACTGGCCATGACCAATGGGACGACCACCATCTGGAGCAGCCTGAGAAAGATCTCGCCGCCGAGTTTTAATTTCGAGGCAGGTAGCGGTTGTACGATAGCTAACGCAATAGCCGCCACAATGGCGATGACAATGTAGAGTGTCAAACGATGTGCCGAGTTGCCATTTTCCTTTGACATGAATCTCTCCTGATTGCGACCACGAAAAGCGTTACTAGATACCCAGTCCGAGCCGTCATTAACCTGAGCGAAGAAATAAGGTCAATGCGCGGTGCATCATTGCGTCTGCAATGCTGATCTCGAGGGAGCGATCGATCATGGAGTGATTTGAACTGAGATCATTGGCCGGCATTATCGTGGCTCGGATTCCTCAAGTAAAGCCAAGGATACGACGTTAACTTTCCCAGCTCACCAGAATGAATCCTTTGCAGGGTGATGTGGCGAAATTTGCTGGTGATTCACGACACCAAAGTCACTAAAATAGGTGCAAACTTGAAGGCATGAATGTCGCTCGATCTTTCGACAATCATGTGTTTAAGCCGTTGCCTCCGGCCATTGAGTCTGACCGGCGCTCAACACCGAATCTGAAGCGAGATCTCATCATGAGAGACGCATTCTGGCTGGAGAGGGCGAACTCGGAACGGTCGTTTTCACTTCCTGATACAACACCACCTACCACTCGACACTTATTATGCCTCTCCGAAGATTCCAGATTGCCGACGATGGGAAGCTGATCACCAAGGAGGACGACCTGAATGCGGTAAGTCTTGCCTCGGGCGATTTCGATTGGCTTGATTTTGAAAGTGAGATTCCTGAGAGCACCGCTGAGATTCTTGCGGATGTTGGAGTTGAACCTGGCATTATTGAAGAATGTTTGCATCCTCATCGCTACTCTCGTTTCCTGAACGTTGGCGAGTCAATCTATTTTGAGTTTCCCATTTTGTCGGAAACCGATGAGTGGCTTCACGATTACGTATCGTTCATTTGGATGCCAAAATGTCTGGTGACGGTTCGGCATCGTGAAGTTCCTGTGCTCGACGATCCGATTCATTTGCATTCGCGATTGGGTTCGCCCTGCAAGGCTTCACTGTTGCACCAATTGCTGGAATCGATGGTGAAAGAGAACATTGCCATCGCCTTGATGATACGTGAGAAGATCGATGATCTTTCATCTCGAGTCGATGAGGCAGCTGCGGAGATTGACATCAGTATGATCCTGACGCTGAAAAAGCGATTGTATCGTTACATGTCGGTTTTCGAGGATCAAATGAATTGTCTTTCGTTTCTAAGCCAGGTCGACTTACCGGCGCTCGAGATGGACTACGTGCGCAAACATTTCCAGGATATCCTCAAAGGGATGGAGCACATTCTGAAGTTGATGAGTCGGTTGGAGAGACGTCTGGAGTACATTCAACAGCACTGCATGTTGTTGTTCCAGGATAAGACCAACAGTCGCATGAAGATTCTGACGGTTATCTCCGCAATCTTTTTGCCGCTTTCGCTCATCGCCGGTATCTACGGTATGAACTTTATTGATATGCCAGAGCTCAAGAATCCCCTCGCCTATCCTGTAACGTTACTTTTGATGGTCGGTATTGCGTTCGGGATGTTGGCATTCTTTTACCGCCGCGGGTGGTTCAAGTAGTTGCGAAGGTTAGTGATGCGCCTGCGACAATTCTCTTCATCTGGAAGAGCGACCATGGATGGATCACTTGTGCATTCAGCAAGACGCGCATTCAGCAAGACGCGCATTCAGCAAGACGCGCATTCAGCAAGACGCGCATTCAGCAAGACGGTACGAAAGGTGATGGGACGCAACTGAGGGAAACAGTTGATCACCGTTAGAATCGGATGCGATTAGAAATCTTGTAATCAGCCCGTCTTCGTGACCGCCCGCATCTTGCTCGCGGTCGGCCAGCCTTCATGCGAGGCTTGCTCCACGAAGTCCAGGGCGCTGATTTGGCGTTGGGCATGTTGGTCATGTTGTTGCCGAAGGGATCTTGGTGGATGCCTGTGGTTGAAAGCTGCCTCAGGACATCAGATTTCGAATCAAGGATCACATGAAGTCCACGCTAATCGAGAAGTGGCTGATGCCAACCCGCTTTGACCACAAAAGTGACCGTTTCAAGGGGCGTCAGGAGCCCGGCGAAACGGTTATGCCGGACCTGACGATACGCCTACGAAAGGAGGCATGCCGCTTCAGACCGAGAGGCAATAGCAGGCAGATGCGTTAAGACGACTTGTTATCCGACATGCAGAACAGAACTTTTCTGACGCTGCCGCGTTGCGCGACGAACGAGCAGTGCTGGATTTTCCAGTGCTGAATTTTCCAGTGCTGAATTTTGAGGGTGAGCTCTGGAGCTAGGTCGGAGGTACCGCACAAAGCCAAATGGCATAGAAGTGAATGGCACTGCCTGCCATTACGAACAGATGCCATCCCACGTGAAAGTAACGACCTCGATGGTCGTTCATTAAAAAGATCGACCCCACGCTATAGGCGATGCCACCGCCCAAGATCAAACCGAGAATATTGAGGTGGTCGAAGAGACAGGGCGCGGCCAGGGTGGGAAGCCAACCCAGGGCGAGATAGATCCAAAGTGATATCTTGTCGACACGGTGACGCATGGCCACTTTCGAAATGAATCCGCCCAGTGCAATCAACCACATGCAAACCGTCACGATTTGCCACCAGCCGGTGACGTGTGCTACTGCGAGAGGAGTATAGGTGCCGACGATCAACAGATAGATCAACCCTTGGTCCCACGTGCGAAAAACCTCTCGCCAGCCAGGCGTGGTGACCCAGTGAGACAATGTCGATGCCGCGTAGACGCTAATCAGTGCTGCGACGTAGATCGTGCAGGCGATGATTGCGGGACTGCTTCCGCGAGCAATAACGGCCTGCATCAAATAAAAACCACCGATGATGCTTGCGATGCAACCGATCGAATGACTGAGACCATTGGCCCATTCCTCATCGTGGACCTTGGCATCAACGTTATCCGTGATGGTCGAGGCCGCTGCAGTTGCATCGAAAGTTGTATCTTTCAATTGCGCATCAGGCCTCTGAACACTTGACATTCATCTTCTCCGAAAGCGATGAGAGGAAAACACGGCAAACCACAATCCTTAAGATCGGATTGCCGCCACCACTTTGTCGAGGTTTTTGGAAATACTGCTGCGGCTCAGCCAGCGGACTGCAGCTTCAACGCGTTTCGCCCGCTTTTTGGACAATCGAGTTCCGCTGGATATGCTGTTAGAATCATGATAGCAGTAAGTTTCTTTGGAAGAAGGCCCAATTAGAGATCTCATCGTGCATCATCTTGTCATCTATCAGCGTGACCGCTTTAACGTCATCCCGTGGGTTTGTGTGGTTGTTTTTGGACTCTCTGTCTCTTTTCAGAGTAAAGGTTGGGCAGACGATTCGATTCCGGTGGAACGCGTCGAAGAAGTCGATGGACAGCCGCTCGGTGCAAATCTGTTAAGAGTTGTTGAGAGCTTGAAGTACCTGGGAGCTCCCTTGCCAGAGGCGACGGAAGCAACGCTCAAGGCGGCGGCCCGGAAAAGAGATGCCAATCGGCTGCAAGAGATCATCGATCGTCACGTTCTCTTCGTCGTTTCATTAAATCCAGAGGTTCGTGTCAAAGTCAATCGAGGCCCTGCACTGGCTCGTATTTCGCAGGTTGGCTTTACACCGTTGCTTGTGAAGGTCATTAACCAAAGCAGTGTAAGTCGACAGCTTCGGATTCGTAGTCCGCAGGCAGGTCCTGTTTATGCAGGGGCCAATCTCGTCATCCTTGAGCGACAGGCCCAGACAGAATTGAATGACAACGAAAACACGGAAGGAGCCACCGATCGATTCCTGGAAGTGGATATGTTCCAGTCTCCACCGATGACACGCCAATTGAGCGGGCTCAATGTGGAATATGCGATCGCGTTGATCTATTCCAGTGAAGCGGGCAAGCGAGAGGGCACGATTGCCTTTGATGTCGGTGAAGGCAGCCAGGACATCGGGTTTCGTGGCCAAGTGCCGATCTTGTTTGACATCCGTCCCGGGATTCCGGTCAAGCTGTCGATTCAAGACCACAACGGCCAGCCGACGATGGCACGATTGACAATTCGTGACCACCTGGGACATGTTTTTCCGCCCCAGGCGAAACGACTAGCACCCGATTTCTTTTTCCAGCATCAGATCTACCGCGCCGATGGTGAAACCATCTTTTTGGCTCCCGGCGAGTATCAGATCGAATACAGTCGCGGTCCTGAGTATCTTGTGAAGACAAAAAAACTTCAGGTTGCTGAAGAGCCAACGCAGGTAAAGATGAAACTCGCGCGTTGGATCAATCCGATGGAGCACGGATTCTATTGTGGAGATCATCACATTCATGGTGCTGGATGTTCCCACTACACCCAGCCGACGGAAGGTGTGACGCCGGCGGATATGTTTCGACAGGTCAAGGGTGAAGGATTGAACGTGGGCTGTGTGTTGACCTGGGGCCCCTGTTTCGATTTTCAACGCCGTTTCTTCTCGCCCAAAGCCGATGCGATTAGTGAACCGTTGACGCTGTTGAAATATGATCTGGAAATCAGTGGTTTCGGTTCCGCTGCTTTGGGCCATGTGTGTCTCTTGAACCTGCGCAATCAAACCTTTCCCGGTTCGGCTGGAAGTAAAGAGAAGGGTTGGCCGACATGGACCGTTCCTGTGATGCGTTGGGCGAAGGAGCAAGGTGGCGTTACGGGTTTTCCTCACTCGGCCATGATCGTGAATTCCTCGGCTGCGGCCGAACGTATGGTGAAGCGACTCGACCAAAACAAGAACGGTCTCCTCGATGGTCGCGAAGTTGCCGACACGTTGCTACCGGAAGCATTTCATGAAATTGATGCGGACAGGGATCAGCAAATCTCATTGCGTGAATTGCAACATAGTCACGATCGAGCCGCTGATGAATTGCCAAATCTGGCAGTGCCAGAGATGAACGGCGCCGGTTCGCTCGAGATTTGTGTGGCGACTGCCGAAGGTGTGTGTGACTTTATCAGTTGCATGGATACCCAACGTATCTCGGAATGGAATACCTGGTACCACCTGATGAATTGTGGTTTCCCCCTCAAGATTAGCGGCGAAACCGACTTCCCTTGCATGAGTAGCCGTCGCGTGGGACGAGGTCGTGTCTATGTTCAGTTGGGTGATATTGACCGCCTGGATTTTCAAGAATGGTGTCGAGGGCTTGCTGCCGGAAGATCCTATGTTTCTGACGGACTCGCTCACGCGATTGGATTTACCGTCAATGGAGTCCAGCCTGGTCCCGAAGTAGTAAGCCTGAAAAAGCCCGCCCAAGTACGTATTCAGGCAAAGGTGAGTTTTTCAGAGACCGTACCGATCGCCGTGGCCTATGGTACACGCACTCCCGAAGGTGGACGTCGTGTGATCGGTGACGTGATCAACCTGCACGCGCCACGTACGGATGAGGTGTTGACTGGTGGTGACCGTGAAGTGGAGTTGGTGGTGAACGGTCGCGTTGTTGCTCATGCGACCGTACCTGCCGATGGAAAGCCTCATGACCTGACCTTTGACGTTCCTGTTCAACAGAGTAGCTGGGTTGCGCTGAGGCATTTCCCGCAAATGCACACCAACCCGGTTGATGTCATTGTCGACAATCAGCCAATACGAGCGTCCAGTCAGAGTGCTCATTGGTGTGCCGAAACGATTCGGCAACTCTGGGATGCACGCCACACCTTCATCGCCGCAGAGGAACGTCCGGCCGCTCGAGAAACTTACGACCGAGCTCGAGAAAAATTCGGTCGGATTGCCAGCGAAGCAAAACAGCTTGGAAATTGATCAGTGGCTCATCAAGAGCTTAGAAACACGAATTCGGGTTCGGTTCGAATTGATGACCTGCAGTCAATTCTTCATTTCGCCAGAAGGCTTTCTGGCCTCAATGTAAAGACATAATTCCTCGAGCGTTTCCAGATCCAACAGTTCGTCATCGGTCCGGATTTGAAAAGTAGACTCCAGGTCGTAGATCATTTCTGCCATTGCCAGCGAGTCGATGCCTAGTTGGTCAATGCGATCCGTCAGGGCGGGCTTCGTTCCTGTTCTGCGGGCAATTAGTTCGACGATTTGAACTTGTATTGGATTCATTTGAGGATGTTCGTGCGAAAAAACTGAGTCCGATTTGGTGGTGTCCAACAGCCCAAACTTCGGTGGGAAGCGTTCAAACGTTGGAATATCTTGGGGCCGCTTCGTGGGGCATCATCGACCGCTAATTTACTATCGGCATGAAGAAAACGCATCTCCACCTTGAGAAGGGTCGTAAATGTCGATCCTTCACAACGCGCAAAATGTTGCAAGACAATGACTTGAGTCTGCCTATCAAGTCGCGATGAAAATTCTCTGTCCCGTCCTGCTGCTAGCTTTCGCTAAGTCATGACAAGGGAAGCGTATGGCCAGCCGAGGATTCACCCCGTCCTCGGCGTCTCGACCGAAGCTCGAACCATTCATAACCTCAGGACTGGAGAGGTGACCGTGCCCGCTGACGTGAAGATTTGGACCCTAGCCTGCGGATGGGTTGAGAGAATCGAGCTGATTGTCCACCGAGGTTTTCTTCTTTTGCTGATCGCTAGTTATCTTTTGGCGGCCAGCATTCCAAGTCTTGGCCAAAGCTTGCGGCATCCTGTGCAGGTCGGCCACGACGAACTGCAGGCAACGGTATCGCTCTCCCGTGTATTGTTGGCGGTCCTTCTGTTTTTGGCGGGGCTAAGTATCGACCTTAGAATGCTGTGGAATGCAGTACGACGTCCAACTCCCTTGCTCGCTTCCCTACTCGCCAAGCTGTTGGTTCCCACCTGTTTCGTGCTTCTGTTGGCGTTTGTTTTCGCAGCACTAGGAGTTAGTCCGGGAATCTCCGGGATGTTGCTCGGATTGGCCCTTGTGGCGGCCATGCCCACGGCGGGTAGCTCACCTGCTTGGGCGCAGAAGTCGGGCGGTGATGTGGCCTTGTCGTTGGGTATAGTTGTGGGTTCGACGTTGTTGTGTCCCTGGTTTGGTGGACTATGGTGGGGTGAGCTTGGCAAGCTACTTTCATCGTTCGACGCGCAGCATGCCTCGGAACTTGACGATCTGGCCATTTCGGTTTTCGGAACCTTTTTTCTCAGTTGGTTCTTGGTTCCCTCCTTGCTGGGCATTGTAGCGCGTTATTCACTAGGGTCGAGTCGACGCCAGGTGCTACAACCCCACGTAAGGTTTTTGGGGAATGTGATTCTGCTGTTGTTGATTTACGCTTTTGCTTCGACATCACTTTCGAAGGTAGTTGATGCAAATCAATTCACTCAACTCGCGACCGCTTTTGGTCTCGCTGCTCTCTTGTGCCTGGTTAATTTTTTGGCTGGCTGGCTGACTGGAAAGCTTTCGCGATCCGACCGGCGAACAAAGTTATCGATGCTGTATGCCATTGGGATGCACAACAATGGCATCGCTCTCTTGCTTGCGGATAGCATCCTGCCTGCTGATTCGATTGTGTTTCTACCGGTCATTGCCTACGCGATGTGCCAACACGTTGTTGCTGGTATCACTGATTCGATTGTGATTTGGTGCCGGCAAGAAGAGCCGACCAAAGGCTGCACAATGGAGCAAGGATCAACCGTTATCCAAATGACGAAGCCAGCCTCCAAGAATGACCGTGTCACGGTTGTTCCTGAATGATGACAGACCAACCAATTTCATTTAAATTATCGCCTCGGCTGCGGAGTTTGACGGTCTCGAAGGCGGCGAGAGATGCGGACGGTCCTGGATCCTTCGCGTGAACGTCCTGGTAATTCGGTAGAAATCGGTCTTTGCCGTCGGTCGCTGACAAGATTCCGAGCACGCTCTGATTCAGCCATGCCGGCTCGTAAATCTCCTTGCCTTGGCGAAACCGATCGTGCTGCATGATAAGTCCCTTCTTGATACTCGCCTCGTCAAAGTAGTCCGGATTGGTATGCACGATGGTGAGCGAGTAATCATTGGTTCGGATTTCATCGTCCACTAGCTCATTATCTACCAATTCATCGTAGAGGGAGGAAATGTCGAAGACTTCAACGGCCATTCCCAACACTCCGAGCACCTCGTTCGAGCCATTTCGGGTTGAAATGATCGGTACTGAGAATGCGAGAATGGGTTGATTGTGGTTTGTGCTTCGAAAGGGCGCCGACAGAGTTGGACGATCGATCGGCGTGAGTTCTTGGGGGGTGAGTTGGGTGGGTTGCGGCTGCAGTCCGTGAAAATACTCACGATGTGCATAGGAATTTCCCAGGCTCTTGTAGAGTTGTCCATCCGATTCAAATTGAGGCGCTCTCGCGATTTGTGTACCAAGTCCATCATCTAAATTGACAAACCAGGCATAGGAAGCGAGTCCACGTTTTTCAGTCCAAAACTGGCGTTGCTTGATGAGCCAGTTGTTGACCACTTGCCAGAGTTCGTGGTTCTCGGGTTCGGCTTTGGCGCGCGCAATCGCATCGATGAGCTGTTGATCTCGAGCGGCGCCTTCAAGGATCAAGAGTCGTCGATCGAGTTCGGATGCGAGTGCGGTTGCTGCGGCTTTTGATTGAGATACTAAACCATCTCGACGAGCCTCGTTGGCACGATGAGCTGCATTTGCAAGCCAAAGCGAAAAGACCCCCGTCAGCACGAACAACATGATGCCAGCCAAGGCCGCCGTTTGAGCGACTCGACGGTGCCGCCGCGACCAGCGCGCAAAAGATAAGCTGAGTGGTTCGTCATAAGCGCCTACCGGTTCATCGGCCAGATATCGTTCGACATCATTCGCGAGTTCCATGGCCGTTGTGTAACGATCTTCCGGTTGGCGACTCATCGCTTTCAAGCAAATCGCTTGCAGTGGTTTGGGGATTCCTTGCGCGTGATTTGATGGCGGTGGGAAATTACCGCGAATGATTTTTTCGCGCAGCTCAGACATCGAATCGGCTTCGAACGGTACGACTCCAGTTAACAGCTTGTAGAGCGTGCAACCTAGTGCATAGATATCTGATGCGGGTTGTAATGCGTCGGTGGCCGTGATCTGCTCCGGGCTCATGTATGCCGGCGTGCCGGAAAGACCCTGGGACGAATCCGAGAACGGTTGTCCCTGGGGCATGAGTGTCTTTTCGTCGGGTTGTTTGAAATGCCCGGCTCTGCCAATGGCCATGGCAAGTCCCCAGTCGACAACGAGCGTTTCGCCGTATCGTCCCAACATCACATTGGCCGGTTTGATGTCTCGGTGCAAAATCCCGCGATTATGGGCGTAAGCGATCGTTTTGCAGACTGAGATGAAGCGATTCAAAAGCGACCGAAATTCGAGAGTCTGATCGCCATCCAAGTCGCTCGTGTTCTGCTCATGAAAATCAGCGATTGCTTCATCGAGCGACTGTCCTTCAATAAAACGCATGGTGTAAAACGGCAGTCCGTCATCGGTTTCACCCATGCCGTATACGGGGACGATACCCGGATGTTCCAGCCGACTAGTGACTTCCGCTTCCACCGAAAACTGTCTGCGTGAGTTTGGATCGACTGCACATTGCCGCTTCAGGAATTTGATCGCCACATTGCGGTATAAATCCCGATCTTCCGCTGCATAGACAATACCCAGTCCGCCTTCGGCATGGACGGATAGATTGGCGTAGTCCGATTCCAACTTGATCTGTTCAAAGGCTAGGACCGACTCTCCCGGTTTGACCTTGTTGGTGACGCTCATCCATTCATTCACGGATTTCAACGCGGAAATCTTCTTCTCGAGTTGGGGAAGAAGTTCCGGACAGGCGGCGCAGAGCTCCTGAGGCGATACGTTTTGACCACGTTCCTGGGCGTCTTCCCAAAGGTCAAGTAATTCGTCCAGGCGCTCTTCTTGGTTCATGGTATCGCCGATACTCGAATAGGTTCACATCTAAATCGACGGAAGGTCGCCATGGAGCTTGTCATGAAGATGGATTCGCGCTGAACGCCAACGACGCTTGATGGTTCGCACATCCACCTTCAGCAAGTCAGCTGCCTCTTGCTGCGACATGCCGTGATACCAAAGCAACTCGGTGACCTCGCGCTGGTCGTCCGGTAATTGCTCAATCACCTCATGTAACTCGCTCCAGATTGCGACCGCATGCGGATCATTGGTAACCTCTGCTGCCTCGAAACGATCGGACCGGGCTGAATCATCGGAGTTCATTGCCCGCTGCGTCTGATGATTACGCCCCAGGCCGTAGGCCCCTTCATAGTGGCGTGCCATGTCGATGAGTTCCCGCCGTATTTGTAGGGCGACGAGCCGGAAGAAATGACGCGTGTCCGCTATCTGTACATCTTCCAACGCACGACATAGACGTAAGGAAGCGTTTTGCACAATGTCCTCGGTCTGCTCCCAACGACCTACTTTTGGAAAGTCCCTTTTCATGGCTCGTGCCATGTGGTTGAACCGCCCACAAGTTGCTTGGAGCAATTCGTCACGGGCCGCAAGATCGCCTTCCTTGAATCTCGCCAAAAGCGATTCGACTTGCTGCGATCGAAGGGTGATTTCTTGAGTCATCCCGGTCAACCCTGTCTTGGACTCTCTCGATGTGTTCTGCCTGACTGCTGTTGCTGAATCCACAATCGTCTGTATTCAGAATTTCTGTATTCAGAATTATGGGTCAGAAAAGGCGATGGAGGATATCTACACGCCATCCTCCATCGGAACCTTCCCATTCAACTCGTGAATGGGATGACCGGCCTCGGTCAATTCTTTCCAATTCCATAACGCTTTCTACGGTCATTCGCGGTCGTCGGGAGTTAAACAGCCTCGGTTTTTTTAGGAAATAGCCGCGCCAGACGGCCAAATCGCCATTTTCTCACCCGTCCAAGCGGAGTCGGAGCGCGGTCGGGGACAGTGAATCAGCCCCAAATCTGTCGAATTTAGTCGATGTTTGCGAGCATTTGCCGCGGGGATGGCGGTTCTTCAACGAGATTTGATTGACCGTGGGTTAAGGCTGGGGTTTGAGATGGTAGTCGGCGAAATCCATGAATCGCTGCCAGTCGTAGAGATCGACTGAGTGTCCACCTTCTCGTACATGGTAGCCGATGTCGTTTTCGATGATCGCATCTCCCAGCGGCGGCAACTTGGAGGAGGTCATCCCTTTTTTGCCGAGCAATTCATAGACCTGACTGGCATGGTAGGCGGACGCATATTCTCCGCGCGGATCGGCCCACGTATCTTCAATCCCACTCGCGATGTAGACAGGGCGAGGTGCCATCAAGGCGATCATCATGTGTTGGTCGATTGGCAAGTCATCTTCTTGGCCGATGAATTTCCAGGCGTTGCGACAGAGCCAATAGGGGAATCGGGTCACCATTTTTTGAAGTGTCTCTCCGGACTTTCGTCGCCAGAGCGCGGCACCCGCACAGCCGGATTGAGCTGAAATCGCCATCGCAAATCGAGGGTCTTGGGCCGCAGTCCAGAGTGTTGCCTTCCCCATTTTTGAATGGCCCATTAAGGCAACGCGAGAAGCATCCACGTCGTCGTCGGTTTCTAGGTAGTCAAGCGCGCGCATGCCGCCCCAGGCTACGGCACCCAGCACGCCCCACTCGCGCGCCTTCGGAAAACTCTGGCCATCCTTGAAAAACAAGCGGTGAATGCCTCGAGAAAAACTTACGTCGTTATGGCCGACGAGATCTTGTTGATAAACCGCTACGAATGCATAGCCGCGGTCGAAGAACTCGCCGAGAGGCCAACCATTCTTGATGCGACCGGGCCGCGATGGGTCAGCCTTGAAATCGTTGGATCTTGTATTGTTGAAGCTGTGCTTCATAAATGCTGGTACTGGTTTCTCGGCGTTGTTCGGAACGAACACCAACACCAACATTTCAGCCTTTCCCTGGTCGTTGCTAAATTTGATGGAGATGTCTTTGCGAGTCGCCTTGCCATCCATGAAGTCCGGATCAACTTCAACAACTTCAACTTCAGTTTGAATGGGACTCGCAGGCTCGGGAACACGCCCATAGATGAAGTTGCTGAAGAGTGCGACAATCTGTGGTCGACGTTCGTTCGCCCATTGTTCAGCAGTCGTTACCGGTTTTCCTTCGGCGGTTACCAGCAGCGGAGGTAGATCGTAATGTGGTATCTTGTTCTCGTCATAGTTGACGTCCCCATCGTATTCTTTTTGCTCGCGAGCATCCGCAAAGGATCCACTCATCGCCAAGATAAAACACAAGATGACGCAATTGATTTTTGGGCTCATGAATGTCTCCAGGATTGCCACGATGCAGCGTGGCCCGCAAGTCGATTGGGTGAGAGGCGTTTATCGGAGTTTAGGTAGGGTGCTTGCCGGTGTCAAACAATCCTACCACCATGCCCAATGCAGAAACCGGTGCCCAGTCACCTCCTGCCAAGAATCTCGGCCACCGATCGAGCCAAGCACGAATTTGTTTGCAGTGGGATGTTATGCGCGACCATAATCGACACATCTCAAAACAATCAATTGGGAGAAATGTCATGCGTGCCAGTGGAATATTGTTTGTTTTATCTCTAATCGCTACCCCCGTTGTCGGGGAGGAATGGAAAAAGCATGTTGTCCACGAAGGGGGCAACGTCAGTACCGCCATTGCGGCCGATTTCAATCGGGATGGCCGACCCGACATCATCAGTAACAATGGTGGAAAGACACGTCTGTTTCTCAATCCAGATTGGACGGAAGTGATCATTGATGAAAACGCAGAAAACGACTTCATTCACAGTGAGGTCTATGACGTTGATGGAGATGGTGATCCTGACTTCATCGGCGCACGTTATTCACCGGGACGAATTGTTTGGCTCGAATGTCCCGAGCAACCTCAGCAACGATGGCGGGCTCGAGTAATTGACGAAACGGTGAAT
>Ga0163179_10001019_pt1:0-17500 | contig 20028 bp, 11 predicted proteins | sample AtlANTMetagenome_FD_109643 | JGI IMG/M metagenome (GOLD analysis project Ga0163179, IMG submission 109643) | Marine eukaryotic phytoplankton communities from the Atlantic Ocean - Atlantic ANT 2 Metagenome | ecosystem: Environmental > Aquatic > Marine > Oceanic | place: North Atlantic... | reverse complement strand
TAGGTAATGGGAAACGGGTTAATATTCCCGTGCCTCCTACTGGAGCAGAGCAGGGACGGAGAAGGATAGCCGAGACACCGTGTGGTAGTGGTGTTTTAAGCATGTAGGCTTGAGCTGTAGGAAAAAAACGCAGCTCTTGGGCCGAGATGTGATGACGATGGGCTTAGCCCAATAAAGTCGGTAATTCCATGCTTCCTAGAAAAGCTGCGTACTGTATTGAAGGATAGGAGACCGTACCCCAAACCAACTCAGGTGGGCGGGGAGAACATCCCAAGGCGCTTGAGAGAACCCAGGTTAAGGAACTAGGCAAAAGTGCACCGTAACTTCGGGAGAAGGTGTGCCACGTTATTGTGATGGGACTTGCTCCCTGAGCGAGAAGTGGTTGCAGTGAACTAGGGGTAGCGACTGTTTACTAAAAACACAGGTCTCTGCTAAGTCGCAAGACGATGTATAGGGACTGACGCCTGCCCGGTGCTGGAAGGTTAAGGGGAGTGGTTAGTTCTTCGGAGCGAAGCTGCGAACCGAAGCCCCAGTAAACGGCGGCCGTAACTATAACGGTCCTAAGGTAGCGAAATTCCTTGTCGGGTAAGTTCCGACCTGCACGAATGGCGTAACGACTTCCCCACTGTCTCGACCTGGGACTCAGCGAAATTAAATTGGGCGTGAAGATGCGTCCTACCCGCGGAAAGACGGAAAGACCCTGTGAACCTTTACTATAGCTTGGCACTGACGTTTGGATTTTTATGTGTAGGATAGGTGGGAGACTTTGAAGCCGGGCCGCTAGGTTCGGTGGAGTCATCGTTGAAATACCACCCTTAAACGTTTAGACGTCTAACCCAGGTCGGTTATCCCGGCCGGGAACAGTGTCTGGTGGGTAGTTTGACTGGGGCGGTCGCCTCCTAAAAAGTAACGGAGGCGCGCGAAGGTTCCCTCAGGCTGATCGGAAACCAGCCGTAGAGTGCAAAGGCATAAGGGAGCTTGACTGCGAGACTAACAAGTCGAGCAGGTGCGAAAGCAGGTCTTAGTGATCCGGTGGTCCCGAATGGAAGGGCCATCGCTCAACGGATAAAAGGTACTCCGGGGATAACAGGCTTATCTCCCCCAAGAGTTCATATCGACGGGGAGGTTTGGCACCTCGATGTCGGCTCATCACATCCTGGGGCTGAAGTTGGTCCCAAGGGTACGGCTGTTCGCCGTTTAAAGTGGTACGCGAGCTGGGTTTAGAACGTCGTGAGACAGTTCGGTCCCTATCTTCCGTGGGCGAAAGAAGGTTGAGGAGAGCTGCCCCTAGTACGAGAGGACCGGGGTGGACGAACCTCTGGTGTTCCAGTTGTTCAGCCGTGAGCATTGCTGGGTAGCTACGTTCGGACAGGATAACCGCTGAAAGCATCTAAGTGGGAAGCCCCCTCCAAGATAAGCCTTCTCTTTCGAAAGAACTTAAGGGCCGTGGAAGACCACCACGTTGATAGGCCGGGTGTGGAAGCGCAGCAATGCGTGGAGCTAACCGGTACTAATCGCCCGTGAGGCTTGACATATATATTCGCTCGTCATTACCAGAGGGCATCCAGTCCTCATTCAATTCATCAACACTGCAGTTTCATGAGTAACAAGACCTCAATAGAGGTCGAAAGTTGCTCGGTGATAACAGCGGAGGGGCTCCACCCGTTCCCATTTCGAACACGGAAGTTAAGTCCTCCAGCGCCGATGGTACTGCAGGGGAAACCCTGTGGGAGAGTAGGTCGTCGCCGAGCTTTAAATCACAGAACGCCCCGTAGCCTCCTGGCTGCGGGGCGTTTCTGCTTGGACACTTGCTCCCTCTTTAGCTTCGCCGCCGGCTGATCAGTTGGCGGAATTCGTTCAGTTCGCCGTGTTTCAGAGCTGCGCAACTGAGTAGATAGGCAGCACAGCCAACCAATACAACCGTAGAGTAGGGTACGACCAAGTCTTGAAAGCCGTTGAGGCTCGAGAGATTGAGGTGGCTAGCTGCGAGTGATACGGCGCATGCCATAACTACCGTGGCTACCAGGGACTTGAGAAGCGAGGTGCCGGTCACTTTGTCCGCAATGGTACCCAGGTGTTTGCGAAGAAAGAGGCCTAGAAGCAGGGCTTGGACCAGGGCGGAGAGAGAGTTGGCCAGAGCGATGCCGCTGAGATCAAATGATGGGGCGAGCGCGTAACAAAGAGTGACATTGACCACCATAGCGACGAAGGCAATTGCGACCGGCGTGCGGGTGTCTTTGTAGGCGTAGTAGACCGGAACGAGGACGCGCGCTAGGGCGATATGGGTCAGAGCCAAGATGTGGAAACTGATGGCAAATGAAGTGGTTGATGAGGAGACCGCGCCAAAAGCCCCACGCTCAAATAATAGCGAGGCAGTTTCTCTGCCTAGGAGTAGGAAGGCCGCGGTGACGGGAAAGCACACGAAGCAGCAAAGGCGGACCGAGTAGAGCAGCGTGTCGGTGACCCGTTCCTTGGCGTTGAGGGCTGCGTCTGAGGCCAGGCTGGGCAGGGCAACCGTGGAGATCGCTACGGCAAAAACACCCAAGGTCAACTCGAGCAGGCGCTGCGAGTACTGCAGCGATGACACTGCTCCAGCCCCCAGGCCCCAGGCAATCGCCTGAGAGATTAGTACGTTGATCTGGTAGACCCCGGCTCCAAAGAGAGTGGGTACCAGCAGCCACAGAGCACGCCGAACCGCAGGGCCCATGTTGAAGTCTGGCCGCCATGTGAAGCCCAGACGAAAGACGAAAGGAACCTGAAAGAGCAACTGTAGAGCCCCACCGACCAAAACCCCGATAGCGAAGCCAAAGGATGGGTCTGAGAAGCTGGTTGCCAGCAGGACGGCGGCGCCAATGATGCTGAGGTTGAGGAGCACGCTCGTCAGGGCGCTAACCCAGAAGATGCGGTAGGTGTTCAGGACGCCCTGGGCGATAGCAGCCCAGGACACCAGGGCGATGTAGGGAAACATCAAGCGGGTCAATGACGTGGTCAGCTCTTGGGCTTCAGGCGCAACAGGCCTCCCCCCAATGAGGGCAAAGCAGCTGACGATGAGCCCTGCTCCGAGGACTCCTAGGGTGCTGAGGAGGCTGAGGCCGAGCAGCGATAGGTTGAAGAACCTTCGGGCGAAAACGAACGCCTCTGCTTCGCCGCGCAACTCCTTCTCTTCGGCGAAGATGGGTATGAAGGCGGCGCTCATGGCGCCCTCGGCGACCAGACGTCGTAATAGGTTGGGAATCTGAAAAGCAATTCCAAAGGCATCGGAGGCAAAGCTGGTGCCAAGGAAGTGCGCCCGGACTTGTTCTCGCACCAGTCCCAGGACTCGAGAGCCCATGGTGATACCGCTCATGCCCAGGGCTGAGCGCAGCAGACCCGAGCGTCTGGCGCCTTGTTCCCTGGCCTGTTTCGATACCTCAGATTCTGTCATGCACCCTGAGCCTCATGGACTATAGTGTGCCCGCTCGGAATGACGCGCGCTCGATATGGCCCGCTTTCGAGCACTAACTATCAGGCTATAAGCTGCCTGGGCTCGGGGTTTCGGGTCGGGAGATGACATGGTGACATTGGCTGTGAATGGTGCTCGTTTAGCGTTGGCTTTGTTGCCAGTAGTGCTTTTGTCTTGTTCCGAGACAGAGCTTCGAGTTATTTACGAGGAGCCTACCTTTTACGAGCAGCCCGATGCCCTGGCTCCGACCTTGTGGACTGATTCCTTTCAGCAGCGCACAGTCGAGGCGTCGGACATTTTGTTTGTGGTCGACAGTTCCTGCTCCATGCAGGATGAGCAGGACGAGCTGGCAGCTAACTTCGAGAGCTTCATTCAGACGTTCGTCAACAGTTCGACCATCGACTATCACGTAGGAGTTGTACAAGGAGCTCTCAATGCCGGTGATACCGATAACTGGGGCGTTCTCGAGCAGTTACCTGATGGAAGTCGCTGGATCGAGCAGAGCACTGGCTCGACGGCTCAGGATAAGATCGACGCCTTCAATGAGATCGCGAATGTAGGGACCGATGGTCCGGCTAGTTGCGAGATGGGACTGCAGGCGGCTCGCTCGGCTCTCACCTATCAGAGCTATCCGGGACGTCCCAACGAGGGCTTCTATAGAGAGGACGCCTTGTTGTCTCTAATCATCCTCAGTGATGAGCCTGACCACGGGCAGGATTCAGGCGATCCGATCTTTGGCGGCGGGGCCTGTGGAGGCGTTCACCCTGATGAGTTCATTCCCTGGTTTCTCTATGACCTCAAGGGGCAGCACAATCAGGATCTTCTGGTCTTCACCGGCATTGTTGGGGATCGTCCTGGCGGCTGCGGTACCTCTGAGAATGGTGCCGACGAGGGGACGGGTTACTGGGAGGTCCTCGATGGTGTCGAGGGGAACTTTCTGTCGATCTGCGACGATGATTGGTCGGACTTCCTGACTCAGTTGGGTCTCGAGTCTGCTGGGCTCAAGCGCTCTTTCCACCTGAAAAGAAGCCCCTCAGTGACTAGTTTAAGGGTGACTATCGACGGTCTTGAGGCAGAGAACGATAGTTGGTCCTACAACCCGATCACCAACGCGATCGATTTTCCCATTGAGCACATGCCAGCCGAGCTTGCCATCATCGAAGTCAGCTACTTTCTAATCGAAGATCAGGGCTCTACCGTACCGACGGAATAGGCTTGATTAGCCTGTCTGCCCGGGGCTGAAAGAGCATCGGGAACTGTGCTGCTTACTAGCTCTTGCGTTGGTTTCGACCGGTTGCTTTTCGTTCATTCCAAATTCGTCGTCGTTCCTGCAGGATCTTTTCGTAGCCCTCGTCGCTGGGCTTATAGAAGCGGGTACCGATGAGCTGCTCAGGAAGATAGTCGGCCACTACGAATTCACCCTCGTACTGATGAGGGTTTGCGTAGCCTTTTCCGTAGCCAAGTTCTTTCATGAGCGAGGTTGCGGCGTTACGAAGTTCCATTGGAACTGGCAGGGCCCCATGCTTTTTGACGGCAGAGGCGGCATCGAAGTAGCCGGAAGCTGAGCCGGATTTCGGTGCCGTGGCGAGATAGAGGGTCGCCTGACTGAGCGGGTATTTTGCTTCAGGTAGTCCCAGGAAGTGGACGGCATCTTTGCAGGAGATGGCTAACTGTAATGCACGGGGATCGGCGAGCCCAACGTCCTCTGAGGCAAAGATAATCAGTCTTCGTGCCACGAAGAGAGGGTCTTCCCCTGCTTCGATGAGACGTGCCAGATAGTACAGCGAGGCGTCGGCATCGCTGCCGCGGAGTGACTTTATGAAGGCGGAGATCACGTTGTAGTGTTCGTCGCCACTTCGGTCATAGAGCAGACTATCGTCGCCCAGGGCGACAGCGACTTCTTCGCTGCTAAGGGGCTCCATACCCATGGGTCGCTCGCGGAAGTGCAAAGCAATGCGCTCAATTGAGCCCAGGCAGCGCCTAGCGTCGCCTCCCGAGGCTTGAACGAGTCGGGCGATGGCTTCGTCGCACAGTTCGAGTCCGAGGTTGCCTATGCCCCTCTCTCGGTCGCCAATGGTGCCGCTTACCAACGCGATCAAGGCATCTTCGCTCAGTGGTTTGAGAACATGGACCGCACAACGACTCAGCAGTGCGCCGATGATTTGGAAGGAGGGGTTCTCGGTGGTCGCGCCCACAAGGGTGACAAGGCCCGACTCGACGTGAGGAAGAAAAGCGTCCTGTTGGGCTTTGTTGAAGCGGTGGATCTCATCGACAAAGAGGATGGTTCGGCCAGTGGGGTCCTGGCTACGTCGGGTGTTGGTACGGGCAATGATTTCTCGTAAGTCCTTTACCCCTCCCAGTACCGCTGAAAAAGGCTCGAAATGGGCCTCGCTGTTATCTGCCAGCAGACGAGCCAGAGTCGTCTTGCCCGAGCCGGGCGGGCCCCAAAGGATCATAGAGCAGAGTTTGTCTGACTCGATCAGGCGCCGCAGTGCTCGGCCTTCATCGAGAAGGTGTCCCTGTCCGACGACCTCGTCGAGACTTCTGGGGCGCATTCGCTCGGCGAGCGGCTGGTGAAAGAGTGCAGGTAAGGAGTTACGTTCCACCGGCGGACAATAACAGGGTGTATACAGGGTGGCCTTGGAACTTGATAAGCCACACGACTCGATGTCCAGACTCTTTGACTACCTCCGCGGGGAGCGTAGCCGCTATGTGCCAGGCGTTCTTGCTCTGGCTTTGACCAATGTGGCTGCAGCTGGGATCCCCTACCTGACCAAGTTAGCGGTCGATAAACTTGAGGTGGCGACTCGTGAAGCAGGCTCTCTGGCCGGGGCAGTAGGCTCTGAAGAAACCCTGCAATCACTGGCCTGGCTGGTGGGTGGAATCATCCTTTTGGCTGTCATCATGGCCGGGTTTCGGATCCAGTCCCGTGTGCTCATCTTTGATGGTGGTCGGCGGGTAGAGTACGAGATCCGTAATGATCTCTTCGCCCACCTACAGTCACTTGGGCCTCGGTTCTTTGGCCAAGTCTCCGTGGGCGATCTCATCTCTCGGTGCACCAATGACATCATGGCCATTCGCCTCCTTGGCGGGCCAGGGGTCCTCAACGCAGCGAACACAGTCATAGTCTATGTCGCAGCAGTGATTCCCATGCTGCTCTTAGACGCTCGAATCACCGTACTGGCCTTGCTCCCTTTGTTGTTGTTGTTTGCCGCTACTCGGATCATCGGGCCTCGCATTTACAGGGCATCGTTCAGCGCGCAAGAGGAACTGTCCAAGCTCTCTGAGCATGCCAATGAGTCGATAGCTGGCATTGGTGTGGTCCAGGCTTACGTGCGCGAGGCGCAACGGCAGGAATCCTTCGCCAGCGCCTCCGAATCGTATCGTCGTACGTATCTGCGCTGGGTCTTATACCGAGCTGTCTTGTTGCCCATTGTCGCAGGCATGGGGGGGACGGGAACGCTCGCCATCTTGTGGTTTGGTGGGCGTGCTGTCATCAACGGCACCTTGAGTCTTGGCGACCTGGTGGCTTTCCTGGGCTATCTGAGCATGTTGATGTGGCCCACTGTCGCCCTGGGCTGGATGGTCAGTATGTGGCAGCGCGGGCGTGCGGCGATGGATCGCCTTGTAGAACTCTTTGACACGGAACCAGAGGTGCTGGCCGGGTCCATGAACTCCCCCAGCGAAGTCCTCGAGGGACGCATAGAGTTTCGCAACCTGAGCTATCGCTACGGTGATGGTGATGAGGTTCTCTCGAATATCAGCTTGAGCATCGAGCCAGGCGAGCAGGTCCTTATTGTCGGTCCGTCGGGCGCGGGCAAGTCAACGCTCGTATCGCTGCTTCCTCATCTGGCGGCCGTACCGCGTGGCAGCTTGCTGGTAGACGGTCATGATATTAACGACCTGCCGATTTCCTGGCTTCGACCTCAGATAGCCTTTGTGCCTCAGGAACCGTTTCTGTTCAGCATGTCGGCCAGGGACAACATTGGCTTTGGCCTTGAGGGCGATTATGAGGACCGAGCCCAGGCTGCTGCTCGGCTCGCAAGCCTTGATGTCGAGGTGTCTTCTTTCGAGGCGGGCTACGAGACACTCATCGGTGAGCGGGGTGTGAGCCTCTCTGGTGGGCAGCGACAGCGAATGACCATTGCCCGTGCAGCGGCTATGGAGCCGGTCATCTGGGTCTTTGATGACTGCTTATCCTCGGTCGACGCGGCCACTGAGCAGAGGATTATTCGTAATTTGAGAGAGAGGACCGAAAAGACGACCGCAGTGTTCGTGTCACACCGCCTACTCGGCTTTGAGGCTGTTGATCGCATCTTCGTTTTGGATGAGGGGCGAATTGTCGAACAGGGGCGGCATCAAGACCTGGTAGATGCCGGTGGCTGGTACTCGCGGCTGTACGGACGACAACGCTTGACAGAGGACCTCTCCGGGACAAAAGGCGCAACTGCGGGCCTCGATGCGGGGGAGCGGTCATGAGGGCACCGCGTAGGTCAAGTGTAGGCGAGGAGCGATGGAGCGGCACGGATCTGGCGCTGTTGCGACGACTTGTGCCCTATGGAATGGCCCAGTGGAAGCCGCTGTTGGTCTCGATGCTGTTGTTACCGGTGGTCTCTGGAGCTCAGCTTGTGCAGCCTTATCTGCTCAAGGTCGCCATCGATGGCCCCATTGCGGACAAAGACGTTACTGGACTTACCCAGGTTGCGGCCCTGCTGTTGGTAGCCCTGCTGGGGCAGTACCTTTTGCAGTTTGTGCAGAGCTTCAGCAGCCACGTAGCTGGGCAGGGGATCGTCCACGACCTTCGCGTCTCGGTACATGGTCATCTTCTTCGCCTGAACAGCCGCTTCTTTCTTCGGAATCCTGCAGGGCGGCTGCTTACCCGCTGCACCAACGACGTGGAAGGCATCGGAGAGATGTTCGCGGCGGGCTTCTTGATGCTGTTTGCCGATCTGCTCCTGCTCTTTGGTATCTGCGTCGCGATGCTTTGGTTGGACCTGAGGCTTGCTCTGGTTACGTTTGCCTCATTGCCCATCTTGATCCTGGGCACCGGTTGGTTTCAGCGGCTCTTGCGTTCTTGCTATCGCGAGATACGCAAGCGGACAGCGGTCTTAAATAGCTACCTACAGGAGAGCATCTCGGGGATTCGTGTGATCCAGCTCTTTGGGCGTGAGCCTCGAACCAAGAAGCAGTTTGAGGATCGCAACCGTGCACTCATCGAGGAGAACTTTCGCAGTATTCGCCTCGATGCGATCCTGTTCGCTTTTGTCGAGATGATGCGTCATGTCGTCACCGCGGCTTTGATTTGGTATGCCGCTAAGCCGATTCTTGACCCTGAGTCCTTGCTGAGCTTTGGGGTACTCGTCGCCTTTCTCGATTATCTGAGTCGGTTCTTTCAGCCGATCCGTGACCTGAGTCAGAAGGTGGCCTCCCTGCAGTCGGGCCTGGCCTCTTCAGAACGGGTATTCGCATTGCTTGACGAAACAGAATGGGTGCAGGAAGTTCCTCTTCGGGAACCGTCGGGCGATCACTCCCTTGATTCTTCTACCTATGGCGTTGAGGGGCAGGTGAGTTTCGAGAAAGTTCACTTCTCTTATCTGCCTGGTGAGTCGGTCCTTCAGGGCCTCTCATTGACTGTGCGAGCAGGGGAGCGAGTCGCGCTGCTTGGCGTCACAGGGGCGGGCAAAACCACCGCTCTACGGTTGGTCAATAGGGTGCACGACGCTGATAGCGGCCGAGTGCTGCTCGATGGACTTGATGTCACTCAGATGCCGGTTTCGACTCTCAGGCGTGCCGTGGGCGTGGTACCTCAAGACGTATTTCTATTTATGGGATCGGTACGAGATAACCTCGCCATGGGAGCAGACTCCAGCGATGAGCATCTGTGGGATGTGCTCGAGCGGGTTGGAGCAGCGGCGTTAGTACGCAAGATGGGCGGCTTGGATGCCATGCTCGGCGAGCGAGGTGGCAACATCTCGGCGGGCGAGCGGCAACTGCTCGCTTTTGCTCGTGTGCTTGCTTACGATCCCGCGGTGCTGCTGCTTGACGAGGCAACATCCAATGTGGATTCGTTCTCAGAAATGAAGATCCAAGAGGCTATTACGACATCAATGGAGGGCAGGACTACCATCGTAGTCGCTCATCGATTATCTACTATTCAGCAGGTGGATCGAATCCTGGTGCTGAGCCAGGGGCAGGTTGCTGAAGAAGGTTCCCACTCAGAGTTGATGGAACGTAAAGGGCTGTATCGACGGTTTTTTGAGAACTATTTTGCCGCTAGCGAAGCTCAGAGAGCGATACTAAGCGGCTCAATTGGAGGCCAAGGGTGAGGTTACGTCCTGTACAGATTGGTGCCCTTGTAGTGGCGGTTGTCCTGATCAGCGCACTGTGGGGAGAGTATGGAAAACAGCTGCGCGCTACTGCCGAACGAAGGGATCTCAACGCGCAGGACAGTAGTCCGTTCTTTCCGCCCCGTGATGCGCGGGCTGATGCGATCCTGACTGCTGCTCGGGCGCACCTCAATGCTGTGGCGGAAGCCTCGGGACTAGGCAATGATCCTGCTGTCGCCCCAGAGTTGCAGGCTGCTGAGCCTGCTGGCTCAGACGCAAAAAGTGGTGAAGTGGTGGTAGCACCGGCTGCGAGCCCTGCTACAGCGTTAGCCTTGGAAGCTCCAGACCTTGGAGACGAGCAGTGGCTCTTGAGTCTTTATACGCCAGGCGTTGGTCCTATTCAGTGGGGCCCGGGCCTTGTGGTCCTGGACGGCGATGTCTCTACTGCTGTGACAAGGCTTTGGGAAGAGCTGCCCTTGAGACAGAGAATCCCAGAGGTTGCTGCCGTCGCTCGACTGAAGCTGGATATGGTCCGGGGCAAGGAGCGCTCCTTCCCATTTGACGGCGGCTTTCAAGGAGTTGCCCTGGATAAGGGCCTCGACGGCATCGTTTTGAGGCATCCAAAGCGTGGCGTCTCGTACTTCCTTCCGTCTTGGGGTGTTGAACAGGAAGCTCGAAGCACGAAGAAGGGCAAGTACAACTCGCTGGCCCGTCGCAGTATTCATGGGCGAGCTCGCAGATTGACGAAGGAGCGTCTTGGCTGGACGAAGTCAGAGACCCGCGCAGCTAGCTTTTCAGCTTTTCGTACCTGGTCCTGGGTAGAGGCTCGGGGAGGTGGCGGTGAAGCCATCCCTCTGGCACGCGGTAATGCGGATGCTCCGCCGGTCACAGCTGAGGTGCTGGCTGAGCGCATTGATATAGCTGCGGATTACCTTGTGCGTGAGACCGCCCCTGATGGGCGACTGACCTACGACTACAAGGCCAGCTGGGACAAGGATGCAGGTGGCTACAATATCCTGCGACATGCTGGGACTGGCTATTCCATGTTCCAGGGCTATCGCCTCACTGGAGATCCTGCCCTGTTGGCCGCTGCCGATCGAGTTGCCCGGTTCTTTGTGCGGCAGATGCGCGCCGATCCAGACCATCCAGACGAGTATTTTGTGGTCTGGAAGCGCAGGAGAGCCAAACTCGGCGGCATCGGGCTTGGACTATGCATGCTGGTGGAGCAGGAGAAGGCGAGTCCCGGCAGTGTCGACCTTAAGCGTCTTGAGGGCATGGCCCGACACATTGAGCGGATGCAGAATCCAGACGGTTCTTTTGAATCGTTCTTCAGTTACGACGACAGGGCTCCGTCGATACGGAAGAGCATTTACTACTCAGGAGAAGCCATCCTTGGACTGGTTCGCCTCCACCAGCTCAGTGGCGACCCGCACTGGCTTGAGGTCGCGATTAAAGGGGCCGACTACCTGGTTAACAAGCGCTGGGTATCACTCGGTCTGCGAATTTACATACCACCAGACGCCTGGCTTCTGCAGGCGCTTGAGGAGTTGGACCGGGCGGCTCCTGATGATCGACGTGCAGACTATGCATTCTCTATTGGCGAGGTCATCGCTGGCATCAAGCTGATGGATCCAGAAAGCACGCCCCCAGATATGCTCGGCGCCGGGCTCAGCGGTCTACAACGACTACCCAATTCGGCCACAGCCGGCTCCTTTGGAGAGGCACTTACGGCTGCTGCTCGTCTTGAGAAACGCCGCAGGCCAGGCGAGGAGCGCTTCTTGACCTTTGCTATGAACAACGCGAGCTTTCAGCTGCGCAACCAGTTTGTAGAAGCCAATTCCTATTATCTGCCCAACCCGGCGCGAGCCCATGGCGGCTTTAGAATGGCCCCCGACTACGCTGAGATTCGTAATGACCATGTTCAGCACAATCTCTCTGGCATGTTTGGTCTGCTCGACATTCTAGACGCCGAAGCACCCGATATTGGCCTCGCGTTAGGTGAACAAGACAGGGTGGTTTTGCCGAGCTCAGGTAGGGGGTCAAAATGAGTCTGTTGCGCCATCCTGGCACCCTTTGCCTGCCGACCTGTGCCGCGACGGCAGCCCTGCTCTTTGGGGCTTTTAATCGCGTCGATCCTGAGCCGCCAAAGGGGATGCCTCTATGGAATGCGGGTAGCTTTGCGTCGCTGGCCTGGCTGGGCCTTTTTGGACTCGTCATTGCCTTGTTACTTGCCCGTCGATATGCACAAAGAGAGGCGGATGCACTCGCTTTTGTCGGCTTGACCGGGCAGTGCTTGCTGTTTAGCGCCGGCACAACCATCGCGCTGGCGGTAGGGGCAGAGTGTCAGAACTACTGGGATGCTTATCACTTCAGTGCATTGGCTTGGACTCTAGCCCTTAGTGCCATTGTCTCTCTCTTTGCCGTGCGGAAGTCTGCAGCCCTGGGCTCGGAATTAGCTCTGTCTTTGAAAGCTCCAGCCATCGCATCCGTTGCGCTTTCCCTTGTTGGATGGATGTGGACCTGGTCTAGCACTCTGCAAGGATTGGTCAGCGATTTGGCCCGGGCTTTGTTCCTGGCAACCCATGGCTGAGCTGAGTCTGGGCCCGACCTTCATCGTCTCGGATCTGCATCTCCGCGGCCCAGATGACGCGAACCAGAAATTGTTTTTACGCTTTCTCGAAGAGCGAATCGCGCCTCATCTGGATCGCACTCTGGTTATTGCAGGGGACCTTTTTGATTTTTGGTAAGCCGTCGGTGACGAGATCCCCGAAGCGTATGAAGAGGTGATTGAGCGGCTGTCGACCCTACCAAGAGTCTTGTGGCTCGAGGGTAATCATGACATCGGTCAGAGTGTGCTGCTTGGTGAACGTGGTGGTCTTCAGGTGCTGGCAGGCTCCCTTTTGTTGACCTGCGGTTCGTTGCGGGTTCATGTCTGTCATGGGGACCAGTTGGACCGTCAGGATTACGGCCAACGTTTTCTTCGCAAGGTGCTGGAGTCCCAGGGGGTTCGTGCTCTGGCCGCCAGGATTGGCTCCCAGCGGGTTCAGTCTCTGGGAACAAAGCTGGCATCTCGCTCTCGGGGACGGCAGGGCGGTTTAGAGGGCAGAGACAGAGCCTGGTTGCGCCAAGCAGAATTGGATGCACAGGATCGCACTGCGCAGGCCACTGACCTTTGTGTGCGTGGTCACGGGCACTTTCTTGGCTGGTGGCCGAGCGGTCTGATCTGTTTGGGCGACTGGCTCTCGTTCTACAGTTATCTGGAACTGCAACCTGTGGGACAACCGATTCAGCTCCGGCGCTATCTGCCTGGCACAAACACCGACCCGCTGCTGAGTAGCAGCGCTGTCGGTGAATTGAGCTTTAGTGAGCTGGCGGAATAGAGGTCAGAGCTCTCGGCATAGGCCTTAGAGTTCGCCGAACATACTTCCCGAGGGCGGAGGTACAAGGGACTCACCTGGCGCCTCTCCCTTGGCATCTTTTCCCTTGTTCTTGTCGGCTTCGTCATCACTGCTGGCGCGGTAGCGACGAGGATGACGGGGGGGGGAAAAGCTGGGCTTGGCGGCAGCAGCAGGGCTCGAGTCCTGCTCAGTAGCGGCGTCGCTTGTTGAGGCGACGGCGTCCTGTGCTGCAGTCTCAGGCTCCGCGGTTGAATCCTCTACGCGTGCTTTACGACCGAAGCCTGTGAGCCGGCGAAGTGTGCCAAGGATAGCGCCCTCGGCTTTTGCTTCGTCCTCTTCCTGAGTGGCTCCCGCCGGAGCATCGTCGTCGACCTGGCTTTTGCCTGCGACAGCGACCACTTCATCAACGGTAACGTCCTTTTCGGCGGTCACGCCAGTGTTGGAAGAAGAGGCGGGTGCGGCTTGATCTGTGCCGTTTTCAGCCGAAGCGTTGTTGCCACTATGGTTGTGGTTGGACGCCTCAGCCTGGTTATTTCCTTCTCCCTCTTCGCGATCACGCTCGCGCTTGCGACGTCTGCGTCGACGCCGCTTTTGGGAGCGACTCAAGCGCTCTTCACCTTCTTCGCCGTTGGCTGCAGACGAGGCGCCTTGCTCGCTACCTTCACCAGCTTCACCTGCGTCTTGCTCGGCAGAGTCAGTGTCCTTAGCTGCTCCGTTGTTTTGCTCAGCAGCATCGCGTGCTTCGGCTTCGCCACCGTTCGTGCGATCACCGCCTCGTCCTCTGCCGCGTCCCCTTCCACGTCTGCGCCGCCTGCGCTTACGCTGTGGGGCCTCATCGTCGCCTTGAGTACTTTGTTCGTCCTCTGAAGAGGCTTCTGCAGCCTCAATGGTGTCCTCATCAGCAAGTCGATCGAAGTCGGCCTCTTCTTCCGAGAGCTCAGCCTCCTCTTCCTCGCTATCAGCAGTGGAGTCGAGTTGCTCTTCCCCACCCTCAGCGAGTCGCTCTGCTTTGGCTTCTTCTTCGGCTTTGAGAGCCTCGGCCAGTATTTCCTGACGCGCTTCGATGATCTCTCGCTCCCAGTCACTGAGCTCACCAATACTCTGCCAATCAAAGGTCTCGTCACCGCGCCGTACGTTCGGGCGGCCCTCTACAGAGACGAGCACTGCGAAACGGTCCTCGAGATCAATGAGATCTCTACGGTGCGCATTCTGCAGGTGGTCGGCGAGTTCGGGATGCAAGGACACGATGACCTTGGCGAAGGTGCCGCTGGCGGCCTGAGCCTCGATCTTGCGCAGCATCTTCAGAGCAACGAAGTCCACGCCAGGAATGACCCCGCGTCCATTGCAGGTGGGGCAGTTGCGGTGGGTCTGTAGTTCCAGGGCAGCCTTGATGCGCTGGCGGTTGATCTCGAGCAGCCCGTTGTCGCTCATTCGACTCACATAGCTGCGAGCCTTGTCGTTCTTGAAACCGTTCTTGACGTTCTTTTCTACCGCACGGTTGTGCTTGGGAGCGGCCATATCAATGAAGTCAACGACGATGAGTCCACCCACATCGCGAAGCCGTAGCTGTCGTGAGACCTCCGTGGCCGCTTCAAGGTTCGTGTGGTACGCGGTCTCAGCCTGACTCTTGTGCTTGATCGAGCGCCCAGAGTTCACGTCGATGGCAGTGAGAGCCTCGGTGGGGTCAATGAGAATGTAGCCACCTGAGGGCAGGTCTACGCGTCGGGAGAAGATGGTCTCAACCTGGTCTTCGACCCCGTAGCGGGTAAACAGGGGCACGCGGCCAACGTACTTCGTTAGCACCCGCTTGCTACGAGGCATGACGGTCTTGAAGTAATCATTTGCCTTGGCCCAGGCATCATCACGATCGACGATGATCTGAGAAATTTCTGACGAGTAGTAGTCGCGCAGCATTCGCACTACAAGGTCACGGTCCTCGTGCAGGAGGGCGACTTGCTTATTCTTTTTGTGTAAGCGAAGGACTTCCTTCCAGGTCCGAACCAAGCGAGCTGCATCGCGATTGAGGTCAGTCTTGCTCCGGTCCATACCCGCGGTGCGAACAATGAATCCGTACTCTTCGGGCACTTTAAGACTGGCTGCCAGATCCTTGATCTTCTTGCGCTGTGAATCGCTGCTGATCTTGCGGGACACGCCACGTGATTCATCAAGAGGCATGAGGACGATGTAGCGTCCTGCCAACGAAATACGCGTTGTCAGGGCGGCGCCCTTGTCGCCAATAGAGTCTTTAACCACCTGCACGAGGATCTCACGACCCTTTTGGATCACGTCTTCGATTCGAGGTTTCTGCTTCGAGTCTTTTGGAGTCTTGTGATACGAGGACGGCGAGATTTCGCTAAAGGGCAGGAAGCCCTGCTTATCTACGCCGAATTCTACGAAACAGGCGTTGAGGCCGGCGTGGACATTGGCCACCCGCCCTCCGTAGATGTTGCCTTGAAGGAGACCTGCGTCTCTTACTTCGATTTCAAGTTGGTCAAGTCGATTGTCTTTGAGAATGGCCGCTCGAACCTCTTGGGGTCGCGTGGCGTTGATCAGCATGATGGTAGACAAAGTATGTTCCTTTGGAGTCGCTCATCGACACACTGGGGCGGAGCGCTGGAGATCCAGCAATCGGCCGCACCGGGTCAGCGTGCATTCGATGAAGGGGCTGTGATGCAAGTACGGGGCGTCTGCTCATTTGGAGTCGTGGCCCCTTCCGCTCGTAAGTTCGGGCGGATCTTGGTGGGCATTCTGACTGTTTCCTAGCTTTTGTCAAATAGTTAGGACCTCTCCGTGGCGGCAACCAGTGGCGGATAGAAATGCTCGCCTCTAGTTGCGACGGAATAAGGCCTTTAGTCTTTGGAAGACTGACTAAATGGTTAGGGCGCGAATTCGGGGCGAGTCACAAAGAAAGCCATCCGATCGGCGCTCCAGTCGTATCCGGTGCACTCGGGATCAATCTCTCGATAGCCATACGACCAGACATTGACGACACGAAGATCGAGATCGCCGACCATGAAGTCGCGATGTTCAGTGGGCCACAGCTCAAAGTTCTCAGGAACGGGCGGTGGCTCTGCATCAGCAGAGTCATCATCGTCTCCTGGAACAACCGTTTCGAACTCAATGCTCAGGTTGTACGGCTTCGCACACTGGAGCGCTGCCAGGTTGGGGCAGGCTCGATCCCTGAGCGAGACCGAGTTGAAGGCGGGGTGGAGTTCTCCGGGTTCATAAGCGAGGCCCGCTTCAGACGGCTCGGCCATGAAGAGAAGTCGCCCGCTGCCATCCTCCATGAGCTCCCAGAATGAGAAGCCGGTAATCAGAGAGCCCGTGGTGAAGTCGATGACTGTGTGCACACCGAGGAAGTCGCCCAGGCTGATCGGCAGTTCGTAGCCAAGGGGTAGGGAGTAGACGATACGAACCCAGTTGGGGTCGCCCTCCTCGCCTGCCGAGTCATCGTCGTCACCTGCCGAGTCATCGTCGTCACCAGCAGGACCTTCCTCCTCTTCAGGGGGCTGTTCGGTGAGGGTAACGACTTGTAGTCCTGTCTCTGCATCGACACCCATTTCGGTGACTTTTCCAGGGAATGGGAAATACAGGGCCGGCGGGTCCCAACTCTTGACCAGCGAAGCCAGGGCGTCGGGTGTGTAGTCCTCGCCGGCATAGTGGATTGTCAGCGCGGAGGTGACGTTCGCCATTGAGTTGTAGGAACAACCTTCAGGGGGGGGGATGTCGCGGGTGGCATCATCGTCAGCCCTGGGGGGTACGCAGCCCACTATCGGAGCAGTGAGCACCACGCCCAGGGTAAGAAGGGCTAACGAGGCGATGAACAGTCCGATCGTAGGTCTCATCCAGACACTCTACATCAGCCCATAGGGCTTCTATCAAGGGGTTGGATCCGGCCCGGTCAGGAGCTCGATGTCAAAGTCATCGATGTTCGCTTTGCAGTCTTTGGAGTAGCTGCTCGCGATCCCGGTCTCAGCCTTGACGTCGATACACAAATGAAGGCTTTCAAAGGCTTTACGTGCCATGGCCGGACGCCGAGTAGACAACCAGTAACGAAGGTGCTCCCGATCTTGCGGCGAGCCGCTGAGCTGGTCGGCTTCCAGGCCCGCCTCGATGCTTTTCATCTCTCGTGTCAGCTGCAAGAACGCTTCAGCCAGATGCAGAGTTGCCGCCTGCATCCACCGAGGAATCTGCGTTGAGATGGCGGCTACGAAGTGTTGCTGGGCACGGTCGAGCAGCGCACCCCTGCGCAGCAGCCGCTTAACGACTCGTTTTGGATTCACAACGTTGAGCGAGATCAGTGATGACTCCAAGGCAAACAGGTCGCCCAGGAG
>Ga0163179_10001018_pt1 | contig 20028 bp, 14 predicted proteins | sample AtlANTMetagenome_FD_109643 | JGI IMG/M metagenome (GOLD analysis project Ga0163179, IMG submission 109643) | Marine eukaryotic phytoplankton communities from the Atlantic Ocean - Atlantic ANT 2 Metagenome | ecosystem: Environmental > Aquatic > Marine > Oceanic | place: North Atlantic Ocean... | reverse complement strand
GCCTGCATCCAGGCACCGAAATCCAAGTGCTCGTCCCACGCGTCAAAGCGTGCACCATTGCGAAAAGCCGCCTCGATCAAATCGCCAGTACGCCGATCCGTCCGAGACACCAAGCCTTCTAAAAAGGTCTCCTTGGCGTTGTGGCGCCCAAACTTGACCCCACCCACCTTCTGGAACTTTTCAGACAGCAGCGATTGCTTTCGCCATGTCTCTTCCATCCCGATCTGCCGCGCCCACTGGAATGGTGTGAAGGGCTTCGGAACGAATGTTGAGACACCCGTATTCACGCGAGCACTACCGTTGATCTCTCGACCTGCCCGCAGGGTGCGCAGGGTCAAATCCGCGATCGCAATCACGTCGTCGTCCCGCTCCGTTGGGAGACCAATCATGAAGTAGAGCTTCACATGCTTCCACCCTCGGGAATACGCCTGAGTGGCCATGGTGAGCAGATCTTCATCGGGAATCCACTTGTTGATCACTGCGCGAAGCCTCGGACTGGCGGCTTCCGGGGCAAAAGTCAGTCCGGTACGACGCATATCCGTGACCTGATCCGCCAAACCGACAGAAAAGGAATCCAGCCGCAAGGAAGGCAACGACACCGACACCTTGCTGGCGCGAGCTCGCTCCGCGGTCTGATCCACCAACTGCTGAACCCGCGAATAATCACAGGTCGACAGCGAAACCAACGAAACCTCTTCATACCCCGTGGACGCAAGCGTCTTGGCCATCAAGGTGTCCACATTCTCGAGGGTGCGCTCGCGGACCGGCCGCGTGGTCATTCCTGCCTGACAAAAACGACAACCTTGCGTACATCCACGAAGGACTTCCAAACTGATACGATCGTGCACCTGCTGCGTGTAGGGCACGAGATAGTTCTCAGGAAAAGCCGCTCCATTGAGGTCAGGCGTAATGCGCTTCACAATAGGCTTGGCGTCTACGGCAGGGAGTATCCGGCCGTCATCCATGACATCCATTGGGTAGAGCGCTGGCACATAAAAGCCTTCCAGCTCGGCGATTTTCTCGAGCTTTTCGCTTCGCGATGCGTCTTTGTACTCTCGCATCAACTCCGCCAACTCCATCACCGCCTCTTCGCCATCTCCGATGACAAAGAAGTCCATAAAGTCCGCGATGGGTTCGGGATTGAACACTGCCGGACCACCGGCAAAAGTAAGCGGGTCATCCTCACGCCTGTCGGCTGTGCGCAGTGGTATTCCGGCCAAATCGATGATGTTGAGAATATTGGTGTAGGTCAGCTCCGACTGAAGGGTGAAGCCAAGACCATCCATGCAGCGCAGTGAATCTTTCGACTCGTTAGCGAATAGTGGCAACTCCTTCTCGCGAAGTAAGCGCTCCATGTCTTTAGCCGGCGCATACGCACGCTCAGCCCAGCACCAGTCGAGCTCGTTTAGCGCAGCATACAAAATATGTATGCCCAGATTCCCCAGCCCTAAATCATACAGATCTGGGAAGATAAGCGCCAAGCGCACATCCACCTTGTCGGCTTCTTTATGTACCGCATTCTTTTCGGTACCCAAATACCGCGACGCCTTCTCGACCTGCCCAAGCAAGTCATCACTTAGGACTGCGCTAAGATTCTCCACGCCGAACCCCCTGAATTCGCGGGCTGATATCGCATTTAGGTCCACTTTGCGAACATACGTGCGAAAACCCGCATGGGTAACATAGCGTGCTCAGAGCTTTTGTTCGCCCTAGCAAGCAGACAGGCTAAGACAATCCAGTGAAGCAAACCCTTCAAAAGCACTGGCCACTGCTGGTCCTCATTGTGATGACGGCATGCATTTATGGTGGGATCTACCAAGCCGGGTACGTTTGGGATGACTACGCACTCGTCCAACACAACACGGTCACGGATAGCTGGCACAACTGGCTGGAACTGTTTGCCATGGACTTATGGGAGACGCCAGAGGTCGCGCAGCAGTCGGGATTTTATCGACCATTGTTTCTGCTGAGCCTTGTACTCGATCGTGACCTATTCGGAATGAACCCCGGCCCCCAGCACCTGCACTCTTTAATCTGGCATCTCGGCTGTGTAGTGATGGTCTACTCACTCTCTCTACGGCTTAAAAACCAAACCGTTGCACTGATTGCGGCAATCGTTTTTGCGCTCCATCCTGTCCAGCACGAGGCGGTCAGCTTGATTGCCGCCCGAAACGACAGCATGGCCAGCTTTTTTGCACTGGGCACCCTCTATTTGTTGCTCGACAGCGCCCCATCCATGCGCAAGTTAGCCGCCGCATGCACGCTTTTTAGCTTCGCTTTATTCTCAAAGGAATCCATCATCCTCCTTCCCCTGCTTCTGCTGGTGATGGACTGGGCCCAATACGGCAGACCGGTAGGCCCACGGCGCTATGTCCTTTTGGTTTGCCTCGTGGCCGGACTCTTCATTCTGCGGGCGTCTGTAGGTATCGAACAGCCGGCCTTCCCCGATGCAGCGGCAGCAAACAAGGGCTTCGAGCACGCCATTCCAATCCTCGGCACGTACGCTCAACTTTTGGTGTGGCCCGATCCTCTCACTCCCGCGCGACACATCGACTACCTGGACAGTACCGCACAAGTCATGCCCTTTCTCTTGATCTGCCTACTCGGCTTAACGGCCTTGCTTTGGCGCTCGAGAAACAACAAATGGGTGTGGGCGGGTCTGATTTGGGCAGGCCTTGGGCTCGCCCCATCCCTACTCATCACCCTTGACCCCACCCGAGGCAATCTCGGGGAGCGCTATCTCTATTGGCCGATGGTGGGTGTCGCTATCGCCATAGCCATCGCGATACCCAAACGCCGGGCGGTCTACGTTGCCTTGGGCATATGGGCGATAGCTTCTTCCGTCTTGATTCAACAACGACACGCCGACTGGCAAGACTACAACACCCTCTGGGGTGCTGCATATCGGGACCGACCTTCCACCTATACCGCCGGCGGCTACGCTTGGTCGCTGGCCAATATTGCTCAAAAGCCGGATAAGGCATCCGCTTTGTACTTAGAGGCCCTTGAGGGAGAGCCGGTATACAAAGCCTCCTGTGATTCGATTGTCATCAACCAAATGCGCCTGGGCCGACCTGAAGAAGCTGCCAAACTCTGGGAATGGGCCAGCCTGGGACGGCAAGACCCAGAGAAGCGCTGCCCGATTTCCCGGATCTCAATTGACGTCTATGCGCTGGCGCTTCTGGAGAGTCGGCAGGGAGAGAAATACAAACGACTACTGTCTCCCAAGGTCAGCCTGCCGAAACCTTCTCGGGCACCGCTATTGGCGCACTATGCAATACAACGGGACCTCGACAATCTAACAGAAATGATCCAGCGGGACCCACGTGCGAAAACCGAGATTCCTGGGACACTCTTCCTGCTTGAACGCCTAGTGCGAGACGCACCATCCGCTCACTGGCTCGACGCACTCCAGCCTTCTTTGCTCCGGTAGCTCAGCGAATAGATTTCTTCGAGAGCCCCTGTTGGGCCCACTAGACGGAAGCCGAGGCGCAGGGTGTCATTTTGGATATCCACCAACCAATAGCCCGACAACGGAAAATGCTTGCTGTTGTAGCGACCAATAAAGCCGTCCCAATCACCCTCAGCCCTTGCCTCATCCATTACCGATTGCGATAGACCCTCGCGCCGAGCAAGCACACCCTGCAACGCCAAATCAAATCGCGGCTCCAGCTGGATAGCCTCCATTCCTGCGCGCGTTCCGTCACCCCAGCGCCGCAACGTTGCCGCTTTGGGGCCACCACCACCGGCACCGACGTAGGCTGTCCCGAGCCGGCCCTCTGGCAAATAAATCTCCGAACTGTGCCCCCCCGCCGAAAACACCACACGCAACTTCATTAGGCCAGCGTGCTGCTCTATCAGTTCGATAAGCTCCTGTGGGACGCCGTCAGGATTCATCTCACCATCTGACGTCAAAGTGATCCGCGAATCGTGCATAAACACAATCAGGTGATCGTAATCTCCGCTCGCCGCCTGGGGCAGCCAAAACAACTGCTCTCGCCACCGGGATCCGAGACCGTCCTTGTTGGTGTCCACCACAAGGAATCGCCACTTGGCCTGACCTATTTTCTGGTCGATGTGATACCACGAGGCGACACGATTGAAGCCAATGCTCGCACCGACACCGGGAAACGCACCCCCAAATCCCTGCAATCGCTCATCGAGAACCGCTTCCCGGTCACCCGCGACTGGCATTGTGGGTATGCGGCGGCCCTGCATTTCCGGAACACTCTCCCCATCCAACAAATCACGCCACTGTGCATCGAAAGCGGACCACTCCGAATCCCGTGAAAACCGCACCATATCACCGAGCAGCACCACAAAATCAAGGGCGCCTTGCTGGCTTTGCCACATCAAGTCACCGATAATCTGACCGGAAGCCTTTTCCTGGCGGGTAGCGTCCTTTCCCGAATCCAGAATCGGAATCGTGGTACGCGTGTTCCCAAGCACACCAAAACGAACATCGTTCACCGCTTCAATCTCGCTGTTGTCTGACCCAACAATACGATGCGAGGGGATGTTTTTCGGCTGCAGCCCACACGCGGGGGCCGTGAAAACGAACAAGAGAGCGATAAGTTTTATTCGAAGCATAAGGGGGCAATAACAGCCGTCATTGTTGCCCGCCCTCGCAAATAGAATTGATTCTACAGGACGGTGTTCTTGCACTCTTCTCAGCATGTTTCGCAATTTAACCGTAAGGCAAGTCTACAGACAAAACGAAGCGCAAGCGGCGCTAGTCCGCCTTGTAGTCCTCGTCGAGAAGCCCCTTCTGCTTGAGCGTCTTGATGAGTTTCTCGGTACGTACAAAAGCGAAAAAGCCAAATATTCCGAATACAAATCCCATAACTTCCATAGCCCCTCCTTTGTTCGACCCGGTTCAGCGAACAAATCGCGTATCCGTTCCCGCCAACAGCGATAGCATACCAGACAAAAAACAAATATCCTCCATACATGTCCAGCCTTTCCCCAGACAATCCTGGCAACACAGAAACATATGCGCTCATTTATGTGACCGGTGGATCCGACCTGGCCATGCGGAATTTTTGCCAGGAAATGCTGGAGCAAAAGTTAGCCTTAAAGGTCTAAATACTCGATTATGCGGAAAGGTCTCTGACCAAAGGCGCCAAACGGCAGCTTACGGGACAGCGACGTAAAATGATGATTCTGTGCCCCACCGAGAAGGTCGATTCTATCTTTAGGCGACTACCGCGGGGCCTGGAAGCCATCGCTGTGCCTGTTCTGAAGCACATGAACCGCGCGTTCTGAACCCTTCATTCCACGGTGACGGACTTGGCCAAGTTCCGCGGCCGATCGATTTCACGTCCAAGCCTTAGCGCGGCCTGGTAAGACAGAAGCTGAAGCGGCAGCACCGTCACTAACGGAGTTAGCAAATCATCCGTTTTAGGCACCGCAATAGCGACATCGGCAAGCGCAACCGCTTCGCGATCGCCCTCGTTGTGAATCAAGATCACTTTTGCACCCCTTGCCCGAACCTCTTGGAGGTTGGATAAGGTCTTGTCCCTAAACCCATCATTGGGGCATACAACCACCACGGGTGTTCCCTCTTCGAGCATGGCGATCGGGCCATGCTTCATCTCGCCTGCCGGATACGCCTCGCAAGGAATGTAGGCCAACTCCTTAAGTTTGAGCGCACCCTCCAAAGCGACCGGCCAGGACGGCCCGCGCCCCATGAACAACGCGTATGGGGCATGTTCAATCAAATCTACTGCAGACTGAATCGGGCCGGGTGCGGCGAGATAATCGGCGACCTTTTCAGGGATCCCCGCCAGCCCTTCCGCAAAGATTCGCCCCTGATGTGGTGAGAGCGTTCGCGTCCTACCCAACATCAAAGTGAAGACATAGAGTGCGGTGACCTGTGAGGTGAATGCTTTCGTCGACGCGACCGCAATCTCGGGACCCGAATGGACATACACGCCAGCGCCACAAATTCGCGCGATGCTTGAACCAACGGAGTTCACAACGCCGAGTACACGGCCCCCCTTCAACTGAATTTCCTTAATGGCGCCGAGCGTATCGTAGGTTTCACCCGACTGCGAGATCGCAAAAGAAAGACTCTCCGGGTCGATCACCGGATTTCGATGGCGATATTCCGATGCAATCTCCGCACTAGCAGGTACGCGGGCAACCCCCTCGATCGCCATCGCGCCCAAGAGCGCTGCATGATAGCTCGTCCCGCAGCCAATCAGGCTGATACGGCGGACGCGGGCCAAATCCCTCGGGCTGAGTTCGAGACCACCCAGTTTCGCGGTGCCCTCACGCTCCTGCACGCGACCCCGCAAACAACGACCAATCGCTTCTGGCTGCTCGTAGATTTCTTTGAGCATGTAGTGCGGAAAATCACCCTTGTCCTCGGTGCCATAGCCCGCCTCGAGCTCCTCAACCGTTGGGTCACTGGACACTCCATCAAACTGAGACGTCTGCACGGACTCTGCAGTGATGCTCGCAAGTTCACCGTCTTCGAGAAAGATCACCCTCCGGGTGTATTTCACCAAGGCATGCGGATCGGAAGCGAGAAAGGTTTGGCCATCCCCGAGCCCAATCACCAACGGAGAACCCAAACGAGCCGCAACAATCAAGCCGGGATGGTCATGAAAAATCACCGCAATGCCATAGGTCCCTTGAACCTGAGACAGTGCTTGGCGGACGGCCTGCAAGGGATCACCCTCATAGAATTTTCGGATCAGATGCGGCAAAACCTCGGTGTCAGTCTCGGACTGGAAGACCACCCCTTCGGACTCAAGGCGCTCACGCAGAACCGCAACATTATCGATGATGCCGTTGTGGACCACAGCGATAGATGCATCCGAATCCATATGCGGATGGGCGTTTGCCTCAGTCACCCCGCCATGAGTGGCCCATCGGGTATGCGCAATCCCGACGGTGGAGGGACTTTCCTTGGGCACGATCTTGCCGAGCTCACCGACACGCCCCACGCTGCGATAGAGGCCGAGTGCGGAAGGCAGCTGCTCGGCCAACCCGGCGGAATCATAGCCCCGATATTCCAGGCGTCGGAGCCCATCCATAAGAATTGGTACTGCGCTTTGATTACCGACGTACCCTACGATTCCACACATTCCAACTCCAACACATCAGTGCTTTTGGGCTCGACGGCTCCCAACGGGTTTCGTCTAATCGCTTTTACCACGAGGAAGTCCTATTGAGAGGATTCCCGCATCTTCTTTGCAGACATACTCCCCCCTCACACCCCGCACCACTTCCTTGAACAAACAAACACCCAACACCGGTGTTTTGGCGTCGAACGCTTCCACAAGCGCGACGGAATGCGGGGATTGAAGGAGCCGCAGGCCCGCTCCAGGGCACCCATGAAGCTCGAGCCAAACGGTGTCTTGCTGAATATCCGCTACAACAATTTCCGCGACACCCGCTAAAGCACATGCTGCTTCAAAACGGTTGCCATCCACCTCTACACGTACGTCTTCGCCTGAATACAAGACACCCACTCGTTCCGCTAAAGCACTGACAGGCACCCCACCCTCAATCACCATCGCTGGACTCAAACCAGAGTGCAAAGCAACCGTGCTCTCCAGCGCTGAGATGCTTCTTTCCAGGCCTCCGTACGCACTTCCTTCACGTTCGGTCAGCAAGCTGTGCCAACCCAAAAGCGCTGTAAGATTGCCTCGCAAATCGTGTAACAGTGCATTCGAAAGCAACTCGCGGCCCATCAACTCTTGAAGCTCTCTCCTTTGGCCAGAGTTCAAGATTTCGCCCCGAGTGCGCGATGAAGGGGCTCAAGCACTGCAGTCGGGACATAGGTGGAGATGTCGCCACCATTGAGCGCAATGTCTTTCACGAGCGATGAAGAGACATACACATTTTCCGCAGAAGTGAGCAAAAAGACCGTTTCAACCTCTGGCGCCATACTCTTGTTGGCGAGTCCAATTTGAAATTCGAACTCAAAATCACTTACGGCACGAAGGCCGCGAAGTATCGCGGAGGCGTTCACGGAACGGCAGTATTCCACCAAAAGCCCGTCGAAGCTATCCACACGAACACCACTCAAGTCGCGAGTGCAGTTCTCTAAAATCGCCACCCGATCCGGGAGATCAAGGAGATATTTTTTCCGCGGATTGTTCCCGATGGCCACAATGACCTCATCGAACAACTGAAGGCCACGACGAAGCACATCCATGTGCCCTAGGGTGATCGGGTCAAAACTACCGGCAAGTACAGCACGACGCATCAATTCCTCTCACTGTTGCCTTAGAGCCTAGCCGGATTCTTTAGATTGGTCGAGGGGCATCTTGAATACACTCGTCCAACAATTGTCTCAATCGGGGATCAGCCCGCAAGATTGAGAAGGCCGGATCCAGCGCAATATCTCGGCGGATTTCAGCCCGCATTTTGATCGGTAACGCACCGTACTCTTCCATCACCGACCACAGTGCGCCGAGCGCTTCCAACTCAAGACCCTGGATGGCATTGACTAACGCTGTCGCTTGGTCCGAGTACGGGTGATTCGGATGAATCTCGTGTAGGTCGCCAAGTGCGTCCCCAGCGGCATCCAATTGACCGAGACGCGCCAAAGTGACAGGACGTTTTGCTAAGGCCAGAATGTTGTGGGGTTCAACCATCAACAAGCGATCCCAATTGGCAAGCGCCAAACGGTGCATTCCCAGACGATTTTGAACGCCGGCGATACCCTCCAGCCAGCGGGTGTCCCCCGGACTGTTCTCAACAAGCCAATGAAAGTGCGCGAGTGCAGCCACATAGTTGTCTGCTGCGTACGCTGATTCGGCCAAACTCGCATGATCTACAAGTGTCAGCCCACCCTGCCTAAGGTCACGCGCCGTAACGGCGGGTACATCAATCGCGGCACGATACCAACTGTAATAGGAAAAGCCGGTGCGGTAATCATCGGATCCTGACTGAGGACCATCCCAAACCGGCTTTTCATTCGATTCTTCGCTTTCGGTCGCCTGCACCGCAGAAGAACGCGTCGGGTCCGCAAGCCACGCTCGCTTTTTAGAGAATTCCTCACGGTACTCACCGATCTCTGCCAAGTAGTGACCCCTCGTGTTCACTTCTGTGACCCGATTGAAGGTATCCACCCAAAGCCCTGTGACCATGACACCCAAGAGCAGTAAACCGAAGGCAAAATCCACCCCCCCAAACGGTCGACTGTAGCGAATGCGTTCAGGCCACAAGTGCTCGACTTCAACAAGTAGATTCCCGACTTCCAAGGCCGCCCTGTCGCCCTCACGAAGCCGGCGGCCGCGCCAACAGATGTCGCCGTCCACGCAGGAGATGAGCACGTCTGCCCCCGGAAAGCCCACCACCGCATCCGGATGTTCGCCGATTCTCACCGGATCCCGGATAAGGATGACCCTCTCCTCAATGACCTGCCCGTGGAGCGACAAAATGCAGTGCAGTCTAGCCATCCGCATCCTCCCTTTCCGTTAGGAGGGGTCGAGCATCTTCGCCGTAGTACGACAAGAGCACTTCAGCGAACTCGGGGTGCTTTCTCAGATCATCAAACGCCGGGTCCACTCGGATATCCTGACGGAATTCGATGTGGTGAAGCGTGTCGAGGGAGGACATGCCGTCGAGTGCTTTCTCAAGGAAAAATAGCGCATTGCCCTTCTCGCCCATGGCCGCACGAATCTTGGCCCGATGCAAATCCGCATACGGATCATCCGGCTGAATTTGCGAAAGCGTCTGCATGATTTCTAACGCCTCATCGAACCTCCCCTGATGGGCCAAGTTGACCGCGAGGTTGTTCAATACATAGGTGTCTTTCGGATCGAGTGCCTGGGCCAACCTATAGAAGGCCTCCTCTCTAGCGTACTCGCCGAGACGCTTATACACAAGTGCCTGGTTGTTGTAGCCCGCAGAATGCGACGGATAAAGCTCAATAAACCGTGCATACGTTTCGTTGCAGCCTTCAAAGTCAAAGGCGAGGTACTGGTAATACCCAAGCTGGGTCAGCGCCCACGGATTATCGGGGTCGATTGCCAGTTGCTCCTTGGCCTCCCGAAGCTTCTCTTGAATCGCATCTTTATCGACTCGAGCATCTCGTGCGTCGTACCAATCGTAGAAGCCCCAACCCATTTTCTTTTCAGCCGGCGAGAGCGCACTGTCGTCTTTACCATCAACCACAGACTCCATACTCTCTTGGAGAACTTGGTCTTCGACGTCACGGTCTCCGCCTGGCGCGACCCGATCGTCTAAACCCTCGAGAACCAGCGCTTCGTCTTCAGGTATGGGCTGGAAAACCGGCGCCCCCCGCCCATCGCCCGGTGCCCGGTGGACTTTATCCGCTACGTCTTTCCCTCCGGCTAATTCCTCCAGCTCGGTCATCCGGCCCGCAGGCACATACATGCTGTTGATTTCTTTGACCTGTTCGTCCAACAGCCGCGCGACCCGGTCCGCCGGATTGTATTCACCGGAACTGTTTTGCCCCGAACTGCTTTCCTCCACGTCCTTGAGGAGTTTCACCACAAACTCTTTGCCGGGACTCACTGGTGGCAGAGTCACACGAGGCAGGATCTCCTCACGGAACAACACCTCGATCTGCAGGGCAAACACCGTCATCGCCAAAATCGCCACCGCCATGACCACGTTCCCCTCACCCAACAACGAGGCCCTCGGATGTTTGAACTGCGGGTCCAGCGAGAACTCGGTGCGAATTGCACCCTGTTCGATGGTGACAGGTTGATTCGGCGCAACAAGCACACTTGTTCCAGCAGCATTTGTCACCCGCACGCGATCCGGGCCCTCCCACTGCGCAACCAGTTCAGCACCGTCCTCCTCAGGCGGAGGCAATTCCACATCCCCCCCATCGCCCAAGCGAATAGGTGCACTCGGCAGGTGCACGCCATTCCACACGATGACATCGTGAAAACTCACGTGGACGTGCAATCCAAATTTGCTGCGTAGTTTCAAGGCCTTCACATCCCTACAGACGTGTTTTTTTCAGTTTGGTTCCCGGAACGGACTGGAACAGCCCATTGTACAGCCTTAAGGAACGGACTGGCGAGCCAAAACCTGAGTCCTTTCGCATTCTTCTGACGTAGTTCCCCATGCCAACAGCAGCCTTTATTGTCATCGGCGATGAAATCCTCTCCGGAAAATTCGCCGACGAGAACTCTCCTTTCATGATTCGCAAGCTTCGCGAACAAGGCGTAGACCTCCGGAAAATCGCCATTATTCCCGACGACATGCGACAAATCGCAGACGAAGTCAGATTGTGCTCGGACCAATTTGATCATGTCTTTACCAGTGGTGGCGTTGGCCCAACCCATGACGACATCACCTTAGAGGCGGTGGCCCAGGCATTTAAAGAGCCGCTCGTCTTATTCGACGAGGTGGTGCGGCTACTGAACGCACGTTTTCAGGGAAATATTCCAGACGCGGCACTTCGAATGGCCCAATTGCCTGAAAGTGCCGTGCTCCACTGGGAAGAGGGCCTGAGGTTTCCACTCGTGTCGGTCCACAATGTCTTCGTGTTTCCAGGGGTGCCGTCATTCCTCCGTGCCAAGTTCGACGCCGGCTCTCATCGCTGGCACGGAGAGCCGGTCCACCTCGCCAAAGTAGTTAGCGAGCAGTCAGAAGTCGCCATTGCTTCAATTCTCGAGGCCGCCCAAACCCAGTGGCCAGAACTATCCGTCGGTTCCTATCCGCGCTTCGATGAGGAAAAGTTCCACGTCATCGCGACGATTGAAGGGCGCGACGCGGCCGCCGTTGAAGCCTGCCGCGCTTGGCTCAATCAGCAACTGGAGAACTAAGGGCCAATTCCCAGACTTTCTCGGTGAGTCTCGGCAAGCCCATTTCTTGAATTTGCCCTGGCGACCGAACACCCCAACTCTCGCTCAGAGAGCGCACACCGGGCGTCTTCCTGCGAAAACGGTACACATCAAGGCGAAGATCCCGGTGCGTAAACAAGTGCCGTACGCTCCCGCAGCGCCCACCGACCAGCCCGTCTAATGAAGGGATGTCGAACGCTGCACTCAACAAGTCCAACGCGGCGTCCTCCGAAAGGCTCTCTACAAACGCACTCGTTGGGAACTCCCAGAGCCCAGTGAGAAGGCCTTTTTCTGGCCGTTTTCTAAGCAAAAAGCCCTCGTCATCTTCAAGAACCACGGCCACACCAAAAACTTTTTTAGTGGTCTGCTTTTTTGATTTGTACGGAAGCAGGGAAATCAAGTCTTGCGCTCGCGCGACGCAGCCGTCACGAACCGGACATACCTGGCAAGCCGGCTTCCGCGGTAAGCAAATCAGTGCACCCCACTCCATCAAGGCCTGGTTCCAGTCTCGTCCTTTCCCGGTTGGAAACAATTCCTTCGCCTTATCCCAAACCGCTTGCTTCCCAACCGCGCTCCGCACGTCTTCTCGGATTCCAAAGTAGCGCGTCAAGACCCGTTCAACGTTTCCATCTGCGAGGTGGGCGTCTCGCTCAAAAGCGATTGAAGCGATTGCCGCTGCCGTATACGGGCCGACGCCGGGCAGTTGGCGAAGACCTTTTTCCGTGTCGGGAAACGACCCCACTTCAGCCACTTTTTGTGCCGCCCGATGCAGGCTTCGGGCGCGGGAGTAATACCCAAGCCCCGCCCACTCATGGAGCACCTCCTCTATATCGGCCTGCGCCAGCTCTTCCACGGTCGGCCACCGGCTCAAAAATCGGTCAAAATACGGAAGCGCTGTCTGGATCCGCGTCTGCTGACACATGATCTCACTGAGCCAGACGCGATAAGGTGTCGGGTGAGTACGCCAAGGCAACTCGCGCCGATTATTCCGGTACCATTCTAGAAGACTGTTCTGCACAGTGTGCATTTAGCCCATTGGAGAAGCCCGCGTGTACGGCCCTCAATACAGCCCTGGCAACGAGCCGACGGTGCTCCAGATCTCAGATACGACCTTCTGGCTCACTCTGCTGATTGGAGCAATCGTAACGGCTGGGGCGCTGTTCAAGCGCCTACACCCCAAGACGCGGGCCTGGCTCTTTTGTTTTGGACAGGTCATCATGTTGACCACGCCGCTGGCCCTGGTTCTGTCGAGCGGTTTTTACGGGGATTACCCCACCACCGATAAGGCCGGATCGCTCTACTACTACCTCGACGGGGTTCATGAGCGATTCCTATTCCATCCGGTCGCAAGCCTGGACGACTGCGCGGTTCAACTCATTGGGGTCCACATGGGCCACCTCTGGATTACGGCCTTCTTCGATCTTTTCCTGCCACCGATTGGTGCATTCAATATCCAGGCCCTCCTCTATCCCGCCATCGCTTGGTGGTCCGCATCCCTCTTGCTCCAGCGTATCGGGCAGCGCTGGGACAACGCTATCGTCCTCGGCTTCGCGTATGGACTCTGCCTCCATGTGTTTCGAGATCTGAACTGGTATACCATTGAAAAGGCGGCGATATTTGCGCTTCCGCTGTACGCCTATTCCCTGCTGCGCTCCCACGAGGATGGGGGGAAATGGGTTTGGGCCGCTGGGCTGTTCTTTGCTGGCGCCGCCTTCATCAACTGGTATCTCGCCTTGGTTGCGGGTGTCGGCACGTGCATAGCTATTGCCGCGTCTCGATCCCTTCCGGTTCTCAAGAGTCTCGGGTACGGCCTGCTCTTCCTAAGCCCGCTCATCCTGTACCAACTGCTCCTGATGGGGCAAGGCGACCCGGGCGCACCGGTCGAGCACGACTACGCCAACCTCCAGACCCTCTACCTTCACGAGCGTGCCGCACTCGACAGCGTCTCCATCTCAAATCTCACCTGGAACCGTTTGGAGCTGCTCAATGCGTTGAACCCTTGCGCACTATTGTTGATTTGTTGGGGCTTTTTTCGGGGGCCGATGCGAGGATTGGAAAGAACGCTCTTGGTCGTTAGCGTGGGACTGTTTGCTTTTTCCCTGGGGCCCTATCTTTTCTCTGGCGTCCGAAATCCAGTGTATATGGCTGCCTGGTGGGTTGTTCCTGGGTTTTGGCGAGTTGCAAAGCCGGAGGTGTTTTTTTATGGGACGTGGATTTGCTTGCTCTCAATAGCAGCGTCGAAGTGGCGCTCCGTATCCCTGAAGTGGGCCTACCCGTTGATGCTGCTGATTTGGATTTGGACGGTGCGGGGCCATCCCGCGTTTCCAGGCTTCTCAGTTTTTGAAACAGAGGCACCAAAACTCTGCGACACTACACAAACCACCAATTCGCGATAGTTAGGGCGCGCTATGACCACTCACCGCGTATTTCTCCGACGTTGTTCGGACTATGACCCCACAAAAATTAGGGGAATCGTCCGCGAGACCCTTGAGGATCTCAACTTGAGGCCACACGGCCGCGTGCTGGTGAAGCCGAATCTCGTGATCGTTCAAAAAAATGCCTTCGTCAATGCGCACACGCGGGCCGAATTCACAGACGGGGTGCTCGGCGCCCTTCGCGACCGGGAGGAACCTGGCGCAGTCAAAGAACTCGCCGTCGGCGAAAGATGCGGCATCACCATGCCCACCCGTATGGTGTGGGGCCAGGCCGATTACGGTCCTGTGGTGCGAAAGCATCGCGCCAAGCGCTACCTGTTCGATGAGTGCACTCAAGTACAGATTCCCCTCACACATCCCGACAGGCTTCGCGACGAGGTGTTTACACCAGAGCCCATCGCACGGGCCGATTTCTTTGTAAATCTCCCTAAATTCAAGGCCCACCCCTGGACAACCGTGACGTTCAGCTTGAAAAACTACATTGGAATCCAGGACGACCGGCACCGCCTCATTGACCATGATTGGGCCCTGAACCAAAAGATTGCCGATCTTCAGGAAATCATTCAACCCAATCTTGTGGCCATCGACGCCATCTCAGCTGGTCAGGGGAGAATGCTCACTCCCATTCCGTTCGATATGAATCTCGTTATTCTTGGGGACAACCAAGTCGCGGTAGACGCGGTGTGCTCTCGCATCATTGGTCTCGATCCTCAAGACATCGACCACATTCGTATTTGTTCCGAACGAGGACTTGGCTCCCTCGACTTGGCCGACATCGAAATTGGTGGTGACGTCACGCTGGCCGACGCCCAAGAACACGCCAAAGACTTCCAGGTTGGCCTCAAACGGGTTGAGCACTTCTTTCAAGGCAGTCGCATCAAGGCATACTCCGGCCCTCCTCCAGCCGAGGAGAAGACAGACTACTGTTGGGGTGGCTGCCCTGGCGCAGTCGAAGAATCCATTGAAATCCTCCGTCAGGTCGACGAGAGAACGGATGACATCATTCGACCCATGCACGTGGTTTTTGGGGCCTATGACGGCCCGTTGAATGTCTCGCCCGGCGAGAAAGTCATCTTTATGGGCGATTGCGCCCGATGGAAGGGCCGCATCGGCAAAGAAGATGTCGACATCGCTAGCGAATACAAGGATCCGAGGGCACACAAGAACCCGCACCACGCGAAGATGAAGGACATTTACCTCAAGATGTTCTCCGTTTTAAAGAACATCTTTTCATCTCGCAAAAGCCAAGTCGTCCGCGTCCAAGGCTGCCCAGTCTCCGTCGCAGAACAAACCCTGTATTTGGCACAGCTTGGTGGGGTGAAAAATCCATACCTTAAGCCCAGCCTAGCCATCCCTTTCGTCTACTCGTGGTTTGCTTGGAGATTCGCGCAACTCGGTCGATGGCTGCGGGGAATTCCTTACCAGGCCCGCCTGCCTTCCTCCGAGCGAGGCGCAGCGCAATCCACTTGGGTCAAATCCGAAGAAAGCACGCAGAATCAGACAGCAAAGTAGGGAGAATGGTACCCTTCAGCAAGCGGAGGCTGAATGGTCTACTACCGACCGACTGGAAATGAAGTTGATGTGTTCGAGCGTGCTGCATCGCACCGCCTACCGATCCTTCTCAAAGGACCGACCGGCTGCGGCAAAACCCGCTTCGTCCACCACATGGCCGAACGACTAAAGCGGCCCCTCGTCACTGTGAGTTGCCAGGAAGATCTCTCCGCCGCAGACCTTACAGGTCGGTTTTTACTAGAAGGTGGCGAGACCGTTTGGCGAGATGGCCCGCTCACTCAGGCTGTGCGTGACGGGGCCATCTGTTATCTCGACGAAGTGGTTGAGGCGCGCAGCGATGTTCTTACTGTGCTTCATCCATTGACCGACGACCGCCGTTCACTCCCGCTCGAGCGGCTTGGTCAACATCTCGAAGCGCCTGATGATTTCTTGGTCGTGATTTCCTACAACCCGGGCTACCAATCCGTGACGAAGAGCCTCAAAGAGTCTACGCGCCAGCGTTTCGTCAGCCTTCGCTTTGACTACCCCGAGCCCGAGGTGGAAGCTGAGATCCTCGTAAAGGAAACAGGTTGTGAGCCGGGCGTCGCTAAAAAACTCGTAGAGCTCGCTGCCGGAACAAGAAACCTTCGGGCACACGGCCTAGCCGAAGGAGCATCCACACGCATCCTAGTCTACGCTGCCAACCTTGTGCAGGCCGGCCTCAGCCTACAGGAAGCCTGCCAAGTCACCCTTGTTGGCTCCCTTACCGATGATACCGAAATGGCCAAAGCGCTTGCCGACCTACTGCACGCTGTCTTGGACAGCTAATGGGTGCGCCCACCTGGCCACCTGACGCGGATGCGGCCCGTACCGCTGGACACGGCAATACGGAAGAAGAAACAGAGCGCGCCATGCTCCGCGCTTTTCTCTTTGGAAATCCCCCGCGACAACTTGGTGACGCGGAGGTCGGCACCACCCTGTGGAGCCAGCAGAGGCGACTTGATGCTTGGCTTAAAATGATCAGTCAACGCAATGCGCAACTGTTGCCGGGCTCACCCGCCGGCACAGACGGATCGATCCTTTTTCTTCCACCAGCATTACCTCTTCCAGTCGCCCCGGAATCCGATGCCGCCCTGTACCGCGTCATGGCGGTCCTTCAACTCGGCATGCTCGACGGTGGCTTTTTAGAGGACCGCGCCCTCCTGAGAGAGCTTCTGAATGATTGGATTCTGCGCTCCACCTATACCCTTCTTGCATGCCAGTGGGTGCTTCAACACTGGACGGAGCGCTTTCCAGGCCTACGGCGAGACCTCAGCGTGGTCTCCGTCATGGAGTCTGCAGGTCGCCTACGCGTCAATTTGACAGAAGTCCCTCGGGACGGGCTCCCCCATGCCTTTATTCCACTGTACGACCGATTAACGCTCTGCCTGAACTGGCCCAAGCCCGACAGCACAGGAGACCATGCCCAAGCCGCAATCTCCAAAGTGCGTAGTGCCACAACGCCTGAGGCAGCGCGGCTAATTGTGGGTGGACAAGCCCATCAGCTGTCCCGTCATTTTCGAAGTCTGCGGCTTGGACCGCCCCCAGTACCCGAATACTGTGGCCTGATTCGACCCGAGTGGATCCTTGGAGAAGAGGCCCGGGCGCAAGAAACCAGTGAGGATTGGAAGAAAGGACAGATTCCACTTCGGCGTCTTCGCAAGGCGCTTGCTCGAAAAGATCAAGCGGATATTCGCCGTCGATTCAAGGACAAGCTTCGCGAGAAAATGCTTTCCCCCGAGCTGGGTGATGTTGGAAAGATGCCTGCCTACGGCCCGGCACGTGATGCTGCCCGCGCTGAAGTAAAGGAAACAGGCCCAAAGCATTGGACACCCGACTCGTCCTACACCAGTCTCACAGACCAGATTGGCGACCTTGCGTCCACCGAAGGCAATTTCCATCCAGAATGGGATCATCAGCGGCGCGGTTATCGCGTCCACGCCACAAGGGTGCTGATCCAGACAAGCGATACAGGTCCCATTGAAAACTACGACACCATTGTCAACCAGCACCGCAAGGAGTTGGCACAAATTCGCGATCGTTTTGAGCGCCTACGGGTGGAAGAACGCTGGGTTGGTGCTCAACAAGATGGTCCAGAACTCGACCTTGCGGCAGTGATTCGCGCCCGGACCGATATCGCCGCCAACCACCCTCCTCGACAGAACATTTATCGCCGCTTCATCCGCCAACGGCGCGACCTATGTGTATTGACGCTCGTCGATCTATCTGGCTCCACAAAAGGCGCCGTACTTTATGAGCAACAACGCAGCATCGTCTTATTTTCCGAGGCGCTGCGGACACTACAGTTACCGCACGCCTTTTATGGCTTCAACGGTGCCGGACCCAAGCAATGTCATTTTCATCAACTGAAAGGTTTTCAAGAAGAGTATGACGACACCATCAAGCGCCGTTTAGGCAACCTCAAAGCCACAGGTGGAACACGCCTGGGGGCACACCTGAGAGAGGCGAGACGCCTGCTCGCTCAGCAACCCCAAGGCAGACGCCTCTTGCTTCTTCTGAGTGATGGGCGGCCCGAGGAACAGGGTGAGTACCGCGGACAGTACGGCGTAGAAGACAGTGCGATGGCCGTACACGAGGGGCATCAGTCCGGCTTAAATATCCACTGCATTAGTATGGACGATTCATCGGAAGCGCCGAAGTATTTGAACCGTATATTCGGGGCCGGGCAATTTCATCTCGTTCCAGAGGTGGCCCAACTGCCAAACCGGCTATCTGAAGTCTTCAGAAACCTGCTTAAATAGAGTTTAGAACATGGGTGCCATACATTTGATTCTCGGCCGAACCTGGCAAGAGCGCGAATCGTGGAGCACTCACTTTCCCGTCGCGACAGACGGCTTGGGACGAGAGCGGGTACTTCGGCTGCGACCCACACATCGATCGGTCGCCAATGCAGGCCTTCTGGCAGGAGCCAAAGCAAAGTTCTCCCCAATCGACGTCGTACTGAACGACTATCTCGCCCAATTCGCCCGCCGCCTCCTGCCCGACAAAAGTGTGCTGTCGCCAGAGGCCCTCGCCTTTCAGCTTTCACTTCAGACCCACGAAGCAGACATTCCGCAAGGGCTCCGCGAGCAGTACACTGAACACCAGTTGGGTGAACTCTTTTCACCTCTATTTGCGTTGCACGAAGAAAGCCTTTTTCAACGTCGCGTATTGCCAGAATGGCTGGACGAGATCTTTACCCGGTACCGAGAGCACAGCCTTAGCAAGGGGAATCCAGCACCCCTTAGCGTCCTGATACGTCGCGCAGCACAAGCCGGACGTTTCTCGGATGAGCGCGTGCAGGACCTTGTGCTTGCGCAACCCACGATTTGGATTGACGACGTGACGGGTCTAAGTCCTGCGCGGACGAAGATTCTCTTAGGGCTTGTTCAGTTTTGGGTCGAACACGACTGCCAGGTTTTTCTCAGCGTTCCGGCCCCGCGCACGCTTGCGGACGAAGACCTGTTGGATTTTTTCACGCAAGAAGAGAGCCACCCCACCGCCCCACTCTACCGCGGTCACGATGCAGGCCGTGCTTTTCGTAAACGTTTTTTCGAAGCCTTCTGCGATTCCTCCGATCTCCATTTCCATTGGATATGCGGGGAATCGATTCGAGAAATCGGCCCCGACTCGAGAACCCGCGCACAACCTCCCACTGTCGTGCTCACAGACTTTGTGTACGGCAGTTCCGATTCTCCACTGAGCCAGGCCCAAGAAAGCGCACTGTGCCAGGATGCCAAGTCACAAGTCAGTGTCAGAAGCCACCCCACCCTTCTTTTCGAGGTCGATGCGATCGCCGAAGAGATCAAGCAAGGAATCCAGGACAAACAGTGGGCCCCCAATGAGGTCGCGGTGGTGGTCCCCGACCTCCCAACCTACGCCCCAACCCTTCTTCAAGTTTTTTCTGACCACGAATTACCACTGGACTTCTCCTCGGGAAAGCACCTGCTTCGCTCCCCGCTCGGTAGCACGCTGGCCGCCCTCCTACGCCTCAGCTCACCACAAGCCCAGCCCGAGGATCTGTACGACATTCTCTGTCTTGCACCGACTCTTCCGGGAATCAAGATAAGCCCAACCGCCCTAATCCAGGCAGCAAAGAAATCCGGGGTAGACCAACCCCACCCAAGAACCTGGACCCACTCCATAGGCCAATGGATTGTCGAGAACCGGCTCCCGAACGCCGAGGCAGTTTTGGACAATGTGGAACACTTGGCCGCCTTCTACGACCAGGCCATCCTTCCACTTCGCGAAACAGACAATAGCCACAGCTTCCTCGCTTC